>Ga0268299_1001405_pt1 | contig 42982 bp, 45 predicted proteins | sample NOBtaG_FD_193484 | JGI IMG/M metagenome (GOLD analysis project Ga0268299, IMG submission 193484) | Activated sludge microbial communities from bioreactor in Nijmegen, Gelderland, Netherland - NOB reactor | ecosystem: Engineered > Bioreactor > Aerobic > Activated sludge | place: Netherlands... | reverse complement strand
AGGATCGGCGAAGCCTTTCCGGACCGCAAAGCGAAGATCGTGCATCGTATCCGGGAAGTGCGCGCGGGCGCGATGACCGACGGGGCGTACTTCAGCCGCCATCGCGGCACGGGGACCTATTGGAACATGGTGGAGCAGCTGTTCTCGGTGGCCAAGAGGAAGGCGGGATTCTCCTCTCTCGACCATGAGACCGTGCCGCAGACGTTTCGCCGTCCCGGGGACGCGGCACAGGCGGTATTGTTTTGATCCGTTCATCTTCATCATAAGGAGTGGGCATGAAACACAATGAATCGTTTCTGCGACTGGTGGACAACGCGCGACGCCGGGTGAAGGAATGCACGGTGGCCGAAGCCAAAGCGCGTCTGGACCGCGGCGAGGTGGCGCATTTCATTGACGTGCGGGAAGACAACGAATTTCAGCAGGCCCATGCGAAGGGGGCGCGCCATCTCGGCAAAGGCATCATCGAGCGCGACATCGAAACGGTTGTTCCTGACAAGAACGCCCTGATTGTTCTCTATTGCGGCGGGGGGTACCGGTCGGCGCTGGCCGCGGATGCGCTGATGCAGATGGGCTATACGAACGTCACTTCCATGGATGGGGGGATCAAAGCTTGGAAGGAGGCCGGCTATCCGATGGCGACGTGACGCAACCGCCGGTCCGGCGGTCCCGTCACGCGCCGTCAGGTGTTACTTGGGCGGGCGTTACTTTGGATTGACCCGATCGAATTCCTTGATCACCTGTTCGGTGATGTCGATCGTGTCCTTGTTGTAGATCACGATCTTGACGGTCTGCTCGCTGCCCTTGTCGACGACCAAGGAGAAGCCGCCCTTTTCCGCGACCGTTTGGGTCGCGGCGGCGATCTTCTTCATGTATTCCTCGACGATCTGTTTCTGCTTGCCCTGCAGTTCCTGGTTAAATTCCTGCGCGCGCTTCTGGTAGTCCTGGATCTTGCTCCGGAACTGCGCTTCTTTTTCCTTCTTTTCGGCCTCGCTGAGCTTCGAGGCCGATTCCTTCAGCGTCTTTTCGGTATTCCGTAATTCTTCCTCGTCGCGAGACAACAGCTTCTGGCGGGTTGAGACGTATTCCTTGAGTCCATCAAGGGCCCGGCGGCCCGCTTTGGATTTTTCCAGCACGCTCTGAGGGTCGATGACGCCCATCTTGAACGCTTCGGCCGCCTGCGCGGTCGCCGACGTGAGGCAGAGCAGGGCAGCGGCACAGAACGGAAGCACCGCCTGCCGCATGAGAGTGGTCGGTCTAGACATATGGGGAACTCCTTGGTGGTGAGAAGCCGATGCCGAAACTCAACTGGCGAGAATAGCGGGGGCGTCGCACGCTGTCAAGGGAGCGCCGGCTAGACGAAATAGCGGCTGGTGTCGAATTTGTATTCCGTGTTGTCGACCAGGCGCAGGATGCTGTTGGGATAGGCGCCGGTCTCGTCTTGCAGGCTCAGATCCAGATCCACGCCGTCCTCTTTGAGGGTGCCTTGGGCATCGGCGATGATTTTGACGACTGGCCGCTCGGCGTTGGCCTTATCCGCGGGGGTCTTCATCACGACGGCCAACTCGTCGGATTCCAGCATGACCAGGCTGCCGACCGGGATGATGCCCACGCAGTTGACGAACAGCTTCAGCAGCACCGGATCGAACGATTGCCCGCTCTTGTTGAACATGAACTTCAGGACATTTGCCGGCGACATTGGCTCCCGCCGATAGACCCGGGATGATGTCATCGCGTCGTAACAGTCGGCGATCGTGACGATGCGGCTGGAGAGGCTTTGCGTCCAGGGTACGGCCAGTCTCGGGTAGCCGGAGAAATCGAAGTTCATGTGGTGTTCGAACGACGCGGAAGCCATGCGGGCCGGTACATTGCCGAGGCCGCGCAGCTGGATGAGCGTCAGCACGCCCTCCGTGGGGTGCGTCCGCATGATGTCCCACTCTTCCTTGGTGAACTCGCCGGGTTTGTTCAGTATGTCGAGAGAGATCGCGCATTTTCCGACGTCGTGGAAAAGGGCGGCCATGCCCAGGTCGGCCAGCTCGGCCTTCGGATATCCGGCGCGGTTGCCCAGGGCCATCGAGAGCAGCGCCACGTTGACCGAATGGTTATGAGTATATTGGTCATGGCAACGAAGGTTGGTGAGGCCGAGCAGGGTGGATTCGTCGTGCATCATCAAATCGACGATGTTTTGGATCGCCCGCTTCGCCTGCTTGAAGTTGAGCGTTCCGCCGTCACGCGCGGACTGGGACAGGTGCCCCAGCGCGCCTGCCGCCTTCCCGTAGGCCGATTTGGCGTTGGTTTTGTGCTGATCCTTCTGCTCGGCTTCCGAAGGGGCGGCCCCGGCCGTGCCGGCGTCCTCCTTGAGGACAAGCTCGCGGGGGTCTTCGATCTCGATGCTCGCGATGCCGAGCTGCTTGAGTTCCTGCCGAAAGTCCTCGACGGTCTTGTTCGCCGGATCGAGCGAGACGAACAGATGGGCGAATTCTCTGAGATCTTTGGAGGCGACCGAGGCGGTGAACGTAAAGCCGCCGATTCTCCATTTATTCATCGCGTCGATGACGCTGGCGACCACCGTCATCTGCTGGGCGTTGACTTTGAGGTGGCTGTCGCCCAGAAACAGAAAATCGTTTTGGAGCCGAAGCGTCACGGGTTGGTCGTGCGTCAGGGTATGGACGATGGTCAGCATCGCTTCGACCGGCTTGTCCAGCGCCGAATTCGTGCGGCCGTGAATGCGCGAAGTCTTGATCAGCGTATTCAGCTGGGTGATGAGCTGGAATCCCAGCATCACCATCTGCTGGTCGAGAATGTCTCCCGCTTCCGATCCCTGGGCGATCTTGTGCGAGAGCGATTTCTCGTGCGTCAGGAATGGCTGAAGTTGATCGGTCGAGGCCGGGTCGTCGGTCGGTTTGGGATCGCTCACGACGGAATGCTCCTCACGAGGCAGCCGCCATCGGCGGTTTGCCGCGCTGTTTGTTGATGTGAGCCAGCGCCATGACACAGGCTTGCCGCACGGTGGCGGCCCCTTTCTTCTGTCCCAGCTCCAGCGCGGCAACGGCGGCGGGCGTGCCGAGCTTGCCCATGGCTTCCGCGGCCAGGAGCGCCAGCTCCTCTTTCTTCTTTCGATTGGCGAAATGCCATTCCGTGAAGAGTTGTGACCAATGTGGGATCGCTTCGTCGCCGCAGGTGGCCCGGACCGCGTGGTAGGTGAGGCGGCGTTCGCTCAGCGAGCGCTCCATGAACTCTTCGGAGGAGACGATGGGAGACCAAAGCGAAAACGGGGCCGTGTATTGACCGGACATGAGCAGCCTGAACGCGGTCACCCTGACGCTTTCATCGGCGTCCGCGGCGAACGTCACCAGTTTGGCGCCGTTTCCGTTCGGACGGAACACGCTCATGGCCCTGATGACTTCCTTGCGCACCTGCGGGTCGGGGTATCGGACCAGTTTGTCGATCGAATCGACGAAGCGCGGATTGTTCCACTTGATGAGGATCCCGATCAGGTTCCGCACGTGGCCCGGGCGGCGGTCGGCCAGCCCCCGCAGCAACGGCTCGGGATGGTCCTTGGCAAGCGTCAGCAAGGCTTCGGCGACAATGGCCTGGTGGGCCGGCGATTCGAGCGCGCCCATCAGTCCGCAGACTCCTTGGACGGCATCCGGTTTCATCATGAGCAGAATCGTCGACAGGCCTTCCGTGTCGGCGCCGTCCGTCTTGTTCAAATACGACTCGATCGCTTTCAGCTGTTCGGGGCGGCCGAGGCCGTTGAAGAGGTCCGTCAGCTGGGCCTTGTGCTCCTCGCTGAGGTCCGGCCGGACCGCTCCGGTCTCGTGGAGCACGCCCAACACGTTTTCCAGGATGGTCCACTTGCCCTGTCCAAGCAGAACGTCCACGACGCTGCTCCACAGTCCGAGGAGCTTCGTCAGCAAAGCCGGGGATTTTTCCGACGCCAGAATCGCGGTGGCCATGTCAAGGACATAGAGTGTGGCGTCCCGCTTGGTTTCGGCGTCGATTTCCTTCGCCAACGCCGCGACCTCTTGGTCGGTGACTTCGTATCCGATCAGGTTGGACTTGAAGAGCCGCCTGCCGCTTTCGCTGGCCGCCGTCGCCCCGCCGGCCGCCGCGCCCGACGTCCTCGACTTGGTGCGGGCTCGTTCCCGGTCTAAGAGTTCTCTCAGCGTGGATTCGGACGACATGCCCGCGTCGAGGACGAGAAAACCCTCGTGACCGCCCGACGCCTTAGCCACTTCTTCGGCCGTCACCAGCGTGACGGTGGAGAGATTCTTGGACCACAGGCGCGTGACGATGTCGTCGTCCTCCGCTCCCGGTTCGTTGCCTCCCCACAGGGAATCAAGGAAATAGCTCAGTTCATCCTGGGTCAAGCCTTGGAGCAGGGCGACCTCGCGAACGCCGTCCGCATACAGCTTGAAGGCGATGCTCTCGCCGCCGCTGTCGCTTTCCGGCTGGTAGACGACCTGGTCCCGGCAGACCAACGCCGAGCGCTGAACGAGAAAGGTCAGTTTGGCGTAACTGGAGAGGTGTGTGGAAATCTCATCGAACAATTGCTGGGAAAACTTCTGGGCGACGGGATTGGTCGATCCGTAGGTTCGATTGGATTTGGCGGTCTTGTCCAGGAGTTTGAGGACTCGTTTGAGGGAGCCGATCTCGGGGTCGTCTGCGGCCTTGGTGGCCATGGCCGCCGCCATCATTTCCTGTGCTCGTTGAAGGTCGGACATATCCAGTACACCTATCCGGCATTATGGTATTCGTCAAGAAAATCGCCATTCTTTTCCCAAGATTCTTCCGCAACATGCGTAAAGTTGCGGTCGGATTGATGGAGCGGTAGACTCCGCCGGCGGAGGCCGGCATGGTGCGGCACATCATCTGTTTTGGAGACAGCCTGACGGCCGGGTTTCAGTCGCCGACTCCCGCGTATCCGACCGGACGGGCCACGCCGTACGGGGATTTCCTTCAGGAGTGGTTGGGCGCGTCGGTGCTGGTCCGTGTGAGCGGCAACTGCGGAGAACTGACCAGTGAAATGGCCATGCGATTTCGGCAAGACGTGCTGTCGCATCGGCCGGACTATGTGGTGATCCTCGGCGGCACCAACGATTTGGGATGGAATGCTCGGCCCGCCGATATCATGCGGAATTTGCTCAAGATGTACGAACTCTCGCGCGCCGAAAGCATTGTTCCGGTGCCCGTTACGGTCCCGTCGATTCGGATCGCAGACGACGGAGCCCCGCCGGACGCCGCTGCCTGGATTGAGGACCACCTAGAGAGGCGCCGGCAACTGAACGAGCTGATCCTTGCCTACACTGATTCCAAGCAACTCGTCGCCGTCGATCTGTTCGCCGCGACTGCGGAACCGGAGACGGGACGGCTCGCGGCTCCCTATTCGAACGACGGGCTCCATCTCACGACGGCCGGATATCGGCGGTTCGCGGAGCTGCTGTTCGATCAGATCTTCCAGCTGGCCTGTCCGGACGCGCCGGGGCGTGGAGGATGATCGCCGACGTGACCGATCGGACGTTTGATCGCCTGGTGGAAGCATCGCCGGTGCCCGTGCTCGTGGAATTCTGGAAGCCGGGTTGTGGAGGTTGCCGGGTCTTGCTGCGGCGGCTCGTCGAGATTCAGGCCGAAACGGCGGGAAAACTGTGTATCGTCAAGATGAACGTGGAGGAAAACTACCAGATTCCGGCCGAACTTGAAATCTCGTCGCTTCCTGCGCTGGCGCTCTATCGCGAGGGTCGATTCGATCGGTTTATCGGTGGGATCGGAACCAAGGACGAAATCCTGAAGCAAGTGCTGAGCAACGAGCCCCCGCGCGTCAGTCCTGAGTCCTGAGTGCTGGGTACTGAGTTACATGCCTAGTCTGTCCGCCCGGGACTCAGGACTGAGCACTCAGGACTCAGGACTCACCGGGTCAGAGCGTGCGCCAGAGTCGTCCATCTTCCTGGATCAGCCGGTCCGCTTCGACCGGTCCCCAGGTCCCGGCCTGATATTCCGGGAGCCAGCGGGACTCTTGCCGTTGCCAGCCCTCCAAGATGGTGGTGATCCAAGCCCAGGAGGCTTCGACCGCGTCGCGCCGCATGAAGCGTGAAGCATCCCCCGTCATGACGTCGAGCAGCAATCGCTCGTAGGCCTCCGGCGACGCTTGCCCGAACACTTCACCGTAGCGAAAGTCCATTTCCACCGGCAGGGTCTGCGCTCTCGTGCCGGGCACTCGGGACACGATGCGGAGCGACAACCCTTCTTCCGGCTGAATTCGGAGCGCCAACACGTTCGGTGGCTGGGGCTGCTGCGCGTTGGCGTTGAACAGGATCTGCGGAATTTCTTTGAACTGGACGGCGACCTCACTGGCCCGCAGCGGGAGCGCCTTGCCCGTCCGAAGGTAGAACGGCACGCCGGACCAGCGCCAGTTCTCGACGAAGCACTTGATGGCGACGTAGGTTTCCGTCGTGCTGTTCGGATTGACGCCGTTCTCGCGGCGATAGCCCGGGACTGCCCGGCCTTGAATCGTTCCCGCCGCATACTGCGCGCGGACCGTACAACGCTCGAGATCCTTGCCGACGATCGGGCGCAGGCAACGCAGCACCTCCATCTTCGCGTTGCGGACCACGTCCGGGTCGAGCGAATACGGCGGCTCCATCGCGACCAAGCAGAGAAGCTGGAGGATGTGATTCTGCACCATGTCGCGCAACGCGCCGGCTTCTTCATAATAGGACGCGCGCGTGCCGACCCCTTCCGTCTCACTGACCGTGATCTGCACATGGTCGATGTATTTGTGGTTCCAGATCGGCTCGAAGATGCTGTTGGCGAACCGCACGACCATGAGATTTTGTACGGTTTCCTTGCCGAGGTAATGGTCGATTCGGAAGATCTGGGATTCGTCGAAGACCCGGCCGGTCACGGCATTGATCTCTTTGGCGGAGTTGAGGTCGCGGCCCACCGGTTTTTCCACGATGATGCGCGAATACGGCGACGATGCGGATGGAGATGTCGCCAGTCCGGCCTGGGCGAGCCCTTCGCAGACCGCCGTGAACGAACTGGGGGGGATGCTCAGGTAGAAGATGCGGTTTCCCGGCAGGCCGAAGGTCTTCTCCAGCTCCTCGGCGCGCCGCTTCAGCGCAGTGAAGGTGTCGGGTGTTTCGTTCTCTCCGGCCAGATAAAACAGGTGTTCCGCAAAGGCGGTCCATTTCGCTTCATCCAGCGCCTGCCGTGAAAACTTCTCGACGCCTTCCCGCAGCGACGATCGATATTCCTCGTCCGACATCGTTCGGCGGCCGAGTCCCAGCACCGCGAACTTGGCCGGCAGCAGTCCGTCGAGCAGCAGATTGTACAGGGCGGGAATGAGCCGCCGCCGGGCCAGATCTCCGGAGCCGCCGAAGATGACCAGCGTGCAGGGCTCCGCGGGCGGCAGGCTTTCCGGGGCGGGCTTGACGTCGAGTTTTTTGGCGACAGGCGGCATGGCGAGCGTGTTTATCGTTTGACCGCGTGTCCGCCGAATGCATTGCGCAGGGCCGCCAACATTTTCTCGGCGAACGAGTCTTCCTGGCGGGATCGAAAGCGGGTGAAGAGCGCGGCGGTCAGCGTCGGGACCGGCACGGCTTTTTCGACGGCTTCCGCGATCATCCATCGTCCTTCACCCGAGTCTTGCACGAAGCCTTTCAGCTGTTCCAGCTTGGGGTCTTCCTTGAGGGCGCCGGCAGCCAGTTCCAACAGCCAGGAGCGCACGACGCTTCCCTGCATCCATAAGTCGGCGATGCGGGCGAGATCCAGACGGTAGTCGCTTTTCGACATCAATTCGAATCCCTCCGCGTACCCCTGCATCATGCTGTACTCGATGCCGTTGTGTACCATCTTCACATAATGGCCGGCGCCCGCGGCCCCCATGTAGGCCCATCCGTTCTCGGGAGCCAGCGTCGTGAAGATGGGCGCGAGCCGCTTGACCGCCGGTTCTTCTCCTCCCACCATCAAGCAATACCCGACCTTCAGACCCCACACGCCTCCGCTGGTTCCGGCATCCACGTACGTGATCCCTTTGCGCTTGAGTTCGTCGGCCCGGCGGACGTCGTCATGGAAGTGCGTATTGCCTCCATCGATGATGGTGTCGCCGGGTTTCAGAAGCGTTCCGAGCGTTTGAACCGTTTCCTCGGTCGGCTTTCCGGACGGCACCATGCACCAGACGGCTCTTGGCGCGTTCAATTGCGCGGTGAGGTCGGCCAGGGAGGCGGTGCCGACGCAGCCCTGCGCGGCGGCCTGGTTGATCAGTTCGGCCGAACGATCGTAGACCACGATCCGGTGTTGATCACGGCGCAGACGGGTCACCATGTTCATGCCCATCTTGCCGAGTCCGATGAATCCGAGTTCCATGATCTTCTCCTTGTCGTTCCCGGGAGCGGTCGTCGAAGATTCGCCGCCCTGCATTATTTCGTCGACAGGTCCGCGCAGCGACGTCAGTCGATTCGTGCGGGGTTCGGTATCTCCCGGAACAATAAATCCGCCAAGTCACGGCCGATATTCAGCCGCTCCGGAAGTGCTCCAGCGGTAAGAAATCGTCCGACCAACTCACCCATGGCTTGGTCGCGGGAGGCCATGAAGCGCACCAGGTCGGCCGGGGCGGTCAACCATAGGCCCTTCAAGCGGAAAAAGGCATTCGTATAATCGTCGAAGAACAGCATCATCACGTAGTTGGCCGCAGCGGGTTTATCCGCCAAATCCTGTGCCTTGCCCAGCCAGTGCAGACATTGCGCTTTCAAGCGAATTTGTTCGTTGACGCTGGTGGGGGGCGGCCCCTGGCGGAACCGTTGGTTCGCCCGTTCGATCAACTTGGCGCCGATCGCGTCATGATCGAACAGGATTCGACTCTTGCGCAGGAGCGGCGGCAGGCGAGGCGAATAGGAGAGCTCGTCTTCCAGCTCACGATGCCCGTAATAGCGGATGTCGGCGAGCCGGGCCGCGACCCGCACGATCTCGTGAGCATCGGCCTGACCTTTCACCAATGCGATCAAATCGATGTCGCTGTGCGCGGTGACCGAGCGTCGAGCGCCTGATCCGACCAGCAGCACGCTGACCAGATCGCCACCGCGGCGTCCCTTCGCGTGCCGCAGCGCCAGCTGCACGAGTTCTTCGAAGTCGGGCTCATTGACCTGTTCCGGCTGGTCCGGCGGCTCCGGCACGGGCACGAGTTCGGCCTGCAACTCTTCACGGCTCGGCAGCGTCTTGGCTTGGTCGGTGTCCATCACGTATGGGCCTCGATTCCTTTATGAGCGCTATGACCGCTGGACCTGAAGAATCCGTCCTTCGAGCGAGGCGAGCCAGTTCTCGAACGGTTCGTCTGCATCGACCACGATTTCCAACTTTCCGTTCGCCAGGCGACGTACGAGACCTGGTCGTTCGGGAGAAAGAGGAATTTCCACCCATTCACGGTTCAATCCGAGACGGTCGGTCAATTCGAGGATCCGGCTGATCTGCGCGAACGAAACGGCCTCCGACGGCGGCATGTATCCTTTCGAGTGCGAAGAAACGTCGAGTTCGAAAAAGCGGCGGCGCGGTGACGATGGCGTGCCGCCATCCTCCGCGAACCCATACGGTCGCCCGGCGACATCCGTCGCGGATGGAGCACCTGAGCCGACCGCATCGTCGTGATGCATTCTAGATTTGGGTGGGGACACTGTCAATGCGCGACACTCACCTGAGTACGCGAGCGAAAATGTCGGCAGCCTGATCGATCGCTTCCGTCGAGACGTCGAGATGGGTGACGGCGCGGAAACTCGTTCCGCCGACGGCATTGATCAGTACGCCTTCCTGCTTCAGGGCCGCGACGAGCGCGGCGGGTGACAGATGATGGCTCGGGACATCGAAGATGACGATGTTGGTCTCGACGTGCTGCGGACTGATCGCGACGGCGGGAATTTGCTGCAGCCGTCTGGCGAGGCGTTTGGCATTGTCGTGGTCCGTCTTCAGTCGCGTGACGTGATGCTCCAACGCATAGAGTCCGGCCGCCGCGAGCACCCCGGCCTGGCGCATGGCGCCTCCGTACATTCTTCTGAACCGCCGGGCCCGGTCGATAAGGCCGAGGTCGTTGCTTGCGAGCAGCGAGCCCGCCGGCGCGCCCAACCCTTTCGACAGGCAGAGGGAGACGGTTTCGAAGTGCTGCGCGTACGATGCGGCCGGGAGCGTGGTCGCCGTCACCGCATTGAACAATCGGGCTCCGTCCAAATGCATCGGAACGTGGCGGTTCGACGCGACGGCTCTGATCCGTTCGATCGTCGAGAGGGGATAGATGGTGCCGCCGCCGCTGTTGTGCGTGTTTTCGAGGCAGATCAGCGCGGTCCGTACCGAGTGGGAATCGGCGGGCCGGATTGCGGCCTCCACCTGCTCGGCGCTCACGACTCCGCGCTCTCCCGGAACGCAGTGCAGCTGCACGCCGGACAGGGCGGCGGCTGCGCCTTGTTCGTACCGCACGATGTGCGCCTTGCTCTCCGCGATGACTTCCTGGCCCGGCTGCGTGTGCGCCCGGATGGCCAGCTGGTTGGCCATGGTGCCGGAAGGCACGAAGAGCGCCGCCTTTTTCCCGAGTAGACCCGCGATCGTGTCCTGAAGCTTGTTGACCGTGGGGTCTTCACCGTAGACGTCGTCGCCGACGTCGGCCTGCGCTATGGCTTTTCGCATCGCCGGGGTCGGCTTCGTCACCGTGTCGCTGCGGAGATCAATCATCGTCATCCCGAGTGCATATCACAGCGTGAGGCGGGATAAAAGTCCCGGCGGCCGACCCTCGCCGATTTCCCTTGCACCCTCCGGGCCTGCCGGTCAGGATGCCGCCCTGTGACGCGCCTGAGATCGACCATCCAAACCGTGACCGGGGCGGAACCCGACGAAATCGTGCCGGTGGCGTGGTCGTTCCTCTACTTCTTCTGCCTGCTGTGCGGCTACTACATTCTGCGCCCGGTACGGGACGAGATGGCCATCGAAGGCGGTGTCCAGCATCTTCCCTGGATGATGACCGCCACGTTTGTCACCCTCCTGACGGTGACGCCGCTGTTCGGCTATCTCTCGGCCCGCGTGCCGCGCCATCAGCTGCTCCTGAGCGTCTACACGTTTTTCGGCGCCAATCTCGTCGGATTTTTTCTGTTGATGACGAGCCACACCTCGCCGGCGTGGGCGGCACGCATGTTCTTTGTCTGGCTGTCCGTGTTCAATCTGTTCGTCGTGTCGGTGTTTTGGAGTTTCATGGCTGATCTGTTCACGCCGGCCCAGGGCGCCAGGCTGTTCGCGGTGATCGCCGCCGGAGGCAGCACGGGCGCCATGTGCGGGCCGGTCTTGGCCGCGACGGTCACCTACGTGGCGCCCATTCCGTGGTTGATGCTCGTGTCGGCGGGATGCCTCGCCGCCTGCGGGCTCTGTATCCACCGCCTGCACGAATGGGCGTCGGGCCGGCGGGAAATTCAAGGCGTGCCGGTTGGCGACCCGCTCGGAGGAGGCATGTGGGAGGGAGTCCGGCTTGCCGTCTCGTCCCCGTATCTGTTGGGGATATGTCTGTATCTGTTTTGCCTGACGACGACGGCGACCTTTCTGTATCTGGAGCAAGCGCGGCTGGTGAGCGAGCAGATTCCATCGCCGGAGGGCCGGACCAGACTGTTCGCGATGATCGATCTCGCGGTGAACGTCATAACCTTCCTGACGCAACTCTTTGTGACCGGTCAATTGATCGGCCGGTCAGGCTTGGCCGCGGCGCTCGTCGTGCTGCCTCTCGTCAGTGCTGTAGGATTTGCCCTGATCGGAACCGTCCCCCTGTTGGTGTTCTATTTCCTCTTTACGGTGATTCGCCGGGTGGGGGAATATGCCGTCTCTAAACCGGCTCGAGAGGTCCTCTTTACTGTCGTCAGCAGGGAAGAGAAATACAAAGCGAAGAACTTCATCGACACGGCGGTCTCGCGCGGCGGAGACGCGGTGACCGGGTGGGTGGTCAGCGCAGTCAAAGCCCTTGGAGTTTCCGCTGCGCAGATCTCGTGGATATTGGTTCCGATCGCCTGCTGTTGGGCCTGGCTGGGATGGTCTCTCGCGCGGCAGGAAGAGCGGAAACGGAGGGCCGCAGCGATAACCGGCGAGGCAAGCGGGTGACCGTTTACTGTCCGAAAAATCGCATGGTATAGTTCCGCGGCGCATGACCAAGATCTCGTGACATGGAGGAAGTCGAATGCTTGAAGTTCCGGTTAAGATATACGTCGATAAGATACTGAAAGAAATAAGAAAGGTTGTCAGCGCTGTTGCGTTATTACCGGGGCCGGTCAAGGACAAAGCCCTCCGGGCAATGGCCGAACGGATCGAGGCCGATGCGGAAGCGATCCTGGCCGCCAACAATCAGGACGTCGATGCGTTAGGCAAATCTTTTGACGGCGAGTCCAACAAGGATCGCCTCAAGGCGGCGGTCGCGCGGGTTCGTATCCAGGCCGACGACATCAAGGAAATGGCGGAGCGCCTTCGTACGATTGCGGACTCGGCGGATCCCGTCGGGGCGGTGACCGGTCGATGGGAACGGCCGGATGGACTTCAAGTATCGCGCGTGCGTGCGCCCATCGGAGTCATCGGCGTGATTTCGGAGCGGAAACCGCTGGTGACCGTCGAATCCATCGCGCTCTGTCTGAAGGCGGGCAACCCATGCATTTTCCGCGGAGCGCCGGAGTGGGTTTTGACGCATCAGGTCATCGGCAAAGCGTTGCGGGAAGCGGCGGAGCAGCAAGAAGTGCCGGCCGGCGCCTGGGTGCTGATCGAACGCCAGGAGAAAGAGGTGGCCGTCGAACTGATCCGCGCCGGGAAACATCTCGACGCGATCATTCCGAGAGGCGGTCCGGGTCTGCGCAAGGCGGTGCTCGATGGGGCCAGGATGCCGGTACTCTGTCATGATGGCGGCTTGAACCATCTCTACGTTGACACCGACACCGACATTCCCATGGCGCAGAACATGGTCATCAATTCCAAGGCGCAGTTGGCCGGCGCCCCGAATGCGCTCGATACGCTTCTGGTGCAGCAGGTGGTGGGCCGGCAATTTTTGGCGGCGCTCATCAACCGGCTCCTCGATGAGTTCAAGATCGAAGTGCGCGGTTGCCCCAAAACCATTGCGCTGATGGGACAGATGGCCATGAGCGGCCACACCTCCATCAAGCCGGCCACCGAGGAAGACTGGACGACACAATTCGAACGGCCCCTATTGGCCGTGAAAATGGTGACCGGTCTGGATGAGGCCCTGCAACACATCGCTCAACACGGTCCGGTCCTGACCGCTGTCATCGCCACGACGAATTACGCCTCCGCGATGAGGTTTACGCGGGAGGTCGATGCTGCCTCGGTGATGGTCAATGCCTCGTCCCGGCTGAACGCCGGCGACGGGTTCGGTCTTGGCGTGGACATCGGCCTCAGTACGTCGCGGGTCCATGCAAAGGGGCCCATCGGACTCGATCAACTGACCTGCGAGAAGTACGTGACGTTCGGCAGTGGTCAGTTGCGCCTGCCGCATCCGGTGCCGGAAGCGTATTTTGACGCGATCATGCTGAAACGGCCTTAGGCCCCGTGAAGCGTGGAACGTGAAGCGTATCTCGTAAAGGTACATCGTGCCGAGTGCTTCGAAAGACGAGATGCGAGCGAAGCTTCACGAACACTTAGCTTTCTGGGGACTCAAGCGATTCGATTCGGACGAGGCGTATTTCCAATGGCAGCGCCGCTCCCTCCCGGCAGAGGAACTAGCCCTCCTCCACCGCAGCGTCGAACAAAAACGGCAGGGTACCTCCGCCGATGAAATCGCATTTTACGATGCCACGGCGGATCCGCATATTCTTCCGGTGCTGTATAGCCAGCGATACGAATACTATCTGGCGGTCGGGGCTCTCGTGGCGGAGCGGATCGGCCGCGCGGAGTCGGTGCTCGACTTCGGCTGCGGGACCGGTATCTTGACGACGTTTTACGCAAGGCGGTTTCCTCATGTCTCCTTTCTCGGTGTCGATCGGTCGCGTGAGTCGCTGCGTCGGGCAGAAGAACAGGCCGGCGCGCTCGGTCTCCGGAATGTGCGATTCGAATACGGGGACATCGTGGAGCGCCGGCCGCCTGGGACGGTGGATCTCGTCGTGGCGACTCACGCGTTGTTGCAGGCGGAACAGGATCCTGGCCTGCCGAGCCGCGATTGGAGGACGTTCGAACGGGATCGGGATGCTGCGGGCCAACGCCGGTTCGAGGAGCGAACCGGGGTGGGCTCTCGGCTCGACGCGCTCTGTTTACTATTGACGGCGCAAGGGCGCATGCTGGTGTTCGAAAAGACGCGCCAGCTGTCCCGGCGCGTGGCGTTTCAACGGGCCTTGGCGGCGCGGGGATTGATCCAGACAGAGCCCTGCCGTCCCGTCCGTTACAGCCTCGTGGAAGAAATCGCCGAGGACGGGCCCTTCTACGCGCTGCAGAAGAACGGGCCGAGCGCAGTCGAGTGGGATGAAGCGCCCGAGCCGGATGACGGAGTACCGTTCGACCCCGCCGTCGCCCCGCCGATATCCGGCGCTGAGGCGCCGCTCTACGAAAATCGCTTTCCATCGGCCCAATCGGTCTGGCAGCAACTGGGTGGCCGTATCGCCGTCAAGGAACAGACCAAGTCCGAAGCGGACGGGCGGCAACTGCATGCGGAGTATGGGCGGTGCGACACGGGCCGGTATCTGTATTGCGCCAACACATTCGACCGGCGTCAGTTGGTGATCGTCGAACCGGCCGGGGAAGCAATGTTGGAGACCTACTATCAAGAGATCGTCGGATGATCGCGAGCGCAAGATCCGGTTCTATCCTGAAAGCGTAAGGGGTCGATACCATTGGCACGGTTCACAAGGAGGAAAGGGATGTTTCAATCGAGCAAAAGCGTCATTGTCGCAAGCGTGCTCTCGGGCCTCGTCGGCGGATTCACGGCGCTGACGTTGACCGGCGTGCCGGGCCATGCGCAACAGGCCGATCAGACCACGTTCCACGTCGTGCGCGCGCAGGAATTTCAGTTGGTCGACGCCAAAGGCCGTGTCAGAGGGGCGATGGCTTTTTCAGCGGATGGTCAGCCCTATCTTCAGCTTCGCGATGAGCAGGACGTCAGCGGCGTCTGGGTGGGTGTGGCCAAGGAAACGGGGTTGGCCGTCCGCGACAAGGACGGCAAGACCAGGCTGGTGTTGAGCGTGGATGACACCGGGAGCCCCTCGCTGGTCGTCCGCAACAGGGAACATCAGACCCGCTCGTTTCAACCGTAGAGGATTTGTGAAGCGGCGGCAGCGGGCCGGCCTCTTGTGCGCCTGCGCGGGCTACGGCTCCGGTGACTTGGCCGGCGATTTGAGGAACGGCGCGATGGTGTCGATCGGAATCGGGAAGATCGTCGTTGAGTTCTTCTCAGCCGCGACCTCGACGAGTGTTTGCAGATACCGGAGCTGCAGCGCCGCGGGGTTTCTGCTGATGACGTCGGCGGCATCGGCCAGCCGTTGTGACGCTTCGAATTCCCCTTCGGCGTGGATGACTTTCGCGCGCCGTTCACGTTCGGCTTCCGCCTGGCGGGCGATCGCCCGTTGCATTTCCTGCGGCAAGTCCACGTTCTTGACCTCCACAGCCGTGACTTTCACGCCCCAGGGCTCGGTCTGCTGATCGATGATGCGCTGGAGATCCGCGTTGATCTGCTCGCGCTTCGCCAGCAGGTCGTCGAGCTGGCTCTGTCCCAGGACGCTCCGGAGCGTCGTCTGGGACATCATGGACGTGGCGTAGAGATAATCTTCGACCTGGATGACGGCCCGTTCCTGATCCACCACCCGGAAGTAGATGACGGCATTGACCTTCACGGTGACGTTGTCACGGGTGATCACGTCCTGGGGCGGGACGTCCATGGTGACGGTCCGAAGGCTGACGCGGACCAGCTTGTCGATGAACGGGAGAATGATGACGACCCCTGGGCCGTTTCCTCCGACCAAGCCCCGGGAGAGACGTCCCCATCGGAAAATGACGGCCCGTTCGTATTCCCGGAGGACGTTGAACCCCATCAGGACCAGAATGGCCACGAGGATCAGGACTGCCAACGGACTGAACAGCATGGTCATGCCTCTTTTCTCAGGGAGAAGGGCTTGACGCGCAGGCGCAAACCCTCCACGCCGGTGACTTCGGCCTCCTCGCCCGGTTGAAGCGGTTGCTCGCTGACCGCATCCCAGAGTTCGCCCTGTACCGCCACATGTCCATGCGGGGCCAGCGCCGTCCTGGCGACGGCAACGAGGCCGACCATCCCTTCCGGGCCGGTGGCGTGAGGCCGGCGCATGGCCCGGACGCCGAGGCCGACGATCAAGAGCGAGAAGATGGCCACCAGCGTCACGACCGGGAGAATGACCGACCAGGAGATCCGCAGAAACTCCGCGTCGGTCTTGATCAGCATCACGGATCCCAGGAGGAGGGAGACGACGCCGCCGATCGCGAGCAACCCGTAACTGGTGACCGTTCCTTCCAAAATGAAGAACAGGATGCCCAGCACGAACAACAACACGCCGGCATAGTTCACCGGCAACGACTGCAGGGCATAAAAGGCCATGACGAGGCTGATGGCGCCGACGATGCCGGGGAGGATCGCTCCCGGATTGTACAGCTCGGCCATGAGTCCGACGGTGCCGATGGTCATGAGCAAGTAAGCGATATTGGGATCGCTGAGGGCTTTCAGAAATTCAAGACGCAGCCCCATTGGGAATTCGCGCGTTTCGGCTCCGGCGGTGTGCAGCACGGTCCGGCCCGCCTGGAGTTGGACGGCGCGGCCGTCGAGTTGTTTGAGCAGGGATGGCAGGTCGTCGGCGATCAGGTCGATGACTTTCAGTTTCAATGCGTCGCGCTCCGTGACGGACAGGCTTTTCCGGACGGCGTCTTCCGCCCAGGCGGCGTTGCGCTTGCGCTGTTCGGCGATTGATTTGATGTAGGCCACGGAGTCGTTCTCGATCTTGGCTTTCATCGTGTCGTCCAGCTCGCCTCCTCCGACCGCCACGGGATGGGCGGCTCCGATGTTGGTGCCTGGAGCCATGGCCGCCACGTGCGCGGCCATGGCGATGAAGACTCCGGCCGATGCCGCTCTGGCGCTGGACGGTGCGACGTACACGACAACGGGAATCGAGGCACCGGTGATGTCCTTGATGATGAGACGCATCGACGTGTCGAGGCCGCCCGGCGTATTGAGACGGAAGATCAACGCCTGCGCACCGGTCTCCAGTGCCGACGTCAGGGCGTCGTGCACGTATTCGGCAGTGACCGGGTTGATGACTCCGTCGTAGGTCGCGACCAGCACGGAGGGTTCCGGCGGCGCGGCGGCCGCGTCGGCGGGCGGTGCAGCGAGACAGTTCACCAGGGCAAGAAGCGGGAGTAGCGGCAGCAGCCGGGACCGATGACTCGACATCTTCATCGGGCATCTCCACTTGGCCGAAGAGGTGGGCAAACAAGAGAAGGACCCGGCAACGGCAGCATACGAGCCGCACGAAACTCTGTCAAGAAAGGGCGGCGGCGCTGTCTTGGCTTTGCGCAAGGATCCGGCGATAATGCCGCCCGATGAGCGAAGCCTCTGCAGGCGGTGAATCCGCCGAAGTTGTCGGTCTGATTCCGGCGGCCGGTCTTGCCACCCGGCTGCAGCCGCTCCCTTGCAGCAAAGAGCTGTTGCCGGTCGAATTTGTCCGGGACGAGCGAAGCGGGCTCTCGAGGCCGAAGGCCGCATCCGAATACCTGCTCGACAAGTTCCGGGCCGCGGGAATCACCAAAGCCTTTTGGGTGATCCGGACGGGAAAATGGGATATCCCAAATTATTTCCGCGACGGAGCCTCCGTCGGGATGTCTCTGGCCTACGTGGTGATTTCCGATTCGCTCGGGCCGCCCGACACGATCGACCGGGCCTATCCGCTCGTGGCCCGCTACCGTATCGCCTTCGGATTTCCTGACATCCTGTTCGGCCCGTCCGACGCCTATGCCAGGTTGATCGAACGGCAGGAGCGGAGCGGGGCGGCGATCGTCCTAGGCTTGCATCGAATCAAAGAGGCGCAGACCTGGGACATGGTGGACACCGACGAGGACGGCCTAGTCCGTCACATCGACATGAAACCTGCCGCGACCGCGCTGTCGCACGGCTGGGGCTGCGCCCTGTGGACCGGGATCTTCACGGAATTTCTTCACCGGTTCCTGCGATCCGCCGAAACGAGACGCAACCTTCCGCGCTTGACGAACAAGGCCAACGATCCGGGCGGGGACGTGGCGATGGGAGTGGTCCTGCAGGCTGCGCTGAAGGAAGGGCTGACGGTGCAGTCTGTGCGTTTGCCGGGCGAGAGTCCTCTGGATATCGGCACCCCGGAGAATCTGGCGAAGGCCTTACGCGAAGGCCGCCGGGTGTAGCCGCCGCTATTTCGGTTTCGGCGTCCATTCCTTGGCCAGCCTCTGCGCTTCCGCGATCTGCACGGGTGTCATCTGCTTGGTGAGCGCGTCACGGCGCTCGATCGCGCGCTTTTCGCCGTGCGCCGCCGACAGGTTGTACCACATGTGCGCCTGAATGAAGTCTTGAGGCACACCGCGGCCTTGCTCGTACATCAAACCCAGCTTGGCAAAGGCCAGCGCATCCCCCTGCGCCGCCGCGCGGCGAAACCAGGAGAGGGCCATCTGTTCGCTTTCAGGTGCTCCATTGCCGTGGAAGTACAAGGTGCCCAGGTTGACCTGAGCGCCGGGGTGTCCTTTCTCCGCCGCCTTGTCGAACCATTGCTTCGCCTGAATGTAATCCTGTGATACACCGCGGCCCTCGCTGTAGAGCATGCCCAACCGGTTCTGGGCGTCGGGATTGCCTTGATCTGCAGCCTTGCGAAGATCGGGGATCGAGACCGAGGACTCTTCATAGGGGACCACGGGCTTTGAACGGTCGGTCGACGAATCGTCCGCGATGCAGGAGGCCAGCAGACAGCAGAGTAGCCAGGGCAGGGGTGGGACAGAAAATGGTTTGGGCATGGAATCGATCTCACTCAATCCTTCACCGATCAGTATCGCCAGTGATCCTGCTCAAGGTGAACGGGTCGAAACAGCAAACCAGAATCCTACCCAGCTTCGCGCAGGAAGTTCAAGCCGGGGGATCTACGGACGGGCCTCTGGTCTCGCGAGTGCGGCGCAATCGCGCGCGGTTGTCCACCGGATGCCGAAAGTCGGCCCGTCGCCGGCTGCGCGGCAATCAACCGGCCGGTTGGTTGCGGTCCTGAACCGGGCCGATCCGGGCGAAGTCGATGAAACCCCGCTCGACATCCGTATGCAGCAGTTCGACGGTGAGGGTGTCTCCCACGTCGAGGCTTCCGATTCGCGATACGAGTTTTCCTTCAACCGGCGGGTCAATTAGACGGACCCACGTGCCTTTGCTCGAGGCGCCGGTGACGATGGCGTCGAAGCGCCGGCCGATCTGAGATTCGAGCAACAGCGCCGCGGCGGACTTCCGAAGCTGTCGCTCGACCTTTTCCGCGTCGTCCTCTTTCCCGGTGCAGTGATCCGCCAGGAATTGGAGTTCGTCGAGACGATAGGGAAGCGACGCCTGTGCCAGGGCCGCCTTGATGAGCCGTTGGGTGATGAGGTCGGGAAAGCGGCGGTTTGGCGCGGTGGAATGGGTATAGTCCTTTACTGCGAGACCGAAATGCTCGGCTGCTCCATCTTGCCAGCGGTCGAGGACGTATTCTCCGCGGCCGATGAGTTTGACGATCGCCAGGGAGAGATCGGGAAATCTCAAGGGATCGGCTTCCCGGCGCGTGACCAGGAATGACTCCAGCGCCCGCGCATCCGGCTCGGCGGGCAGCGCTTCATTCCAACGAGAAGCGACCTCCACGATGCGCTGCCAACGCTCCGGCGAGCGGAGCACGCGGCGGAACGACGGCATGCCTTCGGTCTTCAGGAAAGAGACGGTCGCCTGGTTGGCCGCGATCATGAAATCTTCGATCAGGTCTCTCGCTCGATTCTTCCGCTCCACCAGGACGTTGGAGAGCCGCTCACCGTCGAAGACCGCCTTGGGCTCGAGCGTTTCTAAGCTGAGCGCGCCTTCCTGATGGCGTCTGGCCTTGAGCCGGCGGGCCACCCGGTCTTGTAGTTGCAGTTGCGCCTCCAGGCCTTCGACGGCTTTGACGGCGTCCGGGATGGGGCCCGAGCCCTCCAGCCAGGCGCCGACGGCGGGGTAGGCGAGCTTGGCCTGGTTGCGGACCATCGCCCGGTAAATCCGGGAATCGAGCACCTCGCCGTCGTTCGCCACCCGCATGTCCGCGACGATCGCCAGACGCTCCTGATGCTCATTGAGCGAGGTGAGATCGGTCGACAGTTTGTCCGGGAGCATGGGGAAGACGCCTCCCGACGTGTAGACGGACGTCGTGTTGTGCAGCGCGTGGGCGTCCAGGCTGGAATCCTTCGCAACCAGGGCATCCACGTCCGCGATCGCCACACGGATCTCGACAATGCCGTCTGACGCGGCTTCGGCGACGGTGAGCTGATCGAGATCTCTCGAATCGTCGTTGTCGATCGAGACCCATTGCCAATGCGTCAGATCGCGCACCTCCGGATCTCCATTGCCGTCCGCCGGGGCGGAGATTCTCGACAATTCACCCAGCGCGGCGGAGGAGAAATCGGGATAGAAATCCCGTTCGACCATCGCGCGTCTGGCAATACCGCGGAGATCGGACCGATGCGTGCCCATAGGGTTTTCCTCCATAAACCGAAAACCGAAGGCATTCTATAGCACGAATCGCGGACTCACCGCAGCCTGTCCGGTTGCTTGCGGTCGGCGTGAGGAAACTGATAATACTATTCTAGTTTCCTTAGTACTGGAGCCGCATGTCGATCCGAAAGCCGATTTCCCAGTCGAGGGCGGATGCCGCCGCCACGCGGCGAGTCGTCGCGACGGCTCGCCGTCATTTCTTGAGCCAGGGGTTCCGGCGCGTCACCATGGACGAATTGGCGGATGAACTGGGAATGAGCAAGAAAACTCTGTACGGCCTTTTCGCCAGCAAGACCGCGTTGGTCGAGGCGGTGATTCTCGACAAGTTCCGGTGCGTGGAATCCGATTTGCGACGGATCACGGCCGCCAGCCGGGGCGATGTGCTCGGTGCGTTGCGCCGTCTGGTCGCAGCGGTTCAGATCCACACTCAGGAGATCCAGTCGCCGTTCGTGCGCGATATCCAACGCGATGCCCCGCGTTTGTTCGAGGTGATCGAGCGGAAGCGTCGCGGACTCATCAGACGCCATTTCGGCAAGCTGCTGGGCGAGGGGCGGAGAGCCTGCGTGATCCGGCGGGATATTCCGGTGCACCTGGCCATGGAAATTCTGCTCGGTGCCGTTCAGACCGTTATGAATCCTCCCAAGCTGCTTGAGCTTGGTCTCACGCCGGAGCAGGGATACAGCGCGATCATGTCGGTGATCTTCGAAGGGCTGATCACGGCGACGGCGCGGAGGACATCATGAAGGGGGACCGGTCGGCTGCAATGACTAAGGTCCGGACCTTCTGCGCGGTCGCCGCGCTGGTCGGTTTGTGGACAGGCCTCCATGCATGCACGCCGCCAGATCGCACCTTGGTCCAGGGCTATGTCGAAGGGGAATTTGTTTATGTGGCGTCCCCCTATGCGGGCGCCCTGGAATCGTTGAAGGTGCAGCGCGGGCAGCAAGTGAAAGAGGGCGATCTGCTCTTTCGTCTGAACGGAGAGCCGGAGCAGGCGGCACAAGAAGAAGCCGAGCGACGGTTGTCCCAGGCCAGGGCGACGTTGGAAGACGCGAAGAAGGGGAAGCGCCCCTCGGAAATTCAGGTCATCAAGGCCCAGCTCAAGCAGGCGCGCATCGCCGTCGGGTTGTCGGAGCGGGAATTCACCAGGCAGGCGGCCTTGAGCCGGGTGCCCGGTGCCACATCGGAGCTCGAACTCGACCGGGCGCAGGCGACGCGGGATCAGGACCGCCATCGCGTTTCGGAGCTCGAGGCGGAGCTGGCCACGGCGCGGGCCGGCTCCCGCACCGACCAGATCGCGGCGGCCGAAGCGGAAGTGCGCGCGCGCGAGGCGGCGCTGACGAAGGCCGCCTGGGAGCTGTCGCAGAAGCAGCAGCAGGCGCCCAAGTCGGGCCTTGTGTTCGAGACGTTGTATCGGGAGGGGGAATGGGTGGCGGCGGGACGTCCCGTCGTCGTCCTCCTGCCGCCGCAGAACGTCAAGGTGCGGGCCTTCGTTCCGCAGGGTCTGGCCGGAACAATTCAGCCGGGGCAGTCGGTGCGGGTATCCGTCGATGGGATTGCGGAGCCGTTCGTCGGCGCGGTGAATTACATCTCGCCGAAGGCGGAATTTACCCCTCCGGTGATCTATAGCCGGGAAAGCCGGTCCAAGCTCGTCTTCATGATCGAAGCGCGATTCGAACCGTCGGTCGCGGCGAAGCTGCACCCGGGGCAACCTGTCGACGTCCGAATCGGAGGCGATCGATGACGCAGGATGAGCTGGCCATCGACGTGCAGGACATGACCAAGCGCTTCGGCGACCGGACCGTGGTCGATCGGATCGGACTGCAGGTTCGCAAAGGCGAGATCTGTGGCTTTCTCGGCCCCAACGGCAGCGGCAAGACCACGTTCATCCGTATGCTGTGCGGCCTGCTGCGCGCGGATGCCGGCCGCGGCACCTGTCTTGGGTACGACGTGATCAAGGAGAGCCGAGCCATCAAGCGACAGGTCGGCTACATGACCCAACGGTTCAGCTTCTACGAAGATCTCAGCATCGAGGAGAATCTGGATTTCGTCGCGCGCATGTTCGCCGTACCGGATCGGCGGGGCGCCGTCCGCCTCAGTCTCGAACGGCTCGGTTTACTCGACCGGCAGCGGCAGCTGGCCGGCCAACTGTCGGGGGGGTGGAAGCAACGGCTCGCGCTGGCCGCCTGTTTGATCCACCGGCCGAAACTCCTCCTCTTGGACGAACCGACCGCTGGAGTGGACCCCAAGGCGCGGCGCGAGTTCTGGGAGCAGATCCACGACTTGGCTGCCGATGGTCTGACCTGCCTGATTACGACCCATTATATGGACGAGGCGGAGCGATGCCACCGGTTGGCCTACATCGCGTATGGGAAGCTGCTCACCCATGGGACCGTGCAGGAGGTGATCGACCATGCCGGTCTCACGACGTGGCTCGTGGCGGGACCCGATCTGCACCGGCTCGCCACCACGCTTCGCGCCAGAGCCGGCGTTAAGCAGGCGGTCGCGTTCGGCAACCGGCTGCATGTGAGCGGGGACGACGAGGCGGCGCTCTCCGAAGCCATCGCTCCGTTCAAGACGTCGAACTACGATTGGCGTCGAATCGGGCCCGGGCTTGAAGACGTCTTCATCCACCTCATGGGCCAATCGCAGGACAACTTTTCGTCATGACGACCGGCAATCTGTTTTCACTCGCACGGTTCCGGGCCATGGTCGTGAAAGAATTCGTCCAGATGCGCCGCGATCGGCTGACGTTCGGCATGATGATCGGGATTCCGCTGATCCAGTTGATCCTCTTCGGATTGGCGATCAACGCCGACCCCAAGCATCTCCCGACCGCTGTGCTGCTGGCGGATCGCGGGCCTCAGGGCCGCAGCCTGCTGGAGGCCATTCGCCACAGCAACTATTTCGAATTCGTCCGCGAGCTGCGGACGGAAGTCGAGGCTCGCGAGGCGATCGCGCGCGGGGATGTGCAGTTCGTGGTGTCCATTCCGGAAAACTTTACCCGCGATTTATGGCGCGGCGACCGGCCGGCCGTTCTCGTCGAGGCCGATGCGACGGATCCCGCCGCCACGGGCAATGCCATCGGCTCGCTGCGGATGCTCGTGAATTCCGCCTTCCAGCACGATTTCAAGGGGCCGCTTGCGTTTTTGGCGAGGCAGGACGATCCGGTGGAGCTGCGCGTGCATGCCCAGTACAACCCGGAGGCCGTCACGCACTACAACATCGTGCCGGGTCTCATGGGCGTGGTGCTGACCATGACGATGGTCGTCATCACGGGGCTGGCCATTACGCGGGAGCGCGAGCGCGGCACGATGGAGAATTTGCTGTCCATGCCCACGCGACCGTTCGAGGTTATGATCGGAAAGATCATTCCCTACATTCTCGTCGGCTATGTCCAGGTGGGGCTGATTCTGCTGGCCGCCCGCTTTCTGTTCGGAGTGCCCATGGAAGGCAATCTCGTGCTGCTGCTCGTCGCGGCGCTGGTTTTCATCGCCGCCAATCTGGCGGTGGGCATCACCTTCTCGACGGTCGCGCAAAATCAGCTGCAGGCCATGCAGATGTCGTTCTTCTTCTTCCTGCCGTCCCTGCTGTTGTCGGGATTCATGTTTCCGTTTCGCGGCATGCCGGCTTGGGCGCAGGCCATCGGCGAAGTCCTCCCGTTGACGCATTTTCTGCGGATCGTCAGAGGCATCCTTCTCAAAGGCAACGGAGTCGACGAGGTCCTGTTGCAGCTCTGGCAAATCGCGGTATTCGCTGCGGTGGCGTTGACGATCGGGGTCACGCGCTTCAAGCAAACACTCGATTGACGCGGTGGGGGTCCCGCCGCTGAGCTATCCCATCGCGGCCCAGATCTTCTGGGCATTCTCGCCGGTGAAGGTCATGTCGTCCTGTGAGTTCGAGCTGCGCTCGAAATAGATATGCAGCAAGCCGCCTCCAAGATGGGCCTCGCGCACGAGGTCGAGATTGATTGCGACTTCTCCGGTTCGTTCCTCGTCCTTCACCTTGACGAATCGCATGCGGGTCTCCTTGTGCTTGTGAGTGATTATGGCGGCCGAACAGATCGAATCGTCGGGCGGCCGGTCCGGGAAACGTACGGTAAGCGTGGGAGAGACGCGAGTCAAGCCCGAGCCGGCACGGCCGGTCAGACGCGGCCGGCTTTCATATTGGCGGGCACGGCAATGTCGATTTTGGCCGGCAGCGGCACCCGCCGCTTGCTCATCATGTCGATGAAGGTATCCAAGTCGACGGACAGGTTGAGACGTTGATTGAACCGTTTCTCCTCTCCGATGCTCGAGGCGATGCGGCCGTTATAGTCGTGTCCGGGATAGACGACCGTGTCGTCGGGCAGTGTGAACAGCTTGGTGCGCACGGATTCGAAGAGCTTTCTCGAGGAGCCACCCTGCAGATCAGTCCGGCCGTTGCCGCGGATGAACATCGTATCTCCGGTGAACACCGCGCCCGGCAGGAGGTAACTGGTACAGCTGTCCGTATGTCCCGGAGTGGCCAAAGCCTTGAGCGAGGTGGCTCCGAACGTCAGATCCTTGCCGTCGTGGAGAAACAGATCCGCGCCGGTGACCACTCCTGCGGCGGCCCCTCCATAGACGATCGGGGCGCCGGTCCGATCCTTGATGGCCGAGGCGCCGGTGATATGGTCGGCATGGATGTGCGTTTCCACCGCGAAGGCCAAGGTCAGGCCCAACTCCTTCAGCAAGAGCAAGTCCCGTTCGACGTTCTCGAGAACTGAGTCGATGATGACTGCCTGGCGGGATGCGATATCGGCCACGACATACGTTCGGCTTTCCGCCCGGTCATCGACATCCTGCACGTCGTTCACGTCCAGCAGCGTCGTCACGGTATAGGTTGCTCGCTCGGTCACGGTTCGACTCCTTGTGGAAGCGGGATGGATCAATCGGCCCTCGCACGGCGCAAAACGAGGCCATTTTACTGGCCCGCGTCGTTCGAGTCCATGGTTTCGTCTCGAGGAATCGGTGGATAAACGGTACCGCCGGTCAACGATCTTCAGGCGGGAATCGCCTAAGCGCGGGTTCCTCTGTTCACCGGCGTCGGACGGAGGCCGAACGACCGGCCGGCGCGGCCTGACGGTCCGCTTGCTCGCGTGATGATCTCGATTGACTGCGAAAGCGGGCGGGAGGAAGCCCGAACTCGCGTTTGAACGCCCGGTTGAACGCCGGCTCCGATTCATAACCCACGTCGCCGGCGATCTGCGCGACGCTGTGACTGGTGGAGGCCAGCATCTGCCTGCCAAGCTGCAGACGCCATCGTGTCAAATAGGCGATCGGAGTCTCCGACAAATACTGACGGAATCGCCCGGCCAGCACCGAGCGCGACGTGCCGACTTCGTTTGCCAACGTGGCGATCGTCCAGGGATGAGCCGGCCGGCGATGCAACAACGCCAGTGCTTTTCCGACCTCGTGATCGCGAACTCCCGCCAGCCATCCCGATTCTTCCTGCGGAAGCTGCGCGATATAACGGCGCAATGTTTCGATGAAGAGGACCTCCGAGAGCTTGGCGAGCACCGTCTTGCCGCCGGGCCGTGAGGCGTCGGCGGTCTCAACTGAATAGCGGATGGAGTTTTCGAGCCACTGACCGGAGGCGTCCTTGCGGATATTGACCTTCAGGACGGGGGGGAGCCCGCCGAGAAAGACATGGCTGAGCCGCGGTTCGCAGGTCATGTAGCCGCAGACGATTTTCGTCAACTCTCCTCCGCCTCCGCACCGGGCGATCTTGAGATCTTCAGAAAGAATCCGTTGCAGCTCCTTGGAGCTGTCGATCGGCTCCACCGGAGGGCCGTTTCCAAGGAGGTGAGGATCTCCGTGAGGAAAGACGACGATGTCGCCGGTATCGAGCTGGAGCGGCCGGCTGTCTCCCTCGACCTGCGCATAGCCGCGGCCTTCGATCAGTAGATGATAGAAGATGACATGTGTGGGTTCCGGTGACAGGTAGGACGCCATCACGTGCGATGGCGGCGTGCGGAATCCCCAGGGCGCGGAGCATTCGGCGGTGTAGAAAATCGCTCCGTCGAGCTTGACCGCTTTGAGCACTTCGGACAGGACATCCATACGGACCGCGCAGACCGCAATCCAATCGGTGACGGATTCCCGGCAAATGAATCCGGACGTTCGCGCAAGCGGGCCGTAGCCTAGCACGCTCCTGTCAAGAGAACCAGACTCCCGGATAAGACACCTGCGCCGGCTTTTCTTATAGTGCGGGTGAACATTGAAACGGCGCAGCGACGCTTCGCTACCGTGACTCACTCATATCAAAGGAGGGCATCATGTCGATTAACATGGCTACGGACGTTGATCAACTCAAGGCGCGCCTCAAAGCGATTTGGACGGCGGGCGATTACGACCGCTTTTCGCGTTACATGGAAAGCGGCGCACGGGAGTTTTACGAACGGCTGAGCTTGGCTCCCGGGTGCCGGGTGCTGGACGTCGGATGCGGATCGGGTCAGCTGGCATTGATTGCCGCGAAGGACGGCCTGGATGTCACCGGCGTGGATATCGCGGGCAATCTGATTGAACGGGCGCGCGCCCGCGCAACAGCGGAAGGGCTCGCGGCCCGATTCGAGGAAGGCGATGCCGAGGCGTTGCCGTTCGAGGATGGAAGCTTCGACGCGGTGGTGAGTTTGATCGGCGCCATGTTTGCGCCGCGGCCCGATCTGGTCTCCAGTGAACTGCTGAGGGTCTGCGCGCCAGGGGGCACCATTGCGATGGGCAATTGGACGGCGCAAGGCTTTGTCGGGCAAATGTTCAAGACGATCTCGAAATTCATCGCGCCGTCCGGGATGCCTTCACCGGTTCTCTGGGGGGAGGAATCCGTCGTCCAAGAACGGCTCGGCGGCGGACTCTCTGACCTGTCCCTCACGCGGCGCCTGTATCCATTCACCTATCCGTTCCCACCGGGTGAGGTGGTCGAGGTATTCCGTCTCTACTACGGTCCGACCAATCGGGCCTTTGCCTCCCTGGATGACAACGGTCGCGAGCATCTCCGCGAAGAGCTCGAAGCGTTGTGGACGGCGCACAACCGGGCGGGGGCCGAGTGCACCACGGTATTCGCGGAATATCTGGAGGTCGTCGGGATTCGAGCCTGAGGCCACGTCGCGAGGATCGGCGTCAGAACATGGCGAAGACACAGTCACATCATGCAGATCACATATTGAGGAGGCGGTCATGTATGACATGAAGAATCTCGGCAGACTGAAGCAATTGGAAGGTCACGCCCCTGAAGCGACGAGAGCCTTTTGGGCCTTCGACAAGGCGGCCTGGGCCGATGGGGCCATCCCCAAAAAGTACAAGGAGCTCATGGCCAGTGCCGTCGCACTGACCATTCAGTGTCCCTACTGCATCGAGCTGCATACCAACAGGGCGCGCGAGAGTGGCGCGACCGAACCGGAGATCGCCGAAGCGGTCCTTGCGGCCGCGGCATTGCGAGCCGGCGGAGCCGTCACCCATGGCACACATGCCATCGCGGGAAGCTGATTCGGAGGGCATGGTCACGGCGGCCGGAGCCCACATGGCGCCGGCCGCCTGTGTAGAATAGGGGAAATCTGTAGGGTTTTGGCTGCCAACCTGCAGGAGAGCACCACTAGGGAAATGACTAGAGGCTGGACTCGGCGGGGCTGGTGTTGCACACATTTCAACGAAAACCCCCGAGATAGCTCGTATCCCGACGGATCGTAGGGAGCCGAAGGATCGATCCACAGCGTGGTACCTTCCTTGCGATTTACCCAATTCGAATACGGCAGCCCGGGTGGCACGGTGAACGGAAATGAACACTTGGGTAGAAAGGGAGGCGACCATGGGATTGGCAACTGAATCAGTCGAGGTACGTATCGAATGGTGTCGGCAGCAAAAGGCAAAGGCTGGCCATCCTCTTGACCGAGAGGGCTGGCATGCGGAGGCGGAAGGTCTCCGCGATGCGCTGCTCCGGGAAGATCACTCGAACCTCTATCGCGACTGCGCTCCGGCGGTGTTCGAGCGATATGTGATGGGACTGCAGGACGGGCGGGCCCTGATGCTTGTTGCTGTGGCAGAGCGTCAACACGCCATGTTGTTCCGATAGTTCAGGGCTAAGATCAGGTCCCCTGCCTGGGAGTTGCGGCTTCAACTGCCGATCTTCCTAGTAGCCGGTTCCTCCTGACTTCCGCATTATGGATGACAGGATGCGGAAGGTTTCACCCGCCTACGCAGGAAGCCACGGCTGCCCGTCCTCCGCAGTAATCTGCTATGGAGAGTGGATCAAGCTGTGGCAGGAATGCTGACGGGTGTCCTCAGAAGCCTTGGCGAAGGAGGACATGCTTCGGCGGATTCCGCTTAGGGAGGTTTGAACTCACGGCCTGCCGGCTGGGTCCTGCTGCATGAGCCGGCACTGAGGCAACTCTTCAAGCGCCCGGCGCTCGTCGACCGGGATCAGGGCCGGCTGCGCTTCCCCGTTCGTACGTTCCCATTTGAAAAAAACGGCTCTGCCTCCGGCCAGGTCGTACCAACCGGCTTTCGGATCGGTTTGCGATCGGAGCGCAATGAGGTATCTGCCGGGCGGAACAGTCTGAAAGCTGTAGCCGCCGTCATCCAGTCTGATGATCCGATCGAAGGCATAGACCCAATCCGAGGCTTGATCCCCCTCCGGGCCAGACGGCCGGTAGAAGTAGATGAGCGCGGTCTCAGGGCTCGGATGGATGAGGTCTTGGAAAGCGGGCCCCGTCGCCCGATTGCCGTCGCATCCGGCCGCGAGGGTGAACCACAGCACGATCCACAGCGACAGACTTTCCGCTCGTGTTTTCCGACCCATTGATCGAGTGCAGGTCCCACTTCTTATCGATTCATCGTCTCGCGCGGCTGATCTTCCCACCTGAGGGTGAGCAGGAGCCACAGCACGCCGATCGTAATGAAGACATCCGCAACGTTGAAGATGCCGGTTCGCAGCGAACCGATGCCGAGGTTCATGAAATCGGTGACCCGGCCGTGGTGCAGCAGGCGATCGAGCACGTTACCGATACCTCCGCTCAAGATCAGGGTCCAGGCGACCAGGACGCTTCGCGGGTAATTGGATGACCGCAGCAAGGCGATGAACAGCGCAAGCAGTCCGACGCCAACCGCGATTTGGAAAAGCAGGACGCGTATTTCCTCGGACAGATTCCATCCCAGGCCGAGGAATGCGCCCGCATTCTCTGTATAGTGGAGCCGGACGACATCGCGGCAACAGGACAGGGGATGGTGGGACGCCAGATACGTGCGCGCCAGTTCTTTGGTGACCTGGTCGCATCCCACGCAGGAGAACAAGAGCAGTAGCGTCAACATCGTCCGAGCCGGCCGGTATCGCGACAGAGGCATGGTCATTCCTTACCCACGAACATCCAGACAGTACTACATCAGGAGCGCGTTCGCCAGCGTGTCTTGCCATGAAATCGATGTGTTGGCCGCAATTTGCAAGGCGCTTCCCCCTCGCTCTACTATAAGCGAGAATGTCGAATGTTCAAGCTCTCGGCTCTCCGAGCATGAGGATCCGGACAACCAAGCGGACATGATGAAAGACCACGTGGCACAATGGTTGATCCGAGTGCATACCTGGATCGGTCTGCTCTTCGCCTGGGTTCTCTTTGCCGTGTTCGTCACCGGCACGCTGACCGTGTTCGACGAGGAGATTACCTATTGGATGCAGCAGCCGGAGGTCCAGGAGATCGCGACCGTCTCGGAGCCAGACACATCCGGGCGTCCGGGAATCCAGACGGCCATGCTTCACACTGTGTCAGTGCCGGACGGACCGGACGGTGGTCGGCCTGTGCGGCCGGTGAAGTGGCAGGACAAACGGACGTTCTCAGGCCAGTCGATCGATCCGGTAACCGGAAATCTCGTTGTGTTTAGAGAGACCAGAGGGGGAGACCTCTTTTATCACTTTCATTATGGGTTGCTCGCCGGCATCGTCGGGGTCTGGACCGTGGGGCTTGCCGGGATCGCGATGCTGGCCGCGACGCTCACCGGTGTGCTCATCGGACGCCGCCGGCTTCTCATGGATCTGCTCACCGTTAAGTTTCGGACAGTCGCGCCGCGTGCGTGGTCCGATGTCCATAATGCCGCCGGCCTCTTGATGGTGCCGTTCTTACTGATCATTGGGGTCACCGGGTTGATGATTCTCTGGTCCATCTATGTGGCGGGAGGGACATCGTCGTCCGGGGAAGCCGGCGCTTCGCTGCCGGGTCAACTCCATTTCGGCAGATTTGCGGGAGTGGCAAGCCGATGGGCGTACTTCCTCATGGGGTTGACGTCCGCCCTCGTGATCGCAACGGGCTTGGCGATTCGAACGGTTAGACGACGGAGGGGTCCTGCCAATCGATCCGAGCCTGTGCTCTCGAGTCTGGCGGACGGAGCGGTCGCCGGGGCAGTGGCCGGACTGCTGGTCGCTGTCGCCTCGTTCTTCTGGATCAATCGCCTGTTGCCCACGTTCGTCCCCCAAAGAGCGGACTGGGAAATCCGCGTCTTCTTTTGTGTGTGGGCAGCCTGCGTGCTGTACGGTCCGCTACGAAGAGATACCGTCCTTGCATGGCGCGATCAGATGGCAGCAGCGGCGATCCTGTTGGCGCTGCTGCCGGCGCTCAATTTGATGACGACGAGGAGCCATGTGTTGACGACGGTGCCTAACGGCCAATGGGGCTTGGCGGCGATCGATCTTACGGCGTTGGTCGTGGGCATCCTTCTGGCTTGGCTCGTCCTCCGGGTGCGGAGTGGCTCGATCGAGGAGTCCGGCGGCCGACTCTCCATTCTGTCTGCCTCGGACGCCGGCTCGCGATCGCTCTGAGGCCGAGGCCGACTCGTTGAATGCGACCTGTGCCAGTCAGCATGGACGGCCCCGGTCAGTGAGAGAATGTGTCCAGAGGGGCGGGGCAGCGTGAACCGAGGGGACACGCGCTTGGCGCGATGAAAAGTTGCCGCGACTCCAAGGTGCGGGCTGGCGGCAGGAAAGGAAAGGATCATGCATGCACGGGGATTTGGATGGGGACTCATCGTCGGTATGCTGATCATGGGAGTGTGGGGCCAGTGGCTTCCCTCGGCCATCGGCAAAAACATGTCGGAGCCGCCATGCATTCCAGCCGGAAAGGCGGCGGATTATGTGCACAGCGTGATCCAAGCGGATCGGACGTTCTATACCACAGAGGTCGTGGAGCGCATGCAGGTACGGGGCACGGCCGTCGCTTCGGAACATTGGAAAGAGCGAGGCGCCCTGCCGTTGCCGGCTCAGTTTCTCAAGGAGGCAGGCTTGTTGATGCGTGGAGACGACAGGGGGATCCGGGTGCAACTGGTCAGCCAATGGCCGATCAATAAGGACAACCGGCCTAAGACGGATTTCGAACGGACGGGACTCTCGGAAATCATGGTGGACGGCGGCCGCCCTTATACGGGGGTCGTGGCCGAGGGTGGAACGTCCTACTTTCAGGCTCTGTACCCGGACAAGGCCGTCTCGCAAACCTGCATCGGCTGCCACAACGCGCATCCGAACAGCCCGAAGAAGGATTTCAAGCCGCATGACGTCATGGGCGGTATCCTAGTGACGATGCCGCTGTCGCAAGCCGGCCAGAAGTAGGGGCGGCAGCGCACAGGTGAGATGGCCGGCCTTCTTGTAAGAATCACCCCTCCTGCCCGACTGATCTCATAGGGGGCCAGCCTCGTGGAAGAGACTGCCCACGCATCGTTTGACGGTGGGAAGCACTTTCGTTACGATCGGCTTCCTTCCCGGGGGGCGTGATGGGCGAGAGGTCTCTTTCCGATCCGGAGGTTTGGGTGACGCTCTATGGCGACTATCTGTTCCGGTTCGCATTGAACAGGGTCCGGGACCGGCCGGCGGCGGAGGATCTGGTGCAGGAGACGTTTATCGCGGCGCTGGCCGCCCGTGAACGGTTCGCGGGACAGTCCTCGGAACGCAGCTGGCTCGTGGGCATCTTGAAGCACAAGATCGTGGATCGCTTTCGCAAGGATATTCGCGAGCAGCCGGTGGACGATCCGGCGGGAGGGATATTCGACGACGAGGCGGCGTTCGACCAAGACGGCCATTGGAAGCTGGATCAGACCGCTCCGTTGGACTGGCCGGATCATCCGGGTCATGCGCTCGAGCGGAAACAGTTCTGGGAGGTTCTGAGCCGATGCCTCGGAAAGCTTCCGCCCAAGATGGCCCAGGTCTTCACGTTGCGCGAGTTGGATGAGGTCGAGAGCGAAACGGTCTGCGCCATGCTGAACATCAGTTCTTCAAACCTATGGGTGCAGCTCCACCGGGCGCGAAAGCATCTGCGGCAATGTTTGGAAGCCGACTTCTTCGGGAGACGGGAAGCCCACTGAGCCGCCATGCAAATCGGACCGAAGCAAGATGTCGAACGGTTGAATCTGAAAATCGGCCCGCTCGTGGGCTGGTTGATCCGGATCACCCCGACTTGCAAGGAGATGACCAGGTTGCTGTCCGAATCCATGGATCATCCCCTGCCGTTCTCCACCAAGCTGAAAATGCGGCTCCATTTCCTCATTTGCAAATGGTGCGAGCGCTACGGCACCCAGTTGTTGTTTCTTCGCCAGGCCTTCCGTCGTCATCCGGACAAGGTCGATGAGTTAATGGGCGCTGCATCCCCCGGTCTCTCACCCGAAGCGAAGGCCCGCCTCGAACAAGCCATCCGCAAACACTGATCCCATGGTCTTGTCGCTCGCCGCCGTGCCGGTCGGATCCGTCTGTTCTGCATGACGCGTGCATCGTGTTGACGCTCGGACGTGGCGCGCCAGGCCCGCGTGATGAAGAACGATGAAATGGGATTGCGATGGGGAGGGAACGGGGCATGGCGCATGATGCGCCATGCCCGGGCAGATTATTCCTCGATGCTGATGATGGGGCAGTTGACGACGACGCCGATCGGACCCCAGGGCTTGCCGTCGGGACCGGAAATCCGGCCGGCCAGCCCAAGTTTGGCGACCGAGTTGAAGTCCGTTTGCACGGCCGTCTGCGAAACCGGCATGGGAACCTGCGCCCAGACCGACGCATGGACGTCCCACATCGGGCTGTAGGCCTGCGGTCGCTCCCCGGACGGAATTTCTTGCACGATGTTGAGCGGATCACCTTCGCCAAGGAGCGCCGAGCTGAGCCCTTGGCGCTGGGGATTCATTTTTCCCGTCGGCCCGTTCACGATGGGAGCCAGGCCCGTCAACGCGGAACTGGGCGCATTTGAGCCTGTGTTGGGAAGAGCCTTGAGATTCGGAGTGTAATTGGCCGCCTCCAATGCTGCGACGGCCGGGTCGGACGCGTTGAAAGACGTGTAATGCACGCGCCGCCCCTCGAAGAATCCGTCGGTCATGCGGAACGTCGCGAGCCGCCGGTCCATATCGATCCGGATCAGCCGATCGTGTTGGCCGCTCGCGTTCTTGATCTGCGGAGCATTTAACACCGTCCCCGTCGGCAGCTCGATCAGCGGTGTATACAGCGCCTCTCCGATGGCCCCGGGTGTGGCTTCCTTTGGAGGAAATCCCGTCACGCTTGGTGTCACGATGCGCTCAGGAGAGAAGTCCACGCTGCCGAGGAAGTGTACCGTTCCGTCGATCACCGCCACTTTCTGCACCGCCAGCGTGCCTTTGCCGTTGGCCATCTTGGGACTCCAGTGGACGCCGCGCCGTTCGGCATCGACCCGGTCCGACGATTCGGTCACGACGAACCAGACCGGTTCGCCGCCGCGCCGGCCCTCAAAGATCGGCAGAGTCACCTCAGTAAAGTCGGCATTTTCGATCGCGCTCTTCAGTAGAAGCCGATGTCCTGGTTTCGGGCCCTCCGTGCCGGCCTGGCCGTCCAGACATGCCAGGGCCGCTCCCATCCCCACCATCACGGCGAACAGAACTTGTGGTCGAACGCTCTTCTTCATGGTCGATCCTCCTCTCGATCGATACGTGGTGAAGTCCATCGCTCCGGTGACGGCCTCGTCGCTCATCGTCACGGGAGCGTGCGATATGACGGGGGTCGCGCGAGCCGGACGTTCCTTACAGGTGACATGCGAAAGGTTGAGGGGGCCATCGGCGTCTTGACTGGTCGCGCGCCGTATGCTGTGCTGAGCGGGAGTCCGACACGGACCAGAAAGCCTTGTTCACTATCCAAGGAGCTACCGATGAAGCGATGGATGCTGGCCGTTCTGTTGGTCGGGTCGACCTGTTATGAGGGGTATGCCCAGATGCCGCCGGAAACGGAGTTTACGCCCGGTCCGCGGATGATCCGGGCGATCGAGCAGATCGCCGGGTCCTATGCGCACCTGGGGCACAGCCTCGAATTGACGTCGCAGCAGAAGCAGACGATGGCCGATCTGGTTCAACGCATCAAGACAGAGATGTGGATGAAAGAAGCGGTGTTGGTCGGCATGTTCCAGGAATTGGAGGAACGACGCCGGCGCGGGCTGCTCAAGGACCATGAATACCGGACGGCCAACGCTCTGACCGGCGGCATCGAAACCGACGAGCTGACCCTCTTCATCGAGACGTTGGCCTCGCTCCGTGCCGTGCTCGCGCCGGAGCAGGCCGCGAAGGTGAAAGAGCTGTTGCTTCCGACGATGGCATTTCGTGTGTCGCAGGGGTTCAATACGAAGATCGGTCTGATGTCGTTGGACGGCATCGGCCAAGTCTACAATGGTTTCCGGCGCGAGCTGAATTTGACCGATTCTCAGGCCCTGGAAATCCGCTCGCTCCTGGAAGAAGCCAGGCGGGAAGTGCTGCGGGTCGGGACCGAGATTGATCTCAGTCGCGTGGAGGCCGACGAGCTGGTCATGCGACCTGATGTTGATCCGGATGTGATTCGCGCCAAGATGCAAAAAACCGGAGAGACGGAGGGCGTGCTCTTCAACAAGCTCTTCGAAACGACCGACCGGATCCAGGCTCGCTTGACGGACGCGCAGCGGGCCAAGCTGGCCGAGCTCAAGCGCCACCATCAGCGGACGTCGTCCGACAAGCAGCGGACCAGCCATCCGGCCGGTTCGCACGGAACTCCGGGCCATCAGAGCGGCCACCAGACCGGCTTCGACTATTTTCTGGATCAAGGAGGCAGGATCGGGATCGCCGAGGAGCAGACGGCGGCGTTGGTCCAGGTGAAGAACGACACACGAAAGGCGCTGCTGGTCGAGCAGGCCAAGTTCAAGGCGAGCGAGCTGAAATTGCTGAACCGGCTTCGTAGCGGCAGCGATCCGTCTCAGTATTCAGAGGAAGCGCTGGCGGCAGCCGTACGGGAAATGGAGGAAGGCCGCAGCAGGATGACCAAGCTCAAGGTGCAGGGGTATCTCAATGCCAGACACGTGCTCACCACCGAACAGCAATCGCGCGTGCATCCGCCGGATACGTTTGAGGATGGGCGGCCATAACGCAAGGGGCAAGGAGGATGATCCGTCATGAACGTAACCCGTTTCTTCACCGGGCCGTCGGTCCTTGTCGCAGGTGTACTGAGCGTCGTTCTGTCAGGCCTCGCTTCGTGCGGGACGCACAAACCGATTGCCTCGGTCCCTTCGTCGCCGCCGGATTTTGCGCGGGTTCTCCAATATGCCCAGCGGGCCGATCTGGCCTACCAGCAGGATGAGGTCATCCGCCAACAGAGCGGGACGGCCGTGCGCGTCAGCGTCAGCCCTCCGCTCTCATCCGGGGTCAAGGCCTACGTGGAGGTCGACGACGCGGCGCGCGTGCAATGGATCGTGATCCGGGGCACGTCGAATCTCGCCAACATCCGAGCGGACGTGGACTACAACAAGGTCGTCGAGTCCCGGCTGCAGATCCCGCTGCATAAGGGGTTCGCGGACGCGGCGCTTCATGTCTATCAGTTTGCGAAGCCGCTCCTCAAGACGGACTATGAAACCAGGGTGATCGGCCACAGTTACGGCGGGGCCGCGGCGGTCGTCGTCTTGATGCTGTTCAAGGAAGACGGGCTCAAGCTCGGGCAGGCCATTACCTTTGGCCAACCGAAGGTGACCAACCGGGACGGTGTCCGCAAATACGGAGCCTTGCCGTTGGTCCGTTATATCAACGACAAGGATCCCGTGCCATTGCTTCCGCCCTTCGAAGTCTTTGCCGTGCTGGATGAAGGGCCGTTTCAGCATCTCGGCCCGGAGGTTGTATTGGAGGAAGGGAAGAAGTACCGGTATTACGCCGAACATCAGGCGGAGCGTTCGTCGGTCCTGTCGTTCTGGAACAATCTCAAGAATCTCAGTATCCAGGACGTGCCGGAGCATTTCATGTCCACCTACCTGGCGCGTATCCAGCAACAGGTACCCATCAGGCAATCGGTGCCATTGGTGCCATGACGGGTCACATAGGCCCTAGAGACATCCCTAGTAGTAGAGCCATTGGCATGGCACATAATGACGGGGTTAAGGATGAAACGTAAGGGAGAGAGACAATGATGATGCGAAGATTGCCGGCCATGCCGCTTGAGGATCCGGCGCCTCGACTTGACGAAGTGGACGAGCACACGCATTCCGAGATCCATCCGACGCTGCAGGGCAACAGGAAGATTGCCGTTGCCTGGATTTGCGCGACCCTCGTCGGAAGCGTGGCCCTTGGGTACTCCGCGGCCTCGCAATATTCCCCGACCGCGACCCTCTTCGTTCTGCTCGGACTCCTGATCGGCTATACAGGCTATGGGTATGCCGTGAGGAAGAAGAATGCCGTTCAGTTTGCGGATTCTCTCTACTACATGGGGTTTCTGTGGGCCCTGTTCGCCCTCATCACGACCTTCGTGCTGTGGCCGGCTCCCAAGTTGACCACGGAAACCGTCCTGGCCGCATTCGGCTACGCGCTGGTCCTGACCTGTTGCGGCATGCTGCTTCGCCTCGTGACCGTGTATTTTCAGGATACGCTCTCCGACCGACTGCTCGACGCTCAGGACACCATCGATCGCCGCGTGTCGACGCTGCTGCACGAGATTACCGAAGCGAACATGGAGATCTCGTCGTTTCGAGATCTCGCTGCCACTGATCTGCGCGGAGCGCTGCACGATCTCGTACGATCGCTGTCGGAGGTTCGCGAAAAACTGGCCGAGCAACAGTACTCGATGGGCAAAACGATGATGGCCGGACTGGAATCCTCCGTGAAAGAGATGCTGAGCCGGCTTTCGACCATGCAGATGCCGCAGGAGATTCTCACGGCGGAGGTGAGCAAACTGGTTTCGGTCATGGGGAAACGGGGAGAGAGCTTCGAGGTGGCGGCTCAAAAGCTGGAGGATGGCTTGGCCCGAACCGCCGAAACGGTGACGTCGTTCGGGGAGTCCTTGTACGGAGCGGACGGTGTGGGACAAGTCGAAGCCGCCGTCAAGGAGCTGTCGGACACGCTCAAGGAGCGAACAGAACAATTTCTCGCGATGACGACGGCGTTTGAGCGAAGCCGTGCTGAATTGGATGGACAGCTCGACGGATTGCAGTCGTTGCGCGCGTCGTTCGCGGCGGTCTCCGCGCGACTGGCCGCCTTTGAAACCGAACTGAAGGAGATCTCGGCCACTTCGATGTCCGCCGACGTCAAGAACGGCCTCCTCAACGTCCAAAAGGCGATTCAGTCGAGCCTCGAAGCCAGCAGGACGATCGAGACCACCATGCGGGACGTCATGTCGTTCTTACGAGTACGCGTGGCAGAGGAACCATCCGGTGATAAGAACTGACTCGCACACCGATCCCGTCCTTGGGTTGTCCCTGGTACAGGTCGTTCTCCTCCTCGTTTTCGCCGTCCTGCTCGTCCATGTCACGGACAACGGCGCAAGCGGACAACAGGAGGCGCGTCAATCGGAGCCTATTGCATCTGTTGCCGAGCCTGTTGCCCAGTCTGCCGCTCAGTCCGGTGTTCAGCCGGGTGCGGAGCCCACGCGAAACGACCCGGGTCTTCAGGCGAAGCTCGACGAGGCCGCGGACACCAACCGCCGCTTGGAGAAGCGCCTCAACGAAATGACGGGATTGGTCGACGACGTGAAGGGCATGGTCGGCGCGAAGGCCGCGTCGCGAGACGGCTTTCAAGAGGCGGTGGAAACATTGAAGCGCGGGTACGCGCTGTGCCAGAAGGACAATGTTCTGATCGAGGCCATCATTCAAGACGGGGAGGAATCCATCCGTGTGATCGGGGAGGTTCCGTCCGATCTGGACACCAATCTGGCGAAAGGGGAGTTCACCTCGGATCTCGAGCAAATCGTGCCGTTCATGCAGGACGTCTATCAGTATGAGAAAGACCGCAAGTGCCGATTCAATTACCGGCTGCATTACGCGACGGACAACGACTACCGAAAGGCACGGGAGCGATTTGAAAAGTACTTCTTTCCCGAAAAAATGGTCAAGATTCAATGACGGAAAAATCGCCATTGAGCGCAACTCCACGATCGCCCAATTTCCGTCCGTGAATACCTGGCCCTACTCCTCGGTGTTTCTTGATGGTCGTCGCGATCATATTGCCGACCGGGCTTGAGCGTCATTGCGGAAGTCCGCCAGGAGGATCGGCGTAACGCGGGGCATCCGTCGATTTGGACCAGTCCGATACGACGCCATTCTCGAAAAATACACGAAACTCAGCGGTCACGCAGGGGTCCCGTCCTCCGGGAGGGTAGAACCACACTTCAGCCGCTCTTCCGTTGTGCTCGATCGTTCTCTTACAGATCGGTTCTCCGAACGCCAGATAGATCTGCTCATGATCCATCCCGCGCACCGGGTAGCCACGGTCAATGGCCCGTTTGACGTGATCAGGGTAGCCTGGATACTTTTCTACCATCAGCCGGCTTCGCTCGGTTTCGCAGCCGGCGACGGAAAGGATGAGGCCCAGCCATAGGCATGGCAAGAGACGCATCATCGAGATCCCGCAATGATTGCCTCCCGATCGGGTAATCATGGGATCTTCGATGCCGGCTCCGTCTGGCCGGCTGTGCACATGAGGCTCGACGGAAGATCGAGTTGTCCGGACGGACGAAAGCCCCATGCTGTGGCGAACGCCTGGCACGTCAGGTTCCGTATGGTTCGTTCGTTCAGTTCGACACAGTTCGGATAATGAGCGTTGGCTTGTAAGACCGTGCCTCCGTCTCTTGCGGACAGCCCATGCAGCCTGACATGGACGACAAATCGCACCCCGCAGCTCGGCTCGATCAGCGCCCCTTCCTTGCTCGTCTCGCGTTCCAGCAACAGCACGAACTCGGCGTGCAGGCTGTCCGCGAGAGCGAGCGCCGCTCTTCGGTCCGACAAGTCCGATGACGCCTGCGCCTCACGTGGCCGATCGTGATCCGGCACGACGATCCTCGCATAATGGTGTGTGCGAAGCCAGTCGAGCGCCGCGTCGGTCATGTCGGGATCGCTCCACAAAATGATCTTCGCTTCCGCGGTCGGCAAGAGCCGGTGAGAACCGCTGGTGATCGGAAAGTGGACGCCTGGAACGGGAGCTTTGGCGGAGCATCCCTGCAGCACGAGGAGAGAAAGGATCCACAGGAGAATCAGCTGCGTTTTCATCCTGTCCGGCCAGCGGGAGGCGGTCGTACTCCCGGTATGCGCCTCAATGCCGATCGCTACGGAGCCTGGGCGCGACGGGACAAGGATACGATATAGGCAGCCGATCGGGCCGCAATCATCGGATCGGCTGCCTCGATTCCGGGAATCACGGCGCCCGGCACGAAGAGCAGCTTTTTCTCCGCGGCTTGACTATCCGAAACCGCCTTGCTGATGGCGATGGTGCCCAATTCAACCGTCTTCCTGGTGTCAGGCCAGGCCGCCGTTGGATCGTCGATCTTGTCCCCTGCTTCGGCAATCTGCGCAAGGAGTTTGAACTTGGCGGGGCCATGGTGAACCCGGTCGCGGATCTCGTCGGTCAAATAATCCGGTCCCTTCGCCGTCACCTGCTCCTTTGTAAGATAGTGCGCGCCGGCCATGGGCTGCAGTTGATAGCGCACCAGCGCGCTGTGTCCCTTTGCATTGGTGAACTTGAACGCGTTGATTCCGAAGTAGGGGAGGGTCGCATAGCTGACCGGCGGAGGTTTCGGGGCTTGCACGAACGCTTTTGCGGCAGGGTGGGAGTTCAGAAAATTGTCCAGAGCGGTGGGCTTGGGAGCGTCAGGTCCGCTTGCCGCGATGGAGAGGAGAAAGTCTCTGAAGTCTTCCGCGGTGGCGACGGGAAATCCGTTATAGGACAGCACGACCAGATCCGTTTGCGATCCGTCCGGAAGGAAGAATTTCACGGCCATGCCTCGCGGCATCTCGTTGGTGTCGGGCACGGTCGGCAGCCCCGATCCGGCCGAAAACCGTACGGTCACTGGAATCGGCTTCTTTTGCTTTTTCAGATGAGCGGCCTTGCTCACGGCCGATGCGCCGGCGCTCGGCGTAAAGGTCCCTTCGAGAACGACGCCTTTGGGATGATTCGCCCGCAGGCCGGGATGCGCGCCGAACACGGCGTTGAAGGCATCCACCAGTTGCTCGGGCAGGGATTTTTGTGTGTCAGGCGCCCCTTGAGCGAGTCCGAAGGCCGGGAGCGCAAGGACAGTCGTCAGCGCGGCAACCGGGACGAGCATGATCCGCATCAGGATTCCTCCTCTGTCTCAGGCCTTCAGAGAAGCCATATCGATCGAGAAGCGGTACTTCACGTCTGATTTGAGGAGTCTGTCGTAGGCTTCGTTCACCTTTTGGATGGGGATGACTTCAACATCGGCGGTAATCTGGTGGGAGGAGCAAAAATCGAGCATCTCCTGAGTTTCTGGAAGACCCCCGATGGGAGAGCCGGAGAGACTGCGGCGTCCGAAGAGGAGGCCAAAGGCCGCGACCGCGAGCGGTTTTTCCGGCGCGCCGACGAGGGTGATGGTGCCGTCTCTGCGGAGCAGCTGGATGTAGGCATTGATGTCGTGGTCCGCGGAGACGGCGTCGAGGATGAAGTCGAAGCTGCCGGTCTGTCTGTTCATTTCGTTGGCGTCGCGTGAGATGACGACCTCGTCGGCCCCTAAACGGAGCGCGTCGTCCTTTTTGCCGGGCGATGTCGTGAAGACCACCACATGGGCGCCGAGCGCATGCGCGAACTTCACGGCCATGTGCCCCAGTCCCCCGAGGCCGACCACGCCGACTTTCTTGCCTTTGGTCACGCCCCAATGGCGCATCGGCGAGTAGGTGGTAATGCCGGCGCAGAGGAGCGGCGCGGTTCCGGCAAGATCGAGGTTGGGCGGAACGCGCAGGACGAATCGCTGGTCGACGACCACGCTCTCGGAATAGCCGCCATACGTCACCCCGCCGAGGTGCTTGTCCGTTGAATTGTAGGTCAGGGTCAGATTCCCACAAAACTGCTCAAGCCCGGCCTGACATTCATGGCAAGTCTTATCGGTATCGACCAGGCAGCCGACCGCAGCGAGGTCGCCGGTTTTGAACTTCTTGACCGCCGAGCCGACTTTGGCGACACGGCCGACGATTTCGTGGCCGGGGACGCAGGGGTACACGGTCGGCGCGACGCCCTTCCACTCGTTGCGGACCTGGTGGAGATCGGAGTGGCAGATTCCACAGAAGAGGATATCGAGCTGGACGTCCTGTTCTCCCGGATCGCGCCGCGGGATCGTCAGAGCCGCCATCGAGGAGGTAGCGCCGGCGGCTCCGTATGCCTTGGTCTTGTACATGGCTGAGGTCAGTATGCTCCTTTGGCACTCATGGAGGCAAGATCATCTTCTTCAGGCAGTTGCTTCATGGATGCAGCGCGGCGTCGGACTTCCAAGCGCAGTCTCGATCGACCAAGAAATTTCGGTCCGAAGAGACGAGCGCGAGGCTAGTAATGGGCCTCGAGAGTGGGCTTTAATGACCGATCGGCGTACAGGTCCGAATCCGGCGAGTGCACAAACGTTCGGAGGCGTAGAGTCACAGGCAATGGGCGCAACCGACGGATATGTGAAATGCGGAGCATGAATAGCCACGATTCGTGCTATCGGGCGGTGTTGGCGAGAGATCGCCGTTTCGACGGCAGATTTTTTGTCGCCGTGAAGACGACGGGCATCTATTGCCGGCCGATTTGTCCGGCCCGTCCCAAGCGAGAAAATGTGGAGTTCTTCAAGACGGCGCAAGCGGCGGAAATGGCCGGCTATCGCCCCTGCTTACGGTGCCGTCCCGAGGCGGCTCCCGGTTCCCCCGCGTGGAACGGGAGGCAGACCACCGTGGAGCGGGCCCTCAAGCTCATATCTCAGGGAGCTCTGGAGTATCAAACCGACGAGGCATTTGCCGATCGACTCGGCGTCACCGCGCGACATTTGCGGCGGCTGTTTGAGCAGGAGCTCGGG
>Ga0268299_1001404_pt1 | contig 43029 bp, 35 predicted proteins | sample NOBtaG_FD_193484 | JGI IMG/M metagenome (GOLD analysis project Ga0268299, IMG submission 193484) | Activated sludge microbial communities from bioreactor in Nijmegen, Gelderland, Netherland - NOB reactor | ecosystem: Engineered > Bioreactor > Aerobic > Activated sludge | place: Netherlands... | reverse complement strand
CAATTTTGAAAAAAGATTGAAGGAGCAAAATCAAATTACGATAAACTGTGATCCCCCCTCACAGGTCGAGGTACTCTCGGCTCAGTGAAAAAACTGTCCGTCAAAAGGGGACAACTCCAACTCCATTGAGTGTTGCCTGCCGTACCCGTGATGTCATACGTTACCCTCCTGAAATAACCGGAGATAACCGGATTAATACCTGATTTTAGATGGCTGGACTGGCGTTTACAAACTGCCGAGGTTTCCGCGACTTTGTCTGGACAATCACGCTATCGAGAAAGGATTCAAAAACTGCCTGCCCCATAGCAATTTCTTGTCAACTTCGCTGAGTTCAGCCTCTTCACACACCTCATCCCAATGCCGTTTGATTGCAGAAATCATTTTTTCAAAGATGGTGCGTGCTTGCGCTTCGGAAAGCAGAAAGTTATGCGCGGTCTCAAGGCAGGATTTTAACCGGCTAAGATTATTATTGCCGGATATGAGCATGGCCTGCGAGACCTCATTGCCGGTGCGGCCTTGCGGACAAATATCATAAGCCGGTGTAAGCGTCAGTTCCTTGCCATTCCAGAATGCGGCATGATTGCGCGCATGATCATCCGTGTTACCGCAAAGAATGTTAAAAACGAGCCGTGAAAACAGCTCCTCAAGTGTCGCTTTCGGATCAGTAAAACGATGGCGGATAATTTCCGCAAATGTTTCATAGCTTGCGTAACGCGCCATCATGTCATCAAGACCCAGCAGTGTCAGCGCAGAGACCATGGCTTTGCGTGTCCAGCCTTGATCTTTCTGTTTGCGGTCAAAGCGCTCTATCAAAAGCACATCTGTATTGGCAGCTTTGATGCGCTTTACCGGCGCTACATTCAAGCCAGATAGCGCAGCGAGCCGCATGGCAACAAATTCAGCTTTGACAACACTATACCAGTCAGTGCTGGAAGAAAACTTGGCGACGTATTTTTTGCCTTGATCCTGGATCAATGCCTTTGGACGTGCTCCGCCGATGGAACTGCCATGAAAGAGTGCCTGATCCAACTCAGATGTAAGCGGAACACCCTTTTCAACTCGCTCAACCGATTCAATAAGCTCTTCCATGCTCACATTGTTTGCTAAGCGTGGCATATACTCGGTTGGCGAGCGCTGAAAATCGAGCGCACCGATACGATCAGAGCCAGATTCCAATAAATAGGTCAATTCATCCAGTTCAACTGTATCCGTGCTTGCACCTTTACGTCCCAGTTTTTTGTTGATAATGACGCGTCGTCCCCACGCATCGGGTGCGGCATCCCGAATACAGCCCGGCATGGTCAAGCCTTCATGTAGAGGCAATACACCTGCTGTCAAAGGCAATTCCGGTTCGTAAATTGCAATGGCTGGTTTTTTGCCACGGACACGCTCAAGGTAGCTCTTGCCGTAGTTGAATAAGATATTGCCGTTATCAGCTTCGAGTCTTCCTGCAACGACAGGCTCAGTTTCATCCGGCAACCATATCCAGACATAAGCTTCTTTGTCATGACTAGAAATCATCATGCACCGCCTTGGATTTTTTGCGCACGGATTTTGGCAATAACGACAGCTTATCTTCAGTTTGGCGGATATGCCTGGTCAGTGTGGTTTCATCGGCATCAAACAGCTTTACACCGACGATAATCGCCACTTCGAATACGGCTCCGATCTCGCATTTAAGATCACCTTTTTCGATACGTTGTAGCAAACCTCTCGAAATACCAGCACGATCTGCAACCTCTTGCGCGGTAAGTTTTCGTTCTTTTCGCGCAACGCGAATCAACCCGCCCAGGAGGAGAGACGCTTCACGACTATAACGCGAGTAAGTTCGTGTAATTGATTTTGGCATCGCTTTATTTTGGTTCATATATAGATCATAAAATGCCTTTATGATCATTCTGTGAATCACCATAATAGCTATTGCGTTCACTGTCAAGAGAACTTTGATCTTTATATAGATCATAATATAGTTTAATGACCTATATAAAGACCAAATTTCGCGCAAGAAATACTTTCGGTGCCTCAGACTACGAATCAATGCGGCTTGCAGGGCCGATAAAATCAGCAGCCTGTTAATCCTTATGGCGTAATGATCTGCGCGTATTACGTCCTGTCGCGCTGCACAGCAACGGACGCAACACTATCCGCATATTCAAAAAAGTGATAAGCAAATGAAAATTTATTGGTTCCTATTATAAAAGTGAACTGATAAATTCTCGCTCCACAAAACATGGATTATTCAGCATCATGACGCACGACACGACATCACAAGATAAGCACCCCGTCTCCCGCGATATCGGCCAGGAAGTTCTGCGCGCTATCGCCAGCATCCAGTTTGGCTCGGTCGAGATTATCATCCATGCGGGTCAGGTTGTGCAGATCGAGTGCCGGGAAAAAATCCGCATCCATGCTGCGAACAGCATTCGCAAGCCCGAATAATGCGCTGCCGCGTCAACCCTTTCGTATCACGTCGACCAGACAACTGGAGAATAAAAATTAACACGCAACCATGGCCTGACCGGAACACCGGAAGAACATTCAGGAGAAAGTTATGAAACCTGTCCGGCGAATCGTTTCGCTTTTGCTGGCTACGACAGCAAGTCTGCTGCCCACCGCCGCTGCACTGGCAAATGAGTACGCGTTATCAAACAACAGTCCCATGCTTCGGCAATCCGCCGTGCTGATTGCGCAAGCCAGCGCAGCAGGCCAGGATGCGGACAAATGGGTAATAAAACCCGACAATCAACCTGCAGCGCAACCCGCTCAATCCGCTCCCGCGCAACCGGAAGCGCCGCAGAAATCCACTTACTTTCAGCGCGCGCGCAGCTATTCCACTCACCCCGAGTCTGATCCGCCGCGTTATGTGCGCAACCTGGCCAAGACAGATATCGAGGCATTCAAGCAACTTGACTGGCTCGATGTCGGCCTTGACTACCGGGTGCGATATGAGCTGCGCGATGGCGATATACGGCGCAACAGACTGATAACCGATAATAACTTCCTGCTGCGTACCCGCGCCTATGTCGGTATCAGAAACATCATCGATCCTTTCCGTTTTGCGGTCGAATTTGAAGACGCGCGCGCTTATAACAGCGATTTCCCAAGAGATAACCGCGACTGGAATGTGTTTGAACTGATTCAGACTTATGGCGAACTGTATTTCAAGGACGCGTTGGGAAAAGACGATCTGGGCAATAACCGCCCGATCCGAATCCGTGGCGGACGCATGGCCTGGGAAGCCGTCGACAGACGTTTGCTCGGCAACAATCAGTGGCGCAACACGACCAATAACTTCGAAGGCTTCCGGGTCACATTCGGGCAGGAAGCAAACGACTGGGAGCTGGATGCCTGGGGAATGCAGCCCGTCATCCGCGACACCAACAGCTTCGATGAGCGCAATAAAAGCCAATGGTTTTATGGCGCGGTGGGGCACTGGCGGAAATGGTCCGATGTCATCACGATACAGCCCTATTACATGGCGTTGACGCAGGATGATAAGGGCGGGCAACAGGCCAGCCGGGAAATACATTCACCGGGTATACGCGCTTACGGTGTGCTGCCAAAAACCAATATTGATTATGATCTGGGCGCGATCTACCAGTTTGGGCGAGACAACGGCCAGACCAAATCCGCCTGGTCTTATCTGATCGAGCTTGGCTATACCTTCAAGCACGACTGGAAGCCTCGATTGAGCGCTTTTTATGGCTTCGTCAGCGGCGACCGCAATCCGAACGACAACGTGAACAATCGTTTCGAACGGTTCTTCGGCTTTGCGCGTCCGTGGTCACCTGACGACAATCTGGTGATGGAGAACGTCAAGGCGCCCAAGATCGTGTTCGAGTTCTCTCCACACAAAGATGTTTCGATAGACGGCGGTTACAGCTGGTTCTGGCTGGCCAGCGACACCGACCGCTTCAATAATCTTTTGAGCGTCTCCACACCAACCACCCTCAACCGCGATCCGACCGGACAGAGTGGTGATTTTCTGGGTCAATCGATTAACGCCCGCATCAACTACAAGCTGGCGCCACTGGTTGACACCACCGTCGGATATTCGCACTGGATGAACGGCGGGTTCGTAAAGAACAGACAACTGGCCGCACTGGGCGACTCGAACGAAAGCAGCAATTTTTTCTACGTTGAAGTATCCATCCGAGCATTTAAATAAACAACATCACTCAAATAAAGGAAAAATCATGACTATTCATTCATGGAAAATATGGCCAAAAATCATACTGCTGGCGACCACCCTGATCATCGGGCCGGAAGCATTCGCTGAAAAGACTTTGCTGAATGTCTCCTACGACCCGACGCGCGAACTTTATCAGGAATTCAATCCCGCCTTTGCCAGATACTGGCAAGCACAGACCGGTGAAAAAATCAGAATCAATCAATCCCACGGTGGCTCCGGCAAGCAGGCGCGCTCGGTGATCGACGGACTGGAAGCTGATGTCGTCACACTCGCCCTGGCTGTCGATATCGACGCCATCGCCGAGCACAGCAAGCAGTTGCCGGACAACTGGCAGACCCGCCTGCCGCAAAACAGCTCACCCTATACATCCACCATCATTTTTCTGGTACGCAAGGGAAATCCGAAAGGCATCAAAGACTGGAATGATCTCGCCAAACCCGGCGTTGCGGTGATTACCCCGAATCCTAAAACCTCCGGTGGCGCGCGCTGGAATTATCTGGCTGCATGGGAATTCGGCAAACAGCAATTTGGTGAAGACAGGGCGAAAGATTTTGTTAAGGATATCTTCAAAAACGTACCGGTGCTGGACTCCGGCGCGCGCGGTTCAGCAACGACATTTATCGAACGTGGTATCGGCGATGTGCTGATTTCATGGGAAAACGAAGCTTTCCTGGCGCTCAAGGAATACGGCAACGAAAAATTTGAAATCGTCATTCCGTCGTTCAGCGTCCTGGCTGAACCCGCTGTCGCCCTGGTCGACAGAGTCGTCGACAAAAAAGGCACGCGCCAGGTTGCCGAAGCTTATCTGCAATATCTTTACACGGATGAAGGACAGGAAATCGCCGCCCGGCATTTCTACCGGCCAACCAACGAAAAGATAGCCGCAAAATACGCCAAGCAGTTTCCAATCATCAAACTGTTCAAAGTCGATGATGCCTTTGGCAGCTGGAAAAATGCACAGAAAGTGCACTTCGATGACGGCGGCACGTTTGATCAGATTTATCTGAAATAGCCGTGAAAACCAGAAAGAATCGAGCGGTAACGCAAATATTGAAATGGATAGAATCATTGATCAGAACCATCAGACAAGCGGAAACGGCAAGAAAAGAAAACTTATAACCGAAACAAACGTAAAAGGAGTTTTTAGCTTGAGCACATTCAAACAGCACAGTGTTTTACCGGGATTCAATCTGGCGCTGGGATTCACTTTGCTTTATCTGAGCCTGATTGTTCTGATTCCCCTCTCGGCGGCATTCTTTCGCACCGCCGAACTAACCTGGGCGGAATTCTGGACAGTCGTAACGACACCGCGCGTACTGGCTTCCTACCGTCTGACATTCGGCGCATCCTTTGCCGCGGCGCTGACCAACGCCCTATTCGGATTGTTGGTCGCCTGGGTGCTGGTGCGCTATCAATTTACTGGCAAACGGCTGGTCGACGCACTGATCGACCTGCCGTTCGCCCTGCCTACCGCCGTGGCAGGCATTGCCCTGACCGCGCTTTATGCCGGAAACGGCTGGATCGGGCAGTTTCTCGAGCCACTCGGCGTCAAAGTTGCCTTTACCCCGATCGGCATTTACGTTGCGCTGACTTTTATCGGTCTGCCGTTTGTCGTGCGCACGGTACAGCCGGTGCTTGAGGATATTGAGACCGAACTGGAAGAAGCCGCAGCGATGCTGGGCGCAAACCGGTTGCAGATATTTCTGCGGATTATTTTCCCGGCAATCTTTCCGGCGCTGACGACAGGTTTCGCACTCGCCTTTGCGCGCGCTATCGGAGAGTACGGCTCGGTGATTTTCATTGCCGGCAACATGCCGATGGTTTCGGAAATTACACCGCTGCTGATTATCACCAAACTGGAACAGTATGATTACGCCGGAGCCACGGCCATCGCCGTCGTCATGCTGATCATTTCGTTCGTACTGCTGCTGATTATCAACCTGCTGCAATGGTGGAGCCGCCACCGTAAAGCGCTCGCATGAGAGACCTGCCATGACAACAATAACGATTTCATACCCTGACAGGACACGGCGCACAGCCATCACCCAGGAGCCGTCCTGGATGCGCAGGACATTGATTGGACTGGCGCTTATATTTCTCGCGCTGTTTCTGTTCGTTCCACTGATTTCCGTATTTTACGAAGCGCTAAAAAAAGGCGTCGATGTTTATTTTGCCGCGATCACCGAATCTGATGCGCGCGCGGCCATCCGGCTCACCTTGATCGCGGCGGCGATTGCCGTACCGCTCAATCTGATTTTTGGCGTTGCAGCAGCCTGGGCCATCGCAAAATTTGAATTCCGCGGCAAAAACATTCTGACAACGCTGATTGATTTGCCCTTCTCGGTTTCTCCCGTCATCGCCGGACTGATCTACGTCCTCGTATTCGGATTACAGGGCTGGCTGGGGCCTTGGCTTTCCGAACACGATATCAAGATCATCTTTGCGGTACCTGGTATTGTACTGGCAACGATTTTCGTCACAGTACCGTTTATCGCGCGTGAACTTATCCCGTTAATGCAGGCACAGGGTACCGAAGAGGAAGAAGCCGCGGTCATACTCGGCGCCAGCGGCTGGCAGACTTTCTGGCGCGTCACGCTGCCCAATATCAAATGGGGCCTGTTGTACGGCGTCATCCTCTGCAATGCACGGGCAATGGGCGAATTTGGTGCAGTCAGCGTCGTTTCCGGCCACATCCGCGGACAGACCAACACACTGCCGCTGCACGTCGAGATTCTTTATAACGAATACAACTATGCAGCCGCCTTTGCAGTCGCATCGCTCCTGGCGCTGCTCGCATTAATCACGCTCGCCATCAAAACGTTTGTGGAATCCAAAGTCACGCAACAAAAAACAAATGGATAAATAGGAAAATAGAAATCATGAGTATTGAAATACGCCACCTTTCCAAACAGTTCGGCACGTTCACTGCACTGCACGATGTCAATCTTGAAGTTCAGTCCGGAGAACTGCTCGCTCTATTGGGTCCTTCCGGTTCCGGTAAAACCACACTGTTACGCGTGATCGCGGGTCTTGAAACTGCCGACTCGGGTCAAGTGCTGTTTAATAATGAAGATACAACCCGCCAGCATGTCCGCGACCGGCAAGTTGGCTTCGTCTTCCAGCATTACGCACTGTTTCGCAACATGACCATTTTCGAGAATGTCGCGTTTGGCCTGCGCGTCCGCCCTAAGGACAGCCGCCTGAAAGACGCCGAAATCCACGAACGTGTCACCAGCCTGCTGCAACTGGTCCAACTGGACTGGCTGGCTGACCGTTATCCGCATCAACTTTCCGGCGGGCAGCGCCAGCGTATTGCACTGGCGCGCGCACTGGCCGTGGAACCCAAAGTATTACTACTGGATGAACCGTTTGGCGCGCTTGACGCCAAAGTGCGCAAGGAATTGCGTATCTGGCTTCGGAGATTGCACGACGATATGCACATCACCAGCGTTTTTGTCACGCATGACCAGGAAGAGGCGCTGGAGGTTTCCGATCGGGTCGTTGTCATGAACGAAGGACGGATCGAGCAAATCGGCACGCCCGATGAAGTTTATGAACATCCCGCCAATCCTTTCGTGTATGAATTTCTCGGTCATGTGAATCTGTTTCATGGTCGCATACATCGCGGGCGCGCAATAATCAGTGATATTGAGATTGAAGCGCCGGAGCATGCGGAGGCTGAAAACATGGCTGCAATTGCCTATGTCAGACCGCATGATATCGAGATAGATCGCGTGACGAACGGTGAGTCGGCGCTGACGGCGCATATTGTTCATATCGTTTCGATCGGTCCGGTTGTCCGGCTGGAACTGGCGCATGACAACAACGCAAACAAAAACCTTGTCCAGGTTGAAATCAGCAAGGACCGTTTTCGCGAACTGCAACTGACCAAGGGCGACCGGGTTTACATCAAGCCGCGCAGGCTGGAGTTGTTTCCCAGTCATGCGCACGCCGGTTCAATTCATTAATCATATACGTTTGAAAACATGGCATCTGCAGATTTAATACCGCACCTTCCACCGATTGGTGTTATTGTCACCGAACTGCGGACTTTACGGCAGAAATCGCTGGAACATCGTCAACGGTTGAACAATCCTCCAAAACTACCTTCGCGCAAAGTGCTGGCAAAGATTGTAGATAACCTGAGCGCCGCACTGTTTCCGAATCGTTTGGGCATTCCCGATTTGACCGACGAGAGCATCGATTTTTTTGTAGGTCACATGCTGGATATAGCGCTGCGCGATTTATCCATCGAAGTGCAGCGCGAGCTTTACTTTATTTCAGGCACGAAAACTGCCGGCAGTTCTATCCAGTCGCAGACAGCCGAAATCATCATTGCATTCGCTGAACGACTTCCCGAAATCCGTTCGATTCTGGAAAGCGATATTCATGCCGCCTATCAGGGTGATCCCGCCGCACGCAGCATTGATGAAGTGCTGGTCTGCTATCCCGGTATAACAGCGATTACCCATTATCGCCTTGCGCATGAACTGCATAAGCTCGAAACACCCTTAATAGCGCGCATGATTTCTGAAATCGCACATTCTTTGACCGGAATAGAAATACATCCAGGCGCACAGATTGGCGGAAGTTTTTTTATCGATCACGGTACAGGCATTGTTATCGGTGAAACAGCCATCATTGGCCGGAATGTACGGCTCTATCAGGCTGTAACCCTGGGAGCGAAAAGCTTCCCGGTCGACGAACAAGGAACATTGATAAAAGGTAATTTACGCCACCCTATCGTTGAGGATAACGTCGTAATTTACGCAGGCGCAACCATTCTTGGCCGCATTACTATCGGACGAGGGTCAACCATAGGCGGCAATGTCTGGCTGACACACAGCATTCCGCAAGACAGCCGCATCTCGCAAGCACAAATGCATCATGAAAAAAACAGCGCGTAAGCGCGTTCCATATATTTCATTTATATATAGATATAACCAATATCTATATATAATTTTTTTGTTTGTTTCTTTGAAACAAATCCATTTCACTCACTACATTCCGGAGAATTAAAATGACCGATATCCATCAAGCACATACCGCATTAGGTGATGTAGCAGCCCGCACGCTTTCCAATGCAACCAAAACCATCCCGATGATGGGTACTATCACGCCACGCTGGCTGACTCACCTGTTACAGTGGGTGCCCGTCGAGGCAGGTATTTATCGCGTCAATAAAGTAAAAGATCCTGAGCGGGTCATAGTCGATTGCTCAGGCAAGGATGAGCGCGAACTCCCGGCTACCTATGTCGATTATGAGGAGTGGGGGCGCGAATATGTGCTCAGCGCGGTCAATACCGTTCTGGATGTACATGTCCGCGTGGCCGACCTTTACAGCAGTCCGCACGATCAAACACGCGAACAGCTCCGTCTGACAATCGAAACAATCAAGGAACGCCAGGAAAGCGAGCTGATTAACAACAAGGAATACGGCTTGCTGAACAATGCCGCCAGCAACATGAAAATAAAGACACGCTCAGGCGCACCTACCCCCGATGATCTGGACGAGTTGATCTCGCTGGTCTGGAAAGAGGCGGGGTTTTTTCTGGCGCATCCCAGGGCCATAGCGGCCTTTGGGCGTGAATGTACGAGACGCGGTGTACCACCCCCGACAGTATCTCTGTTTGGCTCACAGTTTCTTACGTGGCGTGGACTGCCGCTTGTACCTTGCGACAAGCTGGGAATTAACGGCGGCAAAACGAACATTCTACTGCTTCGCACTGGAGAAAGCCGTCAAGGCGTGGTCGGTCTTTATCAGCCTGGATTACAGGGTGAGCAAGGCATGGGTTTATCCGTGCGCTTTATGGGTATCAATCATAAAGCAATTGCCTCCTATCTGGTTTCCCTGTATTGCTCGCTGGCTGTGTTGACAGAAGATGCGCTCGGCGTACTCGAAAATGTTGACGTAGGTAAATACCATGAATATAAATAATTTTAATAAACTGATGATGGAAAGCGTTGGGCAAATTGCTGCGCATCATTCGAATACCAAGACACTGACTTATCTTACAGACGAATTGTTAAATACGCTGCCGAATAGAGGCGCAGACATTTCTGTTCCTTTCCATGCTCTGGAATCTATTGCCACAGCGGTTACCAACGATGATATCAATTCTTCGCTTGATCGCATGCATGAAGTCCATTACCCATCGGCAAATTCGTTACCACAAGGAGGTGAGTTGAATGCATTGTTTACACCTGAAGAAAATGTCATACCCTCGCAGCTCAGTGGTAAGGAAGCCAATTTTTTAGCCCAGCCAATCCGGGAATCATCTTTTTATTTTCTTGATGAAGTTACCGCGCCCCGTCGCAACGATCAAATACCGCAGATTACTTCCCGGCATCCTGCTTTTGATGTTCATGCCATTCGGCGTGATTTCCCGATTCTGCGGGAACACGTCAATGGCCGCCCTCTAGTCTGGCTGGATAATGCGGCGACAACACAGAAGCCTCAGGCTGTTATTGATCGCCTTGCCTATTTTTACCAGCACGAAAACTCCAATATCCACCGTGCAGCCCACGAATTGGCGGCGCGCGCCACTGATGCGTATGAGGAATCGCGCGAAAAAGTCCGACGTTTCATCAATGCGCCATCAGTAGAAGAGATCATTTTCGTCCGTGGCACAACTGAAGGCATTAATCTTGTTGCCCAAAGTTGGGGACGACAAAATATCGGCGAGGGGGATGAAATCGTGATTACCTGGCTGGAGCATCACGCCAATATTGTTCCCTGGCAGATGCTGTGCAACGAGCGTGGCGCAAAACTGCGGATAGCGCCTGTGGACGATAGCGGCCAGATTTTACTGGAAGAGTATCAGAAGCTGCTCAACTCAAATACTAAGCTCGTCGCATTTTCCCAGGTTTCCAATGCGCTGGGCACGATCACGCCCGCCCAGCAGATGGTGGAAATGGCGCATCGCGCTGGCGCACGCGTGCTGGTCGATGGCGCGCAATCGGTCTCGCACATGCACGTGGATGTTCAACAGTTAAATTGCGACTGGTTTGTGTTTTCGGGCCATAAAGTATTTGGTCCGACCGGCATCGGTGTTGTATTTGGCAAAGCCGATCTGCTTGAAGCCATGCCGCCCTGGCAAGGGGGAGGCAACATGATTCAAGACGTTACTTTCGAAAACACCTCCTATCATGGCGCGCCTGCCCGCTTTGAGGCCGGCACGGGCAATATCGCCGACGCCGTTGGACTGGGTGCCGCAATCGATTACGTGGAACACATCGGAATCGACAACATCAACCGCTATGAACATGATTTAATGGCTTATGCAACACACGGCTTAAATTCAATATCAGGTTTGCAACTTATCGGCACGGCATCAGAAAAGGCCGGTGTACTTTCTTTTGTTTTAAGTGGTTTTACTTCCGAAGAAGTAGGAAAGGCGCTGAATCGAGAAGGTATAGCCGTTCGCGCTGGACATCATTGCGCGCAACCCATTTTGCGCCGTTTTGGCGTCGAAACAACCGTTCGCCCATCTCTTGCGTTTTACAATACCTGTGCGGATATAGACAGGTTAATTACAGTACTGAACCGTATCGCGGATAACCGTCGCCCCGCCTTTTAATCATTGATGCAGCGCGGTAAGCGGATATATCCATTCGTGGCTTTCCGCCGCGCTGCGTTTCAAATGAACAGACTTATCAATAATGGAACAACATAAAAAAAGTGAATTTCCAGCAATTACGCATTATCAGTGAAACCGTGCGTCAGCATTACAACCTGACGAAAGTTGCCAACGCGTTATTTACTTCTCAATCCGGCGTCAGCAAGCATATCAAGGATCTGGAAGATGAACTGGGCGTTGAATTATTTATCCGTAAAGGCAAGCGCTTCACCGGACTGACCGCGCCAGGCAAACAGCTGGTCATTGTCGTTGAACGGGTTTTGCTGGATGCAAACAATATCAAGCGCATGGCGGAGGAATTCAGTCAGCGCGATCAGGGCGAATTGACGATCGTCACGACACATACACAAGCGCAATATGCTTTGCCGTCCGTTGTTGCGCAGTTTAAAAAGGAATTTTCCAAGGTGCATCTGGTGCTGCATCAGTCTAGTCCCAGTGAAATTGTTTCGATGCTGCTGGATGACCAGGCCGATATCGGCATTGCGACAGAAGCACTTGGCAATGTGGATAATCTGATTTCGTTTCCCTATTATTCATGGCATCACTCGATTATCGTACCGCCCGGACACCCCCTGCTTTCCCGGCAACCGCTGACGCTCGAAGAAATTGCGCAATTTCCAATTATCACTTACCACCAGGGATTTACCGGCAGGTCAAGGATTGATCAGGTTTTTGCCAGTGCCGGTCTGACACCCGACATTGCGATGTCTGCACTGGATGCCGATGTGATCAAAACTTACGTCAAGCTCGGTCTGGGTATCGGCATTATTGCGTCAGTGGCTTTTATTCCGGAACAGGATTCTTCCCTGATCATGCTCTCCGGACAACACTTATTCGAAAAAAATACAACCTTTATCGCGATTCGCCGCAATCATTTTCTTCGCAGTTATGCCTACCGGTTTATAGAGCTCTGCGTACCGACACTAAACGAATCGGCTATCCATTCCGCCATGCAGATTTATAATGAACATGGTTAAACAAGGATTTTCCGCAATTCATCCCGGTGAATTGCTGGATGAAGCCCTGAGAGAACTGAAAATTTCACAAGCCGAATTTGCGCGCGCCATCGGCGTTTCACCGATGCGCATCTCGCATGTCACCAACGGGACACGCCCGATTAGGGCGGAACTGGCCTTATTAATCGGACGCGCATTCGGCCAATCACCACACTATTGGCTCAATCTGCAAACCGCTTATGATTTAAAAATCGCCGAAGCCAGCCTGGGCGAACTACTGAATGAGGTTCACTTAGTCGCGCGAGCTTGATTTATTATCGGTAAATCTGGCTGAGAAAAACGGAATTCAGTCCGCGTAGGCCTGATTAACCTTGCATGGCCAGGCTTGCATGCTGACGAAACAACCGTCAAGCAATACTCAAACGAACAATCATATCGGCATTCGTTCCATGAATCGAACTTACGCAGCGCTTGAATGGAATAATCGGAGGCAATATCGAAAGACCGGAACCGCTATTCAAGCTTGTATGTGTCGATTTTTTACACTAAGAGCGCCTATTAAGCCCGTCCGGGTTCTAATATGTCATTTTTCATCAATGAGTTAAGATTATATTGATGATTGTTCGGCAATCGCAAATAAATTATTTCCCTATCTATAGCCAGTAGTTCGGTTGGTGCTTGGTGATTGACCCGTTGTCCTATGTTGCAAACAGTGCTGAACAAAAGTAGGTTGAAACATTGTGGGCTATGGGTTCCATCAGATTTCGTGACATCTTAGGTCGCTGGATTCAACCGCCGGATGTGGAAAACCACATGTCCGGTGGTGTGGGAGAGGTGATGGGCGCAATCCCATCACCCCGTCCCGATCACGGCTTTTTTCAGGCATGATTCCAGCGGATTTGCTGATATGCAATTGAGCTGCGCGCGTATGTGCAGGGCAATAATGTCGATATTTTTTTACACAGCAGCTTGAATATGTCGTAAATTTCTAATCAAAATTATATTATCAACTACAGATCAATAACATAAAAAACTTGGCATGAAACCTGCTTACAATAAGCATAGGAATTCTGCGAATAGCGTGTCCTGAAAGTTAAAAGTTTTTGCTGCCTGGTTGTAGCATGCAGTGAACAGAAAATCCAGGTACTGAGTTCGTATTGTAGGAATTTTGTAAAAGAAACACTTATATTTTAAGGCATAATAAAAAAGGATTGATAATGTTTAAATTTTGTAACGGTCAAACATTGGCAGCTAAGCTTGCAAGTACAAATGTTATTTTAAATTTTGATAGCACATATACAGTAAAGCGGAAGATCACGATGAACTTACAGAGTCGACTAATACGCGCGGGGCTCGCATGCGCTCTATTGTTTACGGCGCTTGCTTCGCATGCCGGTCCGATTTTGACGGTTAGCACTGGCGGCAACCAGCTAGCGAACGTCGACGTCGCGACCGGTACAACGACGGTTCTCGGGAACACGGGGCTTGCCCTCACGGACATTGCATTCAGTCCCACGGGTGACCTTTTCGGCATATCATTTTCTAACTTGTATAAGGTCAATTCAACCACGGGTGCGACAACCCTCGTAGGTAGCTTGGGCGGAGTTTCCGGTACCGCGAACGCTCTCGTATTCGGTTCCGACGGCACCTTGTACATGGCCGGCAACACGCTTTACACGATCAACACGTCGACCGGCGCTTCATCCGCGATTGGATCAGGGATTGGCTATCAGTCTGGCGGCGATCTCGCGTTCGTAGGAGGCAATCTCTACATGGCGTCCAGCGGTAACCAGCTGATCCAGGTGGACGTCGGCACCGGCTTGGGCACCTTTATCGGTAACTTGGGTGTCTCGAACATGTTCGGTCTCGCAACTCCCGACAACGCGACCCTCTACGGCGTGGCCGGCCAAGGCGTTTACACGGTAGACGTCGCGACGGGTGCAGCTACTTTTCAATCGACGTTTGACCCGACACTCTCGGGCGGGGCTTTCGGCCTAGCGTTTTTCACCGAAGCCGGTGCAGTAAGCGTCCCCGAGCCCGGCACCCTCGCAGTTCTTGGCCTCGGTCTCGTCGGCATGGGTTTCGCCCGGCGCAGCCGGCGCAGCCCGCGTAGGCCCGATTAGCCCTGCGTAATCGGGCTTTCGTATTTTCTTTCAGGTTATGTCTTAATGCTTAATGCCGGGTTACGCAAGCTAACCCGGCCTACCCCGATTTCCGGCGAAGAATATGCCTTGAAAAGATTACCGGTTTTTGCCCGTTTTCCGTTTGCGCGGCCGGTCGATGGGTTCGCTGTGCGCGGAATGCCGCCCCGACCACACGATCAGCGCAAAGCCCGCCAGAATCATCGGAATCGACAACCATTGTCCCATGCTGATGCCGAATGTCAGCAATCCCATGAAACCTTCCGTCGGTTCGCGGAAAAATTCCGCGATTGAACGCACGACACCGTAGCCGATCATGAACATGCCGGTTACCGCGCCCATCGGACGCGGTTTTGCCGAATATATCCAGACGAGGAGAAACAGCACGATGCCTTCGAGAAAAAACTGGTAGAGCTGCGAAGGGTGTCTTGGTAAATCGTCGACATAGGGAAAAATCATGCCCCAGGGCACATCCGCCGGACGTCCCCAAAGTTCGCCATTGATAAAATTACCGATACGGCCCGCACCGAGTCCGAGCGGCACCAGCGGCACGCCGAAATCGGTAATATTCAGCCAGTGCACGCCATGTTTGTGCGCCAGAATGATCATCGCCACGATCACGCCGAGAAAACCGCCATGAAACGACATGCCGCCCTCCCAGATAGCAAAGACGTACAACGGATTGTCCAGAAAAAGGCCAAACTGATAAAACAGCACATGACCCAGACGTCCGCCGACAATCACGCCAAGCATGCCGTAAAACAGGATGTCATCGAGCAGCTCAGTGGTTACAACGGTTTTCGGGCCATGCTTGATGCGGTAACGTCCCAACACGAAAAACAACAAAAAACCGAGCAGATACATCAAGCCGTACCAATGTACGGACACAGGCCCCAGTGAAATGGCTACAGGATCGAACTGAGGATGAACAAGCATGGGTTATCGCCTTATTATTTACGGTAAAATAGGCCTATTATAACAAGCGTGCTTGCCGCAATCGAATGCCTTTCAAGGCATGGCGCCGTCAAGTTCTATTCAGTGTATCTTTTTTATCACTTCAGGAGTCAATATGCCAGACAATAAACGCAGCCAGGCCATCACCCAGGGCATCCAGCACGCGCCCAGCCGCGCCATGTTGCGCGCGGTCGGTTTCACCGACGATGATTTCAACAAACCGATTGTCGGTGTCGCCAACGGCTATTCCACCATTACACCGTGCAATAAGGGTCTGAACGACCTGTCGACCCAGGCGGAACAGGCGCTGCGCGAAGCCGGCGCGATGCCGCAGATGTTTGGCACCATCACCGTCTCGGACGGCATCTCGATGGGCACCGAGGGCATGAAGTATTCACTGGTTTCACGTGAAGTGATTGCCGATTCGATCGAAACCTGCGTGCAGGCGGAAAGCATGGACGGCGTTATCGCCGTTGGCGGCTGTGATAAAAACATGCCCGGCGCGATGATCGCCATCGCGCGCATGAACGTACCCGCCATTTTCGTTTACGGCGGCACGATCAAACCCGGCAAATACAAGGATCAGGATCTGACTATTGTCAGCGTTTTCGAAGCCGTCGGACAGCACAGCGCGCACAAAATCGACGACGCGGAATTATTGCAGGTTGAACGCCACGCCTGTCCCGGCGCGGGCTCCTGCGGCGGCATGTTTACTGCGAACAGCATGTCCTCGGCGATTGAAACCATGGGTATGAGTCTGCCCTATTCTTCCACCATGTCGGCGGAGGATGAGGAAAAACGCATCAGCGCGGGCGAATCCGCGAAAGTGCTGGTCGACGCGATCAAAAAACAGATTCTGCCGCGCGACATCATTACCCGCAAATCGATCGAAAACGCGATTGCCGTGATCATGGCGGTCGGCGGCTCGACCAACGCCGTTCTGCATTTGCTGGCCATCGCGCATGCCGCGGAAGTTGACCTGACCATCGACGATTTTGAAGCCATCCGCGCGCGCGTTCCCGTTATTTGCGACCTGAAACCGTCCGGCCGTTATGTCACCGCCGATCTGCACGAAGCGGGCGGCATTCCGCAAGTGATGAAAATGCTGCTGATCAACGGCCTGCTGCATGGCGACTGCATCACCATCAGCGGCCAGACCATCGCCGAAGTGCTCAAGGATATTCCGGATACACCGCGCACCGATCAGAACGTCATCCGTCCGTGGCACAATCCAATGTATGCGCAGGGGCATCTGGCCATCCTGAAAGGCAATCTGTCGACCGAAGGCGCGGTCGCCAAAATCTCCGGCATCAAGAACCCTAAAATCACCGGCCCCGCGCGCGTGTTCGAATCCGAGGAAACCTGCATGCACGCCATACTGGAGCGTAAAATCAATTCCGGCGATGTCGTCGTGATCCGCTACGAAGGCCCCAAAGGCGGCCCCGGCATGCGTGAAATGCTCTCCCCGACTTCGGCGCTGATCGGCGAAGGCCTCGGCGATTCCGTCGGCCTGATCACCGACGGCCGCTTCTCGGGCGGCACCTACGGCATGGTGGTCGGCCATGTCGCGCCGGAAGCCTATGTCGGCGGCGCCATCGCACTGGTACAGGAAGGCGACTCGATCACCATCGACGCTGAACAGCGCCTGCTGCAACTCAACGTGTCCGATGAAGAACTTGCAAAACGCCGCGCCGCCTGGCAGCCGCCCGAACCCCGCCACACCCGCGGCGTGCTGGCAAAATACGCCCGGCTGGTATCGACCGCCAGCAAAGGCGCGATTACGGATTAGGCCATCGAGTGAAAGGTGCAATGCCACACGGTTGTTGCACCCGCCCCTTGCGGCCGCCGGTTGACCGATAACCTGAAACATGGAGAAACGGATGCTGATCGATGAATTACACGCCAGAAAAGAAGCCATCGCCACCCTGGCGAACCGGTATGGCGCCCGGCGCATCCGGGTTTTCGGCTCGGTCGCCCGCGGCGAGGAGCGTCCGGACAGTGACATTGATTTCCTGGTGGACTTTCCCCGTGGTTATGATCTGTTTAGCCAGCGTCTGCCACTCACGCAAGCGCTTGCGGAATTGCTGCATCGTAAAGTGGAGTTGATACCGGAACATGAACTTAACCGGCATATTCGGGAACAAGTGTTAAAAGAAGCCGTGGAGTTATGAGCAAACCCTGGCAACCCTATGCATGGCATATTCTGGATGCCATCGCCAAAATCCGGCGAATACAATCACGCGGCGAACTTATCCGGGATGAAATACTCTACGATGCGGCCCTGCGAAACTTACGTTACGAGAAAACATTTCGATACTCATAATCTATAGTAATAACCTTTCATTTTGGTTGCCATAAGTTTCCTTCTCAACGTCAGGAAGTCTTGGTAGTCGTTAATACTCATTTCCATTAATTCAGTCGGAACACAGTTCATTTTCAAGTTGTTCCAAAGTTCTTGTTCCGTCGGTATACCACTTACTTGTTTATTATTTTCAATCATTTGCTGTCTAATCAATTCAAAATAATCTTTTGGTGGCTTGTTGCCAACCTTAATGTTTATTTCTGATTGCATATACACATAGTTCGCTATCTGATTGTATCTGCTTCGATCAAGTCCATTCTTTTTCAAGTAATCCTTTGGAAACAAGTGGTGAATGTCTCCACGAAGCGAAATCAAGTCGCTAACCAAAACATCCTTTGATAAAAATCCTTTGTCATTTGCTTTTACCTGTGAAGCGAGAAAAACGTGGAAATATGGACTACTTGCAACGGAAGTATCCAAGCTTTGGGGTAATGAAGCATTCCAAAATGCATCAGAAAGTTCGGCTGCTTCTCGTTCTCTTAAAATTTCGTCAAATGATTTGTGGGAAATTTGTTTGATGTCGAAATCAAATGTACTTTCTGGTGAACCAGAATAACGACTTGTCAATATCGAATAAACCAGCCATCGCCTGACATAACTTTCAATAGCGACAGGATTTTCCCCAAGGTGTTTCAGTTTCAAATAAACAATATAAGCAAAGTTAATCGCATTTTGTGAACGAATTAGCTTGGGTGAAATAAAGCCGGCAGATTTTATGATCATTAAGAACCGTTTGAAATTGGTTTCGTTAATGAAGTTTGTCACTCCTTCTTTTAATGTCGCAAATGACTGTTGAGCGATTTCAGCTTCAAAAGTCCGTGTTTCAAAATTTCGCCCCGATAGCAGACTCACCAAGTCCGAAAGTCTGCCCCTATTGAATTGTGAAGTGAATGCAACACGGATTAAATCATTATAGTCGGGATCGTAGAGGTCTTCGTTCTCGGTTCTTAACCACTGCATTTTTTGGAAAAAATCAGTTTTGGTAAACTCCTTATCATTGTCAACTATGTGCTTATAGAAGTCGGGAGCAATAGTAAGATGGCAAAAATAATCTATTGCTTTTCTTAGTTCGTTACCATTGTTTTCCGTATCAGCCGCAATTTTACTCATTGCGAAGTCTGCTTGACTTAAAACCACACCTTTTGAATTGATACGAATAAATATTTCGGTAACGGTTTCTATGTCCAACTCAGGTGAAAGCTCAATTAAGCCGATTTGCTTCTTCGGTATGTTTATGAGATTTGAAAATGCATTACGAACGTGTTTTTTGTCAATATCAGGATTGAGTTCAAAATAGTTGTCTGCAATTTCAAAAAGATCACCGTTTATTGCTTCTGAAATGTCGTGCAACCAAGTTTTGTCTTTGAGAATTGCTGGATTCTGAACTTCAAAACGTTCTTCGATTGGATTGAAGGCAATTTTGATTTTGACTCGCTGGTATGTTTTATTGATTACATACTGCCCAAGAATTGCAGCTGTTAATGCTGTAACTCGCTGTTGCCCGTCAATCAATACTTTTTTTCCTTCGCTTATACTTCCATCTCTTAGTCTTACGTTAGGGTTTCTCCAAGCGATAACATAACCGACTGGATAACCTTGATACAAACTGTCCATTAAGTCACGTACTTTTGAACTGTCCCAAACAAACGGTCTTTGAATTTCAGGAATTGCAATTTCTCCTGATTTTACCCAAGCTAAAATTGTCTCGATTAAATGTTGATTTACTGAATATTTTTGCATTTAATTTTCTCTGTGTGTTGCCCACTCTGAAGGGCAAGAACTGATTTCAATAATGCGATATTTCGAATCTCCAAGAACTCACCATGTATCTCTATATTCAAATCATGAATACTGAATATGAAACTTGTTATAAGCTAAAAACATTTTTCATAACGTAGCGTTATAAGATCGGTAACAGCAGATCGATTCATAGAGCAGAAGACAGTTGGGTTACACCTTCGCGCGAAGGTAAATCGTCTTCCGGTTTGATCCGGACGCTTGGCGCTCTTCAATTTCAAAAAGATCTTTTTTCGCCTTGACGAGATCGGACAGCTTCTTGTAGCCATACAACCTTGAATCAAAATCAGGCTGCAATTTGGTCAGATAGCTGCCGAAAGCGCCGAGCCCCGCCCACCCCGTATCATCCGCCGATTGCTCGAGCGCGGTCAGCACAAATTTTTTGGGAAACTTCGGTTTTTTCTCATTGATCTTGGCAGCGGCATCCGGAATGGCTGCGGATTCTTTTTTTCTGCCGGTTTCGGGAAGTTCCACCGTTTCGCCTGCTGCGTCGGAACGCAGAATTTCAGTGAAAACGAACTTGTGACATGCATTGCGGAAAGCGTCGGGTGTTTTCTTCTCGCCAAATCCGAATACCGTCAGTCCTTCTTCACGCAGCCGCATCGCAAGCCCGGTGAAATCGCTGTCACTGGTGATCAGGCAAAATCCGTCGAATTTGCGGGTGTACAACAAATCCATCGCATCGATGATCAACGCGCTGTCCGTTGCATTTTTGCCGGTGGTATAGGCAAACTGCTGAATCGGTTTAATGGCGTATTTCTGCAATACCTTTTTCCACGCCGAACTTGTTGGAACCGTGAAATCGCCGTAGATACGCTTTACCGTCGCTTCACCGTAACGCGCGATTTCCGCAAGCAGATCCTCGATGACGGCGGCCCGAGCATTATCCGCATCGATTAAAACCGCCAGACGGAGCGTTCGTTCCTCCGGTTCAGCTTTTGTAACGGGTCGTGCGGATGCCATTAGTCTACCTCCGGATTCTGACAATACAATTATTGACGCAAACTTACAGCAATTATAACTGCGAAGCCATCTATTTTAAGCGTCAGTCGCCTTTATCAGGCTGTTACTACCGAACAAAAAAAGCCGAATCAGGCTTTGTTCAACCCCGCTCCACAAAGTCCTCATAACGCTGCTTCAATTCCGGCATGACTTTCTGCGCGGCGTTGTAGCCGATTTCGAAGAGTTGTTCGCCGCGGGTGAAGTCGGCGAATGGGTATGCCGAGGTGTCGGGGGTGATGAGGAAGTCGCTTTCCGACATATGCAGCTTGGCGAGTTCGTGCGAACTGACTTCGAGTACGCGGTTGAGCGTGGCAAAATAGCCGACATGCCGCATTGCCCCGGCGGGGGTTGCAGCGTTGTTTTTGCCGAATGCGGGGTGCAGTTTCGTGCCGACATCGACGGCGACGATGTAATCTGCACGCTGTTTGCGCAACACGGAACTCGGCACATTGATCAGCACGCCGCCGTCAACCAGCGCGAGGCCGTCGCGCCAGATCGGCTTGCCGAACACCGGATAATTGATGCTTTCGAGCACACAACCGACCACCTCGCCGCTTGAACGGATAACCGCCTGGCCGCCGATCAAATCCGCTGCAATCGTGTGCACCGGCAACAGCAGTTGTTCGAGCTTGAGGTTTTTCAGATATTTGCGGAACCGCTGTTCGATCAACCCGAAACGGAACAATGTCCATAAATGCAACTGCGTCGCGCGCGGGAACCAGGTCACGATTTTCGGCGGTTTCATTTCATTGTTGAACAGACTGAGCAAGTGCTTTGGATTGAAACCGGCACCGAGTCCCACGGCGATAATCGCGCCTGCGCTGGTGCCCGCCACGCGGTCAAAATAAAGCCCCTGCTCTTCGAATGCGGCTATAACGCCGATATGCGCCAGCCCGTGCGCGCCGCCGCCGCCCAGCGCCAGTCCGAGCTGGATGCCTCTGGCGATATGATACAGACGCGCGAGATCGGCCGGCCGTACTTCGTTGTGATATACACTGTAAACACAGCGCAGTGCGTCAAGGTTCGTGGGGATAGCGTACACGGGATTGTCCGCCAGATTATAGGATTTAGGCTGAATCCAGACAGTCTGCAAGCGGTTTTTGAGTTCGGATTGCTGCGCCAGAATCGTCTCGGCATGCGCTGTAAACGCTTCGTCTGCCGGTTTGTTTTGTTCTATCAGCCACCAGATGCGTTCGCATTGCAGTAGCAGCCCGGCGGTTGCCCGGCTGGCGTACAGGTCAACGAAAACATGGTCGCAGCGTTTTGTCGCAGCCGCCAGCCTATGCAGAAAGGTTGACTCATCGGTTGAATGGCTGAGCGCATGGATGGGAAAAATGGCTTTGTGCGCGGTCAATTCCCAGAATGAAACGCGATCGGTAAAAATTTCGATGGTTCTATTTTTCCCGGCAAAATAACGCGCAATCGACGGCGCAACCTGCGCTGTCAGTTCCGTTGTGCGCACCACGCCGATGATGCTCTGCCGGTGACGGGCGATTTTCCGGGTCTGCGCGCCCAGCAGCCATTTGCCGATAGTGCGGCTGAGCGTGATTGAAAACTCAGGTAATGTTTGGGCTAACGCAAAAAAATCCCGCCTGGAAATCTCCAGCACCGCGGTGTCCATGATCGCGGTCGCGGTCGCCGCGCGACGTCCGTCGATCAGCAATGACAGCTCGCCGAAATGATCACCGCGCTGGAGAATATTGACGACATCTTCGCTGCCGTCGTCGCGCCGTATGCTCAAACGCACGCGCCCATGCAGAATGATAAACATGCTTTCGCCAACGTCGCCCTGCTGAATCAGCTGTTCACCACTCCTGAAAGTCCTTTGCGTTGCCGCATCGACAATTTTCCGCGCGATTTCATCATTGAGCATACCGAATTCGGGCGGCAAGGCTGGATTGCTGATTGTCTGATCATTCACGGCACACTGCCTCAGAGTTATAGAAAGCTGCACTGGGATAACCTTCCGGCTATTCTTCCAGCAATTATGGACGTGATCAAGCGCGCATTGCCATGCATTTACCGCGCATTTCCATTAAAGCCACGAATTAACACATCCATTGACCCGTTATTTTCCGGTAGCCATGCATAAAGCGGTTATGTTATTTTAATTTAACCTGAAATTTATTTACACGCAGAAGACCGGCCAGACCCAACATCAATCAGCAGCACATTGCAGCTCAGGCACATTTTGTTTTCTCACTCACTTTTAAAAAAAGGAATCGTTATGCAGAAACGGTGGATGCAAGACGCTTATTATTTTTTCGTTGCGGTAGCGGGTCTACTTGGCAGTTCAACTGTCATGGCCGAAGCTATTCAACCGCATTGCGCGTATTTGCCGATCGATATCAGTCAATATGGCAAGCAACCGTTTCAGAACCCACCCGATATCCGGGCGCAGAACGGCAGTCTTGACACCACCATGACCGTGCAATACACCGATGCCGGAACCACGACACTCGGCGGCTGTCCGCTGAAACTGCGCACTTACAACGGTCAGCTGGTCGGTCCGACATTGCGCGTCGGCCAGGGCGATGTGATTAATCTGATGCTGAGAAACCGGTTGCCGAAGGAAACACCCGATGAGATTCAGGCGCAATTCGAGCAGGAAAACCAGAATGCCTACCTTGACACCACACCCGCATCATTCAATACCACCAATATGCATTATCACGGCATGCATGTATCGCCTGCCGGCAACAGCGACAATGTGCTGCTGGCGATTCCGCCGCAAAGCGATTTCCGCTATGAAGTGAAAGTACCGGCGGACCATCCGATCGGTTCCTACTGGTATCACGCGCATGCGCATGGTTCGACGGCGATTCAGGTGGGCAGCGGCATGGCGGGCGCGCTGATTGTCGAGGACGATCCGGAAACCATACCTGCGGCACTGAAAGCGGCCAACGCCAACGAAAAAATCTTTGTGCTGCAGACGATCCTGTACGATCAGCAGGGTGAACTCAATAACATCACCAGCCTGTTCCCCGGCCCATCCAGCCCGACACCGGAAAACTGCAACGCTCAGGGCGCGATGGATACCTGGCACTGCTCGCGCCGCCATATCACCATCAACGGGCAAATTGTTCCGGTCATTACCATGAAGCGCGGCGAAGTACAGCGTTGGCGGCTGATCGACACCGCATTCCGTGAATCGATTTTCTTTGCCGTCGAGGGACACGACCTGCATGAAGTTGCGCTGGACGGCAATTATCTGGGCCGTGTCGATACCTGGAAAGCCGGTACGCCGATTGAACTGCAATCCGGCTACCGCAGCGATGTGCTGATCAAGGCCGGTCAAAAACCCGGAGATTACCGTATCATCGATCAGGCTGCGTCGAGCAGGAAATCACTGCGCCAGATCAATGAGCCGGAAAACCTGCTTGCCATTCTGAGAATTATCGAAGAAACGGATGACATGGCACTGCCGACCAGCGAGGAAATGGCGGCGCTCGCGCCATTCGGCAATCTTGATCTGCGCAAGGAAGCGGTGGGCGTGCAGGAAGTCGCCTTCAAACTCGGCCAGGATGTCAAAGGTGAAAAAAACTATTTCCAGGTCAATTACCGCGCGTTCAATCCGAACCACGCGCGCCAGCTTGAACTCGGTGCAGTCGATATGTGGTCGCTGACCACAGTCGGCGATCCGGCAGCCGTTCCGAATCCCATACCGCCCACACCGCATGTATTTCACATTCACGTCAATCCGTTCCAATGGGAACGCACCGGCCCGGACGGCAAGCCGCAGCTGGTCTGGAAAGATACGCTGCTGGTGCAGGGACCGACGGTAACCAATGTCTATACACAATACCGCGATTATATCGGACAGTATGTCCTGCACTGCCATATTCTGGATCATGAAGATCTGGGTATGATGGAAGTGCTCGAAGTGGTGAATACACCAATCGCGCACGCGCACTGATTGAACAATCGGGAGAAACCATGAATGCCAAACAGAAGCTGTCGCGCTTTCAGCGCGTGCAGCAGATACTTGACGATGCACAGGGCAAATGTATTCCGGATTATCAGGGACTCGACGCTTTCTGGCGGGATTTGAACACGTTCAAAACCGCCGCGTTGTACGGACAGCGACTGATCGCGCCTGAACCGGATCAATCCGGACAGCCATCCAATCATTCCGGCGGCAGGCGCTGCTGCGGTGGTAGCGGCGGCACCGACCCATCTCTGGGTGCGGATGAATCAGCATTGAATCAGGCGTTGCTGACCAGCGGCAGCAATCAGCCGGTTGGCAACTGCTGGCCGACCGGCGGCAAAAATCCCGCCAGAATCACCGCGAGCGGTATCGCGGATACAAGCGATGAAACCGCTTCTTCAGCAGCATTGCGCAGCGACCGGTCGGGATTGATCAAAGGACTGCGCGGACAGTTTCCATTCGACGGCACGCAGTTCCCGCCGCTGCTGTGGCAGGCGGAGAAACCGGTCAGCCCGGTCGATATCACTTTCATCGCCGCCTGGATCGACGACGGTTGCCCGGAAACAGACGACGCCGATAGCCGCGTAAAGTCAGACAACGTTGTTCTGGCGCACGATGGCGTGGTTTTGTCGGGCACAACCCTGCGCGCACTGGCCAGGGGCGATGCGCTGCATACTGTGTCGAAACAGCACAGCAGCGAAATCAGCAACGCAGTGCAGAGTCTCCAGGTGAGAAAAGAAGTCAGCACGCTGTCCGCGCAGGAGCTATCACTGCTGCGCGAGGCGCTGACCTGCATGTACACCTACGATCCGCACATTTTTGATGAACGCAGCTTCAACTACTGGGCGCGCATTCACACCGATTCGTGCCAGCACGGCTGGGAACAGTTTCTGCCGTGGCACCGGCTGTATCTGTATTTTTTCGAACAGACGCTGCAGGATTACGACGCGCGTATCACGCTGCCCTATTGGTCGTGGAGCGATTACGCCGGCGTCAACCGTAAAACTTATGATACCGAACAGCTGGACATCGGCGTGCTGCCGGATGCATACGGCTGTTTTCTGGACAATACCGGACTTGCCACGCTGAAGGACAGCCGATTGTTCACCGATACCGAGCTCGCCAATCTCGCCCGATTACAGAAGGCCGGCACGGTGTTCAATTCCGGTCTGCGCTTTCTCAAAGCGGCAAAAATTGACTATGCGCTGCAACTGCGCGAAGGCAAAGCCGTCTGGTCTGATAAAGTGGCGGCGATCTATGCCGAACTGCGCCGCGCCAATCCACTGTGGTTCCCGAACCGCTGGCCGGGTTCCATCGGCGCCGCGACGCATTACCCGACTGCCGCGGATGTGCAATTGCTGCTGTCATCGAAAAACTGGAACCAGTTCGGCGGCGGCCCTGAATACGATCACCATTTCGGCTGGCTGGAAGAAATGCACAACGGCATGCATAATTTTTCCGGCGGCCAGAATCCGGTCTTTCTTTCATCAAACAAAGCCATCGGCATCGACACCCCCGATCCACAGAACATCTACAATCCGAATTACGGTTACATGACCGATAACCGCGTGACGGCGTTTGATCCGGTTTTCTGGGCACACCATTCGAACGTCGACCGGTTGTGGGCCGTCTGGCAGGAATTGAATCCAAACCTCAATCCCGAAAACCTGGACGGTATTCTGCCGCCGTGGTCGATGAATGTCAGCGACACGCTCAGCACGCGCAAGCTTGGTTATGAATATATGCGCGACACCTATCACTATCCGGTTTATGCACAACAGGGACTGGTAAGGTTCAACGCGGAAAAAGCCGGTGTAAAGCCGCAGGTGCTCGACACGCACCGCAAGGCGGAAATCCGGTTGCACCGCATGCATGTCGCCAATCTGTTCAATGCCGTCATCCGCGTATTCCTGAATGCGCCTGATGCCACAGTCGAGACGCCGGTGGACAATAATCCGCATTATGTCGGTCAGGTAACGACGTTTCATGGTTCATGTTACGGCGGCCCCGGTCATTGCGACAAACCCCTGCCTAAAACACGCCGTTTCGACCAGCGTCCTTTAAATCATCACGAACCGCGCAATTTCCGCATTGACGCGACCAATGCGGTGCAACGCATGCTGGCGCTTGGCGAGAACGACATCAGCGTACATCTGGTGGTGATGGGACTTGACGGCAAACCGATCGATGACGCGGTGTTTATCGACGGTGTTTCGCTCAATTTCATGGATTAAACCTGGAGCAGATCAACATGCAAACGTTTAAGATTCATCCGGCAATTGGTTGCGCGCGTATCGGCAACAGCGAGGAATTTTATCTGGCCCCTGAGCAGACCGGCACACTGCCGATCGAATGCGACGCGCAGGGACGCGAAATCACCGACCAGAACGGCGCGCCGGCGCGCGTCAGTCAGTTCAAGGAATCCGGCAACCCGGGACGCATCAAGCGCCAGGCCGCGCGCTTCCGCATCTTCGTGTATGACGAAAACCAGCTGGACAGCAGGCGTGAATTGAAAATCGGCGACAAGTATCCGTTTCAGCTGAATACGTCGACAACCGGGCCGCAACTGGTCGAGGGCACGGTAATCGATATCGCATGGACGGTTCATCTGGCGAATAAAAAAGCGTCATGGTATGCATTCAGTGAAAACGACGGCATGCACGGTTACGGCCCGGGTCATCCGCTGCGCAACCCCGAAGTCACCCAACCGGACCGACGGCGGCAACTGATCATCGATCCCGGCCCGCGCACGATTTCCGGCGATGATGGCAAGGCATCATTTGCAAAAAACGATGGCAGCGTCTATCCGCAGAGTTTTCCGCCCGAAGCCATTCAGCCTTACAGCATCACCACACTCGGTGAAATGATGACCAACGAAGATGACGCACAGCACCGGCGTCTGATCGTGCTCGGCGGCTACGGCCGTTCCGGCTACAAAGGCGCGGACGGCAATACGATACCGGTAATCAGCAGTTACGCCAACAACGATGGCTGGTATGACGATGTCGCCGACGGCCCGGTACGCGCACAGATCAAGTACAGTTACATTCATCGCTACACCGATGCAACCGGCAAGCCGGTGCGCAGGAAACAGTTTGCGTTTTATGACGTGGATGCGCCCGCCTGGCTGCTGGTCGGCTATCCGTCGTATGCGCCGGAAATCGAGGACATGATCACCATGGACGAAGCGATTTACGATTTGTCGGCGCGCCATTTCGCTTTTGATCCGGCGGTATACGGCGTGTCCCCTTTCGACCGCCGGAGCAACCAGCCGGAAACCGCTGCGGACTGGTCAGTGTGGCGCAACAACGCCGGGTACAATCCCGATTATTATCCGTACTTCTTCCGCGATATCTGGCCGATCTTCAAGCGGCCGGATGTTTATCGTTATACGCTGGATTTCGACATGTTTACCGGCGGCGATCCGCACAACACCGGCACGGGCGGCAATCTGAGCAAGGCGGTGTTGTCACAGCCGCCCAGAAATGGCATCGACTCCAACCGGCAGCACCGCGAATTTATCTATGCAATCATGCGCAAGCAGGGACAGGAAAATCTCTATACCGTACCCGGTGATTTGAACGAACGTGACCGTAATTCCACCGCCGGGCCGCGCCTGATGCCGATGCTGAACGGCAATAATCCGATAGACAACACCACGCCGGACAAATTTCTGCGCATGACCGATACGCAGCTGTTTTTCCTCAAGCAATGGCGGGATGGCAAGTTTATCAATGAATGCGATGAATGGGAGGAAGGCAACGCTTCGTGCGATACCCCTTGGATTGATCCGTCAGAAACCGGCAGCGCGATTGACCGCGGCGTTCTGGGCAATGTGCTCGGCGGCGCGTTCTGCCCCGGCGCCGAAGTCGGCTGGATCATGCTCAATCCTGCGATCTACAGTGCACCGTACCGCATCCGCCAGGCTGCTTATACCGCTGGTGGACTCAGTATTCCAGCACCGATCGCGGTCAAAGACGGCAGTCAGGCGGATGACATCGCCCACGGCATGGAACCGGGCGATCTGACCAAATACATGGGACTGCCGTGGCAGGCGGATTTTCATGAATGCACCGATCAGAACATCAACATCACCTACGAGCTGTGGAACACCATTTATCCCGGCAGCACTGGCGATCCGGTCAAACAGAATATCGCCTACAACATACCGTGGTGGCCCGGCCACCGCCCGATGGTGGTGCAGAAAGCCAGCGGCGGCCAGTATTACTGGGCATCGGGCATTCCCGATAATTACGCGGGCGGCGTGCAGATGGTGCGTGACTGGGTTAACCTCGGTTTTGTCAAATTCGATCCGAATGACGGCAATCCGGGCTATTATCAGGTCGAACGCAACGATCAGGCGCTCGGATCGCAATTGCAGCCCGGACAGGGAACGCTGGGCGGAGCAATCACGGAGGAAGAAACAAACAATGACTGACACTGCAAACGGCGTGCCGCCCATTCTGGCGGGTATATGGACTTACCGGAGTTTCCTGAGCAACCCCGACATCAACGCCGACTTTGATACCCTTGAATTCGGCCGCGGCAATATCCGTATCGACCCGGGGTCGGTACAAACTTTCTCTGGCTTGATTTATGGACCCGGCTGGGAACTGAAACTGAAAGGATCGATTGCCTATGGCAATCCGTTCAGTGTACGTTTCCAAGGCATGGGTATCGTCGGCGGCGCGCAGTGGATTTACGAGATTATCAGGGTTATCTGGTTCCGGACTGGCCTAACGGTATTGATCAACGCCCCGCGCTGGCCGGTTCGATTGTCCGCATGATTTCCCACCCGACTGGCCCGAATGGCAAATCCACCGTCCCGGCAGGCGTGGTGGCGCAGTGGATTGCCGTCAAACAGGACGAAGACCGCTGACTCGATGCGCCAGTGCTTCGATGTCATCATTATCGGGGCTGGCATCGCAGGCTGCGCAACAGCCCTGGCGTTGCGTCAGCAACACCCCCATCTCTCGATATTATTGCTGGAACGCAGAAAAAACACGCCGCAGCCCCTCCGGATCGGTGAAACATTGCCGCCGCAGGCGATGACGCTGCTCCAGCAACTGGATTTACTGACGCAATTCCGCTTGCGCGGCGACGTGGTTTCGCTGGGTAACCATTCCGCCTGGGGCAGTCCGCAACTCAGTGAAAACCTGTTTCTGTATTCCTGTTACGGCCACGGCTGGCATATTGACCGCGCGTCATTTGACCGCTGGATGGCACAACAGGCCGAAAGTGCAGGCGCGACTATTCTCCACAACACGACAGTAACCGGCACACCCGCATATGATCGCCAGCGCTGGCATCTCGGCGTTACGCAAAACGATCACGCTGCGCACAGCGTTGAAACACCGATTGTTGTCGATGCCAGCGGCATGGGCGCTTTTTTCAGTCGCAACCGGAATGTCAACATGGTCTCGCACGACAAGCTGATCGGTATTTTCCGCTACTACCAGACCAGCGACACCGGAGATAAAAGCTATGACAGCTATACTTTAGTGGAAAGCTGTCCATACGGCTGGTGGTATTCCGCCGGATTGCCACATGGCCGGCGGGTAATAGCGCTGATGACGGACAGCGATCTGGCGCGCACTGAAAACCTGTTGCATGAAGCCGTCTGGCGTGACGCCTTACTCAGTACGCACCACACCTGCAAGCGATTTATACATGCCGAACCACTGGCATCACTGCAAATCAAACCGGCGCACACTCAGCAACTCGAACGATTCTGCGGCCAGGGCTGGTATGCCGCAGGTGATGCGGCATCGACTTTTGATCCGCTGTCATCGCTGGGCATGTATAAGGCATTGCGCCACGGATTGCTGGCTTCCTATGCAATCCGGGACGATCTGCTGAATAAATCCGGAACGTGCGAAAAGTATCAGCATATACTTACTGAGGAATTCAAGCATTACCTGCACATGCACCGGCAGTATTACTGGCTTGAACGGCGTTTTGCGAATGCGCCGTTCTGGCAGCGGCGGCAAAGTTCTGCAGTTTCATCTTACTCTTCCCTGAATATTCGTGACTCGATCATGGATAATGGTTTTCCCTAGAGAAATACAATAGTTTCCCCAATTCTTTTTCAAGATTGACTCACATAAGATGTCCACTGATTGATTTACCAGGCGTATATGCCATGAAAACAGTAAATTTTATTGTAATTTCATCTATTTCCGCTCTATTGATCTCATATCTTGCAATGAATGCTTCAATTTTCTTTCACCATAATGAATCTGGATTCAGTCATGAAACATTAGCGCGTCAATATGAAAATTTAACCAGAGAAATGCAAGACAAAATACATGCGCAGGTTAATATTTTAGAGTTACTAAATAATCAGTCGCATCATTTCAGTTTCTTCGAGAAAAATGAGCAAAACATCAAAAACTATACCCATAGAGAAATTCAGCGTTTTGAACAAACAGTAACCGAATATTCAGATAGAGCCGCTTACCACCATGCGTTAGCGACAAAACAAAAGAGTATTTTTTATTGCCTGGCGGCGGTTCTGATCATCATCAGATTACCACTCTCAGTAATCCAAGGGGGTTAACAAGGCAGCGGCTCAAACATCGCTATCGATTCCACATGCGCAGTATGCGGAAACATGTTGACGACGCCCGCGGCCTGCAGCTGCCAGCCGCCTTTGTGCACCAGTATCGCGGTATCGCGCGCCAGCGTTTCGGGATTGCACGAAACATACACCAGGCGTTTGGGCGGGACTCGGGCGTCGGCAAGCGCCTGCACGACTGCCAGAGCGCCGGCGCGCGGCGGATCGATCAGCACACGGTCTATCCGGTTTGTTTCATCCGAATCATTTGCTGCATTTGATTTAGCGCCATACGTATCCACCAGCCACGCCCAGTCTCCTGCAGTCCAGTCGAACAAGTCCCGTGCGGCAAAAACCGTGCGTTGCGTCAGACCGTTACGCAGCGCAGCCTGCTCAGCACGTGCAACCAGCCCGGCAGAACCTTCCAGACCGATGACCCGCTGTGCGCGGGCTGCCAGCGGCAGCGTGAAATTGCCCAATCCGCAGAAAAAATCAACCACGACATCGCCCGGTTCGGGCGCCAGCAGTTTAACGGCGCGGCTGACCAGTACGGTATTCAATTGATGATTGACCTGGGTGAAATCCGTCGGCGCAAACGGCAATGTGATGTCGAATTCAGGCAACGACAGAGACAGTACATCGGCATTACCATCGAGCGACGCAGCCGTATCGGGGCCGCCGGGTTGCAGCCACATCGACACGCCATGCATACGTGCAAAACGCAACAGCGCTTCACGATCATCCTGACTGGGCGGATCAAGCACGCGCATCACCAGCACAATGGCCTGATCACCGACCGCCACTTCGATCTGCGGCAATCGCTCACGAATCGACAAACCTGCGATCAGCGTCCGTAGCGGCATCAAGAGATCGGACACAGATTCAGCCAGTATCGCGCACGACTGCATGTCGGCGACAAAGCCGCGAACGCGCTCATGAAAGCCCACCAGCACTTCGTCTCTGCGCCGTACATAGCGTACCGATAACCGGGCACGGTGACGGTATCCCCAGATTGGACCATTGATGGGTGGCAGCAATGTTTGAGGCTGAACTCCGGCGATCTGGCACAGCATCGTTTCCAGCAACTGCTGTTTGACAGTTAATTGCGCGGCTGCGTCCAGGTGCTGCAAACCGCAGCCGCCGCATGCGCCTTTGAAGAAACCGAAGTGCGCGCATTGCGGCGTCACTCTGTCAGGACTCGAACGCAACAGCGTTTCAAGCTGACCCACTTCACGATGCTGTTTTGATTTTACGCGCGAATAACGCACCCGCTCTTCCGGCAATGCGCCCGCGATGAAAACCTTCCTGCCTTCATGCTGCCCCACGCCCCGACCGTCGAGATTCAGCGATTCGATTTCTGTTTCAAAAAATTCGTCCATGGTCCGACTATTCCGGCAACTCGCTCTCAACCAGACTGATCCAGTAGGCGGCGCCGAGCGGTAAAATTTCATCATTGAAATCGTAATTCGGGTTATGCAACAGGCAGTCGCCATCCGAACTGCCATTGCCTATCCATAGATAACAGCCGGGTTTTTGTTGCAGCATAAACGCAAAATCTTCAGCGCCCATGCTGGGCATTGGATCTGTATCGACACAGCCATCGCCGGCAACAGCGATCGCAGCCCGGATGGCGCTGGCGGTTTCGTCCGGACTGTTGACCGTTACCGGATAACCCGGATTTTCGGGATTAAAGCGAATATCTGCCTGGACATTGAAGCTGTGCGCAACTGACCGAGTAAGGTGGTTGATATTGTCTTCCAGCTGCGCACGAACGGAATCCTTGAAACAGCGGAATGTACCGCGCACCACCGCAGATGCGGGCAATGCATTCCAGGTACTGCCGCCATGGATCTGCGTGACGCTGAGCACCGCAGGCTCAACGGGATCAATCCGACGGCTGACGATGGTCTGCAATTGCGTAACCAGATGCGCCGCTGCAACCAGCACATCACTGCCCAGGTGCGGCATGGCGGCGTGCGCGGCCTGACCGCTGAAGGTGATTTCAAAGCAATCGAAAGACGCCATCATGGGCCCGGTTCTAACGGCGAAGTGACCGGCGGGAAAATCGGGGAAGTTATGCATACCAAATATCCGCTGCGCTGGAAATTGTTCAAACAATCCCTCGCTGATCATTTGGTGCGCACCCGCTCTACCCTCTTCCGCCGGCTGAAAAATAAAATAAACTGTCCCGTTAAAACGGCCGCGGCTGGCGAGAAAACAGGCCGCGCCCAGCAGCATCGCGGCGTGTCCGTCATGACCACAGGCGTGCATTTTGCCATGATGACGCGATGCATACTCGAACTGGTTCTGTTCCTGAATAAACAGCGCGTCCATATCGGCGCGCAAAGCCAGGCTATTGGCGCTGTTCCCCCGGCGCAGCACACCGACCACGCCGGTTTGCGCCAGTCCCTGATGTACTTCGATTCCGGCTTGTCGCAACTGATCGGCGATCAACCGAGCTGTCGCGGTTTCTTCAAAGGCGGTTTCCGGATATTGATGTATTTGTCTGCGCCAGCGGCGCATGTCGTCATGCAAGGCGGCAATTTCTGGATCAATCTTCATGATTTAGAGTAGTTCCTGACACTGTTCAGGCATCCGGCACCTGCCTTGGACGCCGGTTGTCGCCGATAGCCACGTAGGTCAGCACAGCTTCGGTCACTTTAATGCAAAGCTCTTCACGGCCTTCGCGTACGCCGCGCTGGGCGTATACCGCCACATCGACAGTAATCGACGTACGGCCCACCCGGATAATATCAGCGTAAAAGCTCACCAGGTCGCCCACTAATACAGGCTGCTTGAATACAAAAGAGTTAACTGCAACCGTCGCAACACGTCCACGCGACCGGCGAATCGCCGGAATACTGCCGGCCATATCCACTTGCGCCATGATCCATCCGCCAAAAATGTCACCGGCATAATTGGTATCCGATGGCATAGGCACCATGCGCAGCACAGGTTGTCCTTCGGGTAAAGAGGTATGCAATTCCGAATCACTTACCGCATTATTCACGACGACTTTATGCCTGTAAAAAAATAGCGTCTACACAACGCCTTGCTCACGATTCGACACATCTGATCTTCCACGTCGCTCAATTTTCTCCAATAGACTTCATCGAGCCATTGTACCAAGCAATCATCGCCTGCTCATTGCAGACTCACTTTTTCAACTATCCTGAACCGAATATCAGCATCTGGAATCAGCTGCATTTTTACAGCATGCACCTGCCCTTCCGATTTCAAAGCTGGAATAATCAATTCAGAATTATTGAAATAGGCGTGACATCTTCCAGACTCAGAACTCGGCATAATTGCTCCCTGTATGGCCAGATCAGCGATACCGTACCGGTTAGTATCGATCTGCAATAATACTGCCCGATACCAGGTGTTTTTATGTGCAACCCGGGTTAGATGTATTGATCCTGTTTTTTCATCAATATAATTTTTATCAAATGCTTTCACCCGACATATATCCTGTAAACCAAAAATATTGGTGTTCTCCTCAGTTTTCTGTCTGACTCTTGGAAACAGATTTGAACAACCCGGATGTTTGATTTTTAAGTGCACAGGATCGTTTCCACCCCCCAGGTATTTCATTTTTCCTTGCGGATTTTTCCAAAGCACGGCGATACTTTCCTGTTGCGCCACCTTTGCTTTCAATCGTTGCGGCAGGTAATCCGCTCTTGCAATGAGTAAAAAAGGTGCCTCAATATACTGGTAAATGATGTGGCTCAGATTTTCCAGATTGAATGAAACTGTATTCTCAATTTCGCCCTGCCTGCCAAAAGCAATCAACATACCATGACTGAATCCCAGTGTTTCCAGAGCCAGTGGATATCCGGCAAGATTCATCGTGATTGCGCGATCGCCAATCTTGATGACATTGTCCTGAATAGCAATGAGATGGTCACTGGAACAAAAATCGTTTTCCGTATGCGTCAACATATGCCTGTTGATGTATCTCAGCGTATCCAGTCGGTCTTCGGAAAAGACGGAATCAACTGAAACGCCTTGATCTGTCTTCAGCAAATTGTTTCCTGCCAGAAACGCACGCTCATGCCGGACACCCATCGCATGCAACACAGTAGGCGCAACATCCATATGCGTACCGGGTATCTCAATTTCACCCCTGACGTCGGCATTCAGAATCACGAACAGGAGTTTCCGCTCATAGCCGCCGGGATAGTATTTCTGCGCCACATTCCGCATTGCCAGATGATCGCTGAAAAGCACGACCAATGTATTTTCCCAGGCCGGATGCTGACGAATAGACTCCAGAAATTGATTCAACAGGAAATCGGTACAATGTACGGCATCAAGCATTGAGTTTTCATAAAACCTGTATCCTGGACAGCTTCTTGAAGCGTGACCAGCCGGGTGATGCGTGTCCAATGTCAACAATGTCAGATTAAACGGTCGACGAGACTGCGCCAATAATTTGAATTTCTCTTCGGCGATGGCGAATAGCGAGTCATCATACAATCCCCATCCGGATAGATAGGTACTATCTTCCAGTAAACTGGTAAGCTCCGCGTTTCCGAGCACTTCATCGTAACCATGACTGGCAAGAAAATGCCCCTTCCCGGCAAATTGTGTCGATGCGCCGCCCAGATAAATCTGATAATACCCTGCTTGCTTCAAAATATCACCCAGGCAAATTGCCTGGTTTAAAAATCCGGTTTGTAAAATATTGTTGCCACCTGAATCATAGCCATAGAGTAATGGCGTGCCGCATTGAGACGCCACCATGCCCGCAACAGTCCACCCGGTTCCTTCAGTCTGATGCAAGTGTCTGAACGTGAGGCCCGATTGTTTGAGTTTGTTGAGATACGGCGTCAAGCCTGGGAAGACCTGTTCATCCGTATAAATTTCTTCGAGACTTTCCAGATAAATCAGCAACATGTTCTTTCCCGGAACAACAGGGCCGATCTCAGTCGATAAAGCTTCCGGATTCAATCCCAGTTCACGCAGCGCGACACGATCAATCGCCTGGCTTTTATCCTTGTGCAACATCATCCGTATTTGCTTGGCGCTGAATTCTGAAATATCAGGTTCCAGAACAAATAGCGCGAATACGAGAAAAAACAGCTGAACCGCTACTGGATAATTTTTGTTCCGGAAATTCCTGCCGAACCCTGTCCAGCACAAGATCGCAATGATTCCGAGATAAGCCAGAACTGCACCTAAAACCGGAAGATAGGCGCTTCCTGCTTCCGCAATACTGCTCCAGTTAAAATGGAAAAAAAAGCGCTCGTTAAAGCTTTCTCCCTGAAAATAAAACGAAACTGACCGACCAAGCTCAAAAAAAACCAAAGGAAAAACCAATATAGAACCCAGCATCCGCCGTGCAGGCTTATGTGTCATCATTCCAATGATATTTATTAGCGCATACAACGCAATAACCAGTGCGACGATAGACATGCATAGCCAGAAAGGATCACGTTCAGTGCTGTAATAGAACGAAACAGCGACAGGTATAACAAGCAACAGCGCTAATTTAACAAACATACTTTCTTTAAAAAATTTCGTGTGACGATAAAAAAGTTACTTGTGTCATTTTAATATACGAAGCGTAAACAACGTAGGCAAAGGGAAAAAACATCGCGTCGAGCATACAATCCAGGCAATAGCCACTTGCCCAAAAATATCATTGCGAAAAACACATATATATTGTTAAATATCAAGAATCCATTAAATTAGAAAAAATATTATGGTACACAGGGTTATGCTTAAATTAGATTGAATATATGACTTATAAACTCGGGCGCAACTCTTATTAATATAATCTTCTGAATCAAAAAATCCCGTCTCTTTTTACTTAAAAATTTACTGAATCAAGAATGCGCATATAAATAATGCGGACCAAATCACACGATACTATGCACATCTGATCATGATCAATTTGTTCAGAATTCTACTGCGTACTTTACTTCTACTGTTAACTCGACAAATGATCTGCTATTGAGGTAACCATGAGCCACACAAAAAAAACCAAATCCAAACTGCTTGAAGAAATACAGCAGCTGCGTTCTGAACTCATCGCTGTCAAGCTGGTGACAGATAAACATGCAAAAGAACTTTCTGTCAGTGAAGAACGGTTTTCTCTGGCGATGCGTGGCGCAAATGATGGACTTTGGGATTGGAACCTTGAAACTGATGAAGCTTATTACTCACCACGCTGGAAAAGCATGCTGGGCTATGGAGAAAACGAACTGGAAAACAAGCTGGACTCATGGGCACGCCTGGTACACGCAGATGATAAAAACAGTGTATTGAAAAAGGTGCAGGATTATCTGGAAGGACGGACACACGCTTTCGAAGTTGAAATGCGTATGCGCCATAAGGACGGTCACGAAGTTTTTGTTTTATCCCGGGCATTTCTGGTAACACGCGAATCTGATGGCAAACCGGTTCGTCTGGTTGGAACGCATGTCGATATAACAGAACGAAAGAAAGCGGAAGCGTTTGACAGTCAAAATAACAAGATTCTTGAAATGATCGCAATTGGACGCGCTGCGTCGGATATCTACGATGCGATTGCATTAATGTATGAAGCTCGTCATCCTGGTTTGAGATGTTCGATGCTCGAATTAAGTAATAATAAGCTTCTGCATTGCGGAGCACCAAGCTTACCCAAGGAATATTGTAACGCAATACATGGTCTGGAAAATGGACCGAGTGTTGGTTCTTGCGGAACATCGACTTATACAGGAAAACGGGTGCTTGTTGAGAATATAGCGACAGATCCAAAGTGGGAAAAAATCAAACATTTGGCGCTCCCTCACGGAATGCGCTGTTGCTGGTCGGAGCCGATTCTGGACTCCAGCGGCCAGGTTCTGGGTGCATTTGGCATGTATTTCAATCACCCTGCGCTTCCAACTGCTGCGGAGCTCAATGACCTTGTTTCTGCAGCCAGACTTGCGGGAATTGTCATGGAAAGAGATCAAATCCAGAAACGGCTATATAGATTGGCTTATGTTGATCCGTTAACCGGACTTGCCAATCGTGCTCGCTTTTTTCAGCATAGCGAAGAAATGATCAAAACATCTGAGCAGCATAGCCGTCGACTGGCATTGCTCTATATCGATCTGAACGATTTCAAAGGCTTTAACGACAATCTTGGCCACGACGCGGGAGACTTGCTCCTTAAAACCATTTCGGAACGTTTAGCAGGCGCCTGCCGTGAGTTTGATTATATTGCGCGACTCGGTGGCGATGAATTCTGTATTATCCTTACTGAAACAGAGGAAAACTATGCGTCCAATATTGCAAAATGCTGCCTTGACGCGATAGCGCAACCGATCGAAATATACTCGCGGAAACTTATACCCACCTGCAATATCGGAATCGCTTATTACCCTGATGACGGCAAAGACTGGTCAGCATTATTGAAGGCAGGAGAAACTTCGCTTTACACAGCAAAGAAATCTGGAATAAATCAGTACGCTTTTTACAACGTTAATCTCACTCATCATGCTGAGCATCGTTTTCAGGTCGAACAAAATCTGCGGGAAGCAATAGAAAAACAACAACTGTCGCTGGTTTATCAACCTCAGATTAAAATAGATACTGGAGAAATCTTTGGTGTCGAGATTCTATCCCGATGGTTTCATCCGCAATTAGGTCAAATCTCCCCTCTTGATTTTATCGCCACAGCAGAAAGAATCGGTATGATTAAATCGCTGACCGAATGGGCCATAAAGACAGCATGTTATCAATTAGTTTCCTGGAAAAAAGAAGGCCTTCAGACACCGCGCATCGCGGTAAATATATCACCGACTCTTTTTCTCGATAAAGAACTTGTGTCACTGATTAAACATATTATCACTGAAGCAGGTATTGCTCCATACGAACTGGAATTAGAAGTCACTGAAGGTGTTGTACAGACTGACCCACGGAATCTCTCAATTTTTCAGGACTTGAAAGACCTTGGCGTGTTACTGACAATCGATGATTTTGGAACCGGCTATTCATCTTTTGCCTCTCTCAAACATCTAAAGGTTGATTTTCTAAAAATTGACAAGTATTTCGTTGATGACATGCTCGTCGATAAGAAAGCATTGACACTGATCAGCTCAATGATAGAAATGGGTCATAAGCTGGGATATGGAATAATTGCTGAAGGTGTTGAGACACTAGAACAGCTTAATATCCTTAAGAATCTTGGTTGTGAAACAGTACAGGGTTATCTGTTCAGCAAACCAGTCAGCGCCAGTAAAATTTCAAAATTGCTTAATTTCGCCTCTGCAGTTCCGCCATTCTTTCAATCGAAAACGCTGGGATATTCTTCATAATATTAATGGCAATTATTCAGCAAGCAACTATATATATTGATTAATCTACGTTTTCTACCGCAAGCTCATTATTGTCCAATTGTTTTTTTCAGCATGTTTTCTTAGTACTGTATCCGGGTCAACAGCTATTGGGTGGGTGACTTTGCTGAGCAAAGGAAGGTCATTCAAAGAATCACTATAAAACCAGCTTTGCAAGAAAGATAGCCAGGTTAGATTATGTTGATCCAGCCATGTTTCTAACCGCTCTATTTTTCCTTCTCTAAAACACGGCGTACCGACAACTTTTCCGGTAAATTCACCGTTTCTTAGCTCTGGCTCTGTTGCGATCAAATTATTAATGCCCAGAACCTGAGCTATTGGCGCAGTTACAAAACTATTTGTTGCCGTTATGATTACGCATAAGTCACCATCAAGCATATGACTTTCAATCAGTCTCCGTGTCCCCGGTGCTATTAAAGGCACTATTCTTTTTGTTAAGAATTCGCTACGCCAGGACTCCAGCTGAGTTCTTGGGTGCCGCGATAGCGGCTTAAGTTGAAAATCAAGAAATTCATGGATATCAAGCGTACCCGCCTTATATTGCTCATAGAATTCCAGATTACGTGCTTCATGCAACTCTCGATCAAGTGCTTTTTTTTCGATTAGAAACTGCGCCCACTCAAAATCACTATCTCCTGCAATTAAAGTATTGTCCAGATCAAATAAAGCTAATTTCATAATACACCTTGATAATTCAATTCTTTTGGAATAGTTTTCTTAACAAATGGATAGTTACTTTACGCTGATGAATCAGAGAATATTTATCCAGTTCATCTAATGTCATTACTAATGAACGTAAATCCCGTTTGCTGTGCCGCAATAAATATTGACAAATATGCGGCTCCAGTGTAAAACCTCGTTCAAACGCATGCCTTTGCAAGGCTTCAATCTTTTCTTTTTCTGTGAGTTCGTGTATCTGGTAGATTAAACCCCAGCACAAACGCGTCACCAGATCTCGTCGCAAATCCAATTGCGACGGAGCTATTCTGCCACTCACTACGAGCAAAGCAAGCTCTCCATCACGCAACTGATTATAGATATTGAATAATTTCAATTGGGCGCATTCATCCAAGCACTCTACATTATCAATTGCCAGACAGTCTAAATCATCATTAATATCAAAATCTGCAGGCAATTCTCCGGAAAAATAATAGACAACTTTCTGTTTATTAGAAAAATACTCTACTATTGCTTGTAACAAATGACTTTTACCACATCCGGCATCACCCCATAGATACAAAAACCGCTCATTTTCTTCTTTTCGAACAACATTATTGATCATCGCTATAAGCTCACGATTGCGGCCTGGTATGAAATTTTGTAGCGAAGGAGCGGCAACTGGAAGAATATCCAAAATTTGCTGTGTCATATAACTATTAAAACTTTTCTGATCTCAGCTATAAGCTGATTGCGATTGCGTTAATAAACATTGACATCCTATCGCAGCCAATCCGACTTATGGGTGCCTTCAAAAATTCAGAGACTCAAACATGACCAGAGAAGATTAAAAGATGTCGATACAGCACATATGATTGTCATGAATGGAACATTCTTTGTGAACAACGACGTACTGTGACAGAATATGGATTCTTAGAGGCACTCTTGATTATAATTTATAAAGATTACTCTCTAAATAACTCCGTTGTATATATCGTAGCCAAACCAATATTACTGCACTTATCGGCAATGCCAGCAGGATTCCGAAAAAGCCAAATAATTGACCAAATGCCAGCAAAGCAAAAATAACCATTACTGGATGTAATCCAATTCGCTCTCCAACCAGCCATGGTGTTATTACCATGCCCTCAAGTAATTGTCCAATGGCAAAGACGATCCATACAGGTATAATGCCGGCCCAGCCTTGAAACTGCATAAATGCTGCAAAGGTTGCGAGTGTTAATCCAACTATCATGCCTAAGTAAGGAACAAATACTAGAATACCTGCTATCAATCCTATAGGGAGTGCAAATTCAAGCCCGATTATCCATAATCCACTGATATAGCATATGCTCATAATCAAAATCACTGACAACTGTCCACGCAGAAATTCAGCTAAAATCTGATCCGTCTCGCGAGCCAAAATGCTGATAGACGAATGCCAGTAACGAGGGATCATTGCATCGATCTGCTCTACAATCAGATTCCAATCCCTCAGCAAATAAAACAATACGACTGGTACTAATAAAAGATTTATAAAAAATTCAACAACTATCATTCCTCCGCTTGTCAGGGAAGGTAAGATTTTTGCTGCTACTCCACTTGCATTTTGCCAATGTGCAGAGATTCCAGATTTAAGAACACTCATATCCGGCTGAAAATTAATTCCGAAGTGTATTTCAAACCATGGCACAATCTGGTTCTTGATAATCTCAAGATAGCTTGGTAATGTCTCGATCAAGCGACTTGCTTCTTTCTCAAACAGTGGCACCATAACAAGTATTAATGCAACCACTAATCCGATAAACATCAGCATTACCATCACCACTCCAAGTGTTCGTGGGATCTTACGTTCTGATAACCAAGTAACCAGTGGATTACAAATATACGCAATAACAGCAGCCAATAGAAAAGGAGTCAGTATAGGACTGAGTAGATAAACTAATCCACATAAAACCAACGCCAAAAAAAGCCACCACAATTTGCGTAAGTCGCTTTGAGCGTGTTCAGTATTATATGACATACTTAATCTGTTGAAACTTAATTAATTATTCTCTTACTGATTAAACGCGCAACGATTAGAGACAGTCTTTTATGACGACAGGATATGTAAACGACTTTACCTAGCGATATATGTGTGTTTAATTAAAATTTTTTAAAAGCATGCTAATGTTGCAAATAAAATTTATTAATTAAATATTCCGATATCTATCTTTGTAAAACTCTACTTCGTGAAGATGTCATTTAACAAAATTACTCAGAATTATCGAGCAAATTTTTCAACAATTTTATTTCAATAACCAGACGAAAAAGCGTACGATTTGAAGCCTTATTTGAATGTAAGTTCCCCATCTCGCATGAATTGCTATAGTAATTATCTATATTAAAAAAAACCGGTACACCGGCTGTCTCTCGACAGTGGTGTACCGGCGTTGCTTCTGTTGTTGCCTGCTCTGTTTCTTACAGTCTGGTAAAGACCGGGATTACCGCTCCAGCAATACTGTTAATGTAACG
>Ga0268299_1001403_pt1 | contig 43038 bp, 45 predicted proteins | sample NOBtaG_FD_193484 | JGI IMG/M metagenome (GOLD analysis project Ga0268299, IMG submission 193484) | Activated sludge microbial communities from bioreactor in Nijmegen, Gelderland, Netherland - NOB reactor | ecosystem: Engineered > Bioreactor > Aerobic > Activated sludge | place: Netherlands... | reverse complement strand
GACATCACCTGCGACTGCTCCTCGTAGAAGGTCCGCTCGCGCTTCACGTCGAGCGTGAGCCGCGGGTCGGACTCGAGGCGCCGTTTCAGCCCGTCGAACCGCGCCGGGTCCGCGAGCCGCGCGACCACCGACGAGAAGGCCTGCCGCCGGAACGCCTGCATCATCTGCTCGCCGTCGCCCCACAGCTCCGAGTCGAACGCCGATCCGCCGCCATCGAACGCCCCGACCACGGTCCACTCCCGCCCGCCGAAGCGGATCCGCTCCCCGATGCCGGTGCCCTCGAAGCGCTCGGCGATGCTCGTCCCGACCACGATCTCGGCGGTCCCCGGCCGGAACATCCGCCCGGAGACGATGCGCACCTGCGGCCGGAGCGCGAGCCCTTCCGCGCCGACCCCGCGCACCGTCACGTTCGTCGGCACGCCGGTGTCGCGCTTCGGCTGCGCGATGAGCACCACCACCTCCTTCGACACCATGCGCACGCCGCCCGGGCCGATCGCGATCTCCGGCTGGCTCTCCACGATCGCCGCCTGGGTGCGGTCGACGCCGCTCTGGATCTCGGTGCCCGAGGAGCGCCGCGTGACCAGGATGTTGTCGGGCTGGCCGGTGGCGACGAGCGTCGCCTTGAGCCCGGCGTCGAGCATCAGCACCGCGGCGAACACGAAGACCACGAGCGCCATCCCGCCGGCGGTGAGGACGGTGGTGAGCTTGCGCGCCCAGAGATTGCGCGCGGAGTAGCGGAGCGGAACGGGCATGCGGCGACGGGCGGCCGCGCGAGCGACGCGCGGGCGAGCGCCGAGGATGCCCGATCGAGCGCCGTGCGTCGAGGCCCGGCGCGTCAGTCGGCGGCGGCCGGCTTCAGCGGCGGCTTGGCGGGCGCCGCGCGCGCGTCGCGCAGGACCTCGCGCCCGATGCGCGCCTGCCTGCCGAGCGCCCGGTCCACCAGGCGCGGCAGCAGGGCGTTGAGCCGAGCGAAGAACGGCTCCGGCCCGCCGAAGAACCGCTCGGCCTCGTCGCGCTCGATCGCGGCGACGATGCCTTCGGCCACCGCCGCGGGTGCGTCCATCGCCATGCCGGTGCGCTCGGCGAAGCGGTAGAGCGCGGTCGAGTTCGCCTCGGTGCGCGCCGCGCGCGGCGCGACGTAGGTGACGCCGATCCCGCGCGCGGCCACCTCGCGGCGCAGCGCCTCCGAGAACCCGCGCAGCCCGAACTTCGTCGCCGAGTACGCCGCGCAGTGCGGGAAGCCGATCGACCCGAACATCGACCCGACGTTCACGATGCGCGCCCCCGGGACGAGGTGCGGCAGCGCCGCGCGCGCGAGCAGCATCGGCGCGACCAGATTGGTCGCGGCGATGCGCGCGATCGCCTCGGGGCGCTGGCGCTCGAACGCCTCGAACGCCGACACCCCGGCGTTGTTGATCAGGAGGTCGATGCGCCCCAGCAGGAGCCGCGCGCGCTCGACCAGCGCCTCGTGGCCGCTCGGGGCGGCGAGATCGAACGCGATCGACTCGGCGCGCCCGCCGAGCGCGAAGGCCTCCCTGCACACGGCGGCGACCGCGTCCGGGTCGCGGCCGACGAGCACGAGCCGCGCCCCGCGGCCGGCGAGACGGAGCGCGAGCTCGCGGCCGATGCCGCGGCTCGCGCCGGTGAGGAGTACGCCTGCCCCGTTTAGTTTCACGCTGCCTCCTTTGCGGGTGTGCGCGCGTCGTCGAGCGCGCGGAAGACGTCGCCGTAGAGCCGGTAGAACGCTCGCGCGCCGTGGACGACCGCGGCGCGGTCGGCCGGGTCGTCGAGGCGGTTGACGAGCGTCTCGTAGAAGCGCACGTGGCCCTGGTCGAGCGAGCCGTGCGAAGTCAGGTAGGTGAACGCGGACTGCGGCAGGCCAAGCGAGCGCCCGAGCGCCTCGGCGGCCCGGGTGGCGACCTGCACGCTCGTCCCTTCCAGCACGAGCACCATGCCGAGGAAACCGACCGGGTTCCCGCGCGCGATCGTGTCGTACGCGTAGGCGATCATCAGCTCCGCCGGCAGGTCGGGCCGGCCGCGGCGCACCTGCTCCGCGTCTGCGCCGCACGCGCGAAGGTCGTCCAGGATCCACTCCTGGTGCCCCAGCTCCTCGGTCACGTACTCGACCATCGCCTGGCGCAGCCACTCGAGCCGCTCGGGCAGCCGCGCGCCGCACGCCATGAGCAGCGGCAGCGTGTGCTTCACGTGGTGGTAGGCCTGGGTCAGGAACGCGGTGTAGTCGCGGAGCCGCAGGCGCCCCGCGGCGCCGTCGCGGATGAACGGGATCGCGAGCAGCCGCTCGCGCTCGCGCAGGGTCGCGGAGGAGAGCTCTTCGTAGAACGTCATCGGTGCCTCGTCGTCGTCGTAAAGCCGGTCCAGGCGCGCGCCGTAGCGCGCGCGAATCGCGTCGCGGCGCAGGCGGCCGTTCGCGGTGGCGAGTCCGTTCGCCGCGGTGAAGGGTGCGTCGGCCTCGACCCACGCGCGCACGCGCGCGTAGTCGGGGAGCGCGGCGTTGACCGCGTCGAGCGCCGCGCCGACCGCGCCGCGCGCGCGCGGGACGATTACCGCCGCGAGCCAGGGGCGCGCCTCGCCGAACACCGCGGCCTGCGCGATCGCCGGGTGCTGCGCGAGCTCGCTCTCCACCCAGTCGGGCGCGACGTTGCGCCCGAACGCGGTGACGAGCACGTCGCGCTTGCGGCCGGCGAGATGAAGGTATCCCTCGGCATCGACGTGCCCGAGATCGCCGGTCGGCCATTCGCGCGGCGCCGCGGCCGACTCGCCCGCGTAGCCGAGGAGCGTCGCGCCCGCCACGAGGATCTCGCCGTCGTCGGCCACCCGCACGCGCGCGTGCGGCAGCACGCGCCCGACCGCCCCGCGCCGGCGCGCGGACGGCGTGTTCAGCGCGACGACCGACGCGCACTCGGACAGGCCGTAGCCTTCGTAGACGGCGAGGCCGACCGCCTCCGCGCGCTCGAGGAGGCGCGGCGACACTTTTCCGCCGCCGACCGCCGCGAAGCGCAGCCGCGCCGGCGCCGGCGCGCCGCCCTCTAGCGCACCGACCAGCGCGCCGAGCATCTGCGGCACCAGGATCGTCGTGGTCGCCTCGTGACGGTCGAGCGCCACGAGGAACGCGCGCGCGTCGAATCCCGAAGCGCCGGCCACGCCGATGTCCTCGAGCGGCACGAGCGTCGCGCAACCGCCGCCGATCAGCGGCGCGTAGAGGCCGCCGACGTTCTCGAGCAGGGTCGCGAGCGGCAGGCCCGCGAGGTGGCGGTCGGCCGTACCCAGCGCGCAGGCCTGGGCGAGCGACTGCGCCACGGACTCCATCGCCGTCCGGTCGAGGCAGACGCCCTTCGGCGCGCCGGTGGTGCCGGAGGTGTAGGTCACTTTCGCGGTCCCGGCCGGCAGGCGCGCGGGCGAGGCGGCGAGCCGGATGGCGTGCAGGCCCGTACCGCCGACGCTCGGGTCGTCCGGAGCGCCGAGATCGGCGTAGCGCGCCGGCGCGTCGGTGACGAGGAGGTCGACGCCGGCGTCCCGGAGCGCGTGCCGCTGCTGGGCGGGCGAGAAGAACCCGGGCAGGGGCACCACCGGGATGCCGGCGGCGAGCGCAGCGAGGTCGAGCACCGCCCACGCGGGCGAGTTCGTCCCCGCCAGCCCGAGCGTGCGCGGCTGTGCCTGCGCGAGCGTGCGATGCGCGGCCTCGACCGCCGCGGCGAGCGCCGCGTACGTGAACGACTCGATCGCGCCGCGCAGCGCCACCCGCGCCGGCGCGGCCGCGGCGTGACGCGCGAGCGCCGCGAGGAGGACGCTCACCGCTGCAGCACCGCGACCGGCGCGGCGCGCGCGAGCGCGGCGCGCGCCGCCTCGACCTCCACCGCGCACACGGTCGGCCCGCTGTCGTAGTACGTGCCCCAGTCGGCGCGCGCCGCCTCCGGCAGGCGCTCGAGACGCGCCGCGGCGAGGTGCGCGAGCGGCACGCCGAGGCGGGTGAACGCGTTGCGCAGCGCCGGGCCGCCCGTGAACACCACCCATTCGAACGGCGTCGGGACGAGATACTCGGTGAGCGCCGCGATGAGCGCGCGCGCCGACCCGGGCGGCGCGACGGCGAGGTTGCCGACCTCGACGAGGCGCTCGCGCGCCACCGGCCGCGCGACGGACGCGGCAAGCGCGCGCTCGACCGGCGTGTCGAGGTAGTGCTCGAGAAAAAGCGGCGCGCCGCCGGCCGCCCGCAGGCCGCAGGCGGCGGTCAGCCGGCCGCCGCGGTCGCGCAGCCCCAGCAGGAGGGGCATGAACTTCGCGATGCGCGCGCCGTGGGCACGCGCGAAGACGCGGGCGACGAAGGCCTCGGTCTCGCTTCTGCGCAGCCCCGTCTCGGGCGCGAACCGGCCCGCGCCGTGCGGGGGCGCGCCGCGGCGCTCGATCTCGGGCAGGAAGTCCTTCGGCCACTGCGTGTCCACCGCATGCTCCTGGCATATGCTGCGATGCAGGGATGCTAGGTGTCGCGGCGTGAAGGAATCGTCCCCCGGGCGTGAAGATTCCGTGAAGTCGTGTCAGGCGCCCGCGAGGCGGACGCGGAACGTGGTGCCCTCGCCCGGCGTGCTGTCGGCGTCGATGCGCCAGCCGAAGCGCTCGGCCACCCGCCGCACGATCGCGAGCCCGATGCCCGTTCCGCCGGCGCGCGCGTTGGCGCCGCGGAACGCGCGCTCGAAGACGCGCGGCAGCTCCGCGGGCGCGATGCCGACGCCGGTGTCGCTGACCGCGAGCACGCCGTCCGCGTAGCGCACGCGGATCTCGCCACGGTCGGTGTAGGCGAGCGCGTTGCGCAGGAGGTTCGCGACCAGCAGCTGCAGGGCCGCGCGATGGACCCGCAGCGCGGTCCCGCCGGGCACGTCGATCGCGAGCCGCAGCCCCTTCGCCTCGATCGCGGCGCGCAGCGGCGCGGCCACGTCCGCGACCAGCTCGGCGAGGTCGACCGCGTCCGCGGTCGCCGCCGGCGCCTCGCGCCCGAGGAGCAGCAGCGCGTCGATGAGCTCGGCGATGCTGTCGGCGCTCGCGCCGATCGCACGCACCCGGTTGCGCGAGCGCTCCGCGAGCGCCGGGTCCTGCGCGAGCAGCTCGCACCCGGTCTTGATCGTGGTGAGCGGCGTGCGCAGCTCGTGGCTGACGTTGGCGGTGAACTCCGTCTCGCGCGCGATCAGCACGCTCACGCGGCGGGCGTACTCGTCGAACGCGCGCGCGAGAGTGAGCACCTCGCGGTCGCGAAAGTGCGCGGCGAGCGGCGAGTGGCCGGCGCCGGGGTCGAGGTCGACCACGCGCCGCGCGAGGTCGGAGACCTGGCGCGAGAGCACCCCCGAGAGCCAGATGCTGAGCGCGACGAGCGCGACGAAAGCCGCGCCGAGCAGCCCGACGAGCCAGTTCTGGAACTCGTGCAGCCGCGCCTCGTGGCGCTCGACGTCGTAGCTGAGGTAGTAGTCGGCGCCGCCGTCGCGGCGCACCGCCACGTGGAGCTCCTTGCCGTCGACGTAGACCTCGTGCGCGCCGGGCGGCAGGTCGCGCAGCGCCGCCGGCACCCGCTCGCGCTCGGCGGCGTCGCGCGCCACGTGGCCCCGGATGCGGCTCGCCGGCGGCGGCTCGGGCGCCCCCGCGCGCGTGCGCGCGACGAAGCGGTCCATCTCCGCGGCGAGGATCTCGTCGATGAACTCCTCCTCCTGCTGCTCCACCAGGCGCTCGACGACGAACGCCTGCAGCGCGAGCACCGCGGCGCCGAGCAGGACGAGCGTCGCCGCGAGGCGGAAGCGCAGGCTCGTCCTAGCGGTCGCCATCGGCGGCGAGCCGGTAGCCCAGCCCGTGGACGTTCTCGACCGGATCGGGCGCGCCGGCGGCGGCGAATGCCCGGCGCAGCACGTGCATGTGGCTGCGCAGCGTCTCGCTCGTCGGCAGCCGGTCGCCCCACACGGCGGTCTCGAGGTCGGCGCGGCTGAACACGCGCTCGGGCTGCGTGAGCAGCGTCTCGAGCAGCCGCAGCGCCTTGGGCGGCAGCTTGACCGCCGCGCCGCCGACGGTGACGCCGAGGGTGGCCGGATTGAACACGATCGCGCCGTGGCGCAGCTCGCGCGGCGCGCCCCGCCCGGCGGCGCGCTTGTGGAGCGCGGCGAGGCGCGCCTCCAGTTCGCGCAGCTCGAACGGCTTCGCGAGGTAGTCGTCGGCGCCGGCCTCGAAGCCCTCGAGCTTGTCCTCGAGCGTGTCGCGCGCGGTGAGCATCAGCACCGGCGTGTCGCGCCCCGCGTCCTCGCGCAGGCGGCGGCAGAGCGCGAGCCCGTCGATGCGCGGAAGGTTCAGGTCGAGCACCACCGCGTCGAAGTCCTGCGTGACCGCGAGGTGCAGTCCGGTGACGCCGTCGGCGGCCGCATCCACCACGTGCCCGCGCGATTCGAGGTAGTCGCACACGTTGGCCGCGATCGCGGCCTCGTCCTCGATCACCAGGATGCGCACGCGGGAATTCTAGCGCCGCGATCACCCGATCGCGCGCAGGCCCTCGACGATGCGCACGGAAGCGGCCCGCCGTCCGGGGATCACGGCGGCCGCGACGCCGACCCCGAGCGCGCAGAGCGCCTGCAGCGCCACCGTCTTCCCGCTCACCTCGAACACCGGGAAGAGCGTGCCCACCTGCTGCGCGAACCAGTCGCCGACCGGGAAGGTGAGCGCGATCCCGACCGCGGCGCCGACCCCGGCGATCGCCACCGACTCGCCGAGGATCAGCGCGGCGACGTACGCGGGCGAGAAGCCGAGCGCCTTGAGCGTCGCGTACTCCGCGAGGCGCTCGCGCGCGGTCATCGCCATCGTGTTCGCCATCACCGCGAGGATGATCGCGATCACGACGTACGAGACGATCCGGATCGCGATCACCAGCGCCTCGGTCTGCTTCACGAAGCCGATCTGGAACGCGCGCTCGGTCTCGGTCAGGGTCTCGGCGAGCGAGTTCCGGAAGAGCCGGTCGATCGCCTGGCTCACCTCGGCCGCGCGGTCGGCGTCGGTGACGTCGACGAGGTAGATCCCCACCTGGTCGGCGCGGCCACGGCCGCGCTGCTTCAGCGTCTCGTTGAGGTAGTCCCAGTGGAAGAACATCTGCGAGGTGTCGGTCTTCGCCTCGGCGCCGTCGTAGATCGCGCGGACCGTGAACTCCCAGGTGCCCGGAAAGATCGTCCCGCGCAGCGGCATCACGTCGCCGACCTTGAGCCCGTGCGTGTTCGCGAGCTTGCGCCCGATCACCGCGCCCTTGCGGTCGCGCAGGAACGCGGCGAGCTCGTCGGGCGGCACGAGGTAGTCGCGGTACATGTCGAAATAGGTGCGCGGCTCGATCGCGAACTGCGGGAAGAAGTTCTTGGGGTCCTGGTAGACGCCGGCGAACCAGTTCGCGTAGGAGACCGAGCGCACCCCGTCGACCGAGCGGATCTTGTCGCGGTAGCTGATCGGCAGCGGGAACACGAGCGAGACGGCGTTGCGCGTGACGAGCCGCGTGGGCGCCGCGGCGTCGGCGCCCGCGTACCACGCCCCCACCACCGTCTGCAGGAGCCCGAAGGACAGGATCGCCACCACCAGGCCGAGCACCGTCAGCGCGGTGCGCAGCTTGTGGCGCAGGGCATTGCGCAGGACGAGCTTCAGGAACTGCATCGCGGCCCCCTACCTCACCGAGCGCTCGTGCACGTCCGCGGCGGTCGAGAGCTCGCCCTTGTCGAGGTACATGATCGCGTGCGCCTGGTCGGCGGCGCGCCGGTCGTGGGTGACCATCACGATCGTCTTGCCGAGGTCGGTATTGAGGCGGTCCATCAGCTTGAGCACCTCCTCGGCCGAATGGCGGTCGAGGTCGCCGGTCGGCTCGTCGGCGACGATCAGCCGCGGGTCGGTGATGAGCGCGCGCGCGATCGCGACCCGCTGCTGCTGGCCGCCGGAGAGCTCCGACGGGTAGTGCGTCACGCGGTCGGAGAGCCCGACCAGCGCGAGCGCGGCCTCGACGTGCTCGCGCCGCTCGCGGCGCGAGAGCCGCGTCAGCGTGAGCGGCAGCTCGACGTTCTCGAACGCGGTGAGCACCGGCATGAGGTTGTAGAACTGGAAGACGAATCCGACCGCGCCGGCGCGCCAGTCGGCGAGCTCGCCCTCCGAGAGCCGGGTGATGTCCACGCCGTCGAAGAGGATCTCGCCCGCATCGGGCTTGTCGATCCCGGCGATCAGGTTGAGCAGCGTGGACTTCCCCGACCCGGAGGGGCCCATCAGCCCGAGAAAATCGCCCGCACGCACGTCCAGGGTGATGTCGGTCAGCACCGGCACGACCTGCCCGCCGCGCCGGTACGACTTGACGACGTTGCGGATGCGGATCAGCGCGGGCGTCGCGGCGTCGGGGGCGTTCACGGGTACGCGCTTCGCGCCGCGCGGCGCTACTTCTCGCCGACCTTGACCCGCGCGCCGTCCGCGAGCTTGTCGAGCGGCTTCACGATCACCTTGTCGCCCGCTGCGACCCCGCCCACCTCGACGAGATCGCCCAGGGCGCGCCCGGTCGTGACCGGCGTGCGCACCGCCCGGCCTTCCTTCAGCACGAACACCGCCTTCGTCCCGTCGCGCTCGGCAACCGCGTGCTTCGGCACCGCGGTCACCGGCTTGCGGTCGGCGGCCGGCACCTCGCGCTCGAGGAACGCGACCTTCGCGCTCATGTCGGGCAGCACGCGCTCGTCGCGCTCGGCGAACTTGACCTTCACGAGCACGGTCGCCTTGGCGCGGTCCACGGTCGGCACGATGCGGTTCACCGTGCCGGCGAAGCGCATGTCGGGCACCGCATCGAGCTGGATCTCGGTCGGCTGCCCGACGCGGATCTTGCCGAGCGAGGACTCGGCGACGTCGGCCTCGACCTCGAGGGTGGACATGTCGGCCATCGTCACCACCGCGCCCTTCGTGTCGACCGCGCTCGAGAACGGGGTGATGTTGTCGCCGACGTTCGCGTGCTTGGTGAGCACCACGCCGTCGAAGGGCGCGCGGATGAGGGTCTGGTCGAACCCGACCTCGGCCGCCTTCAGGTTGGCGCGCGCGACCCCGAGCGCGGCGTCGCTGGAGCGCGTCGCGGCGCGCGCCTTGTCGAAGCGCGCCACCGCGGTGTCGAGCGCCGACTCGCTGATGTACTTCTTCTCCGCCAGCTCGCGCGACCGGGCGAGGTTGCGCTCGGCGTCGCGCAGCTCGGCTTGCGCCTGCTCGAGGTTGGCGGCCGCCACCTTCACGTTCGCCGCGGCCTGCTCGCGGCTCGCCCCCACGTCGCGGCTCTCGAGGCGCGCGATGACCTCGCCCTCCCTGACGCGGCTCCCCTCCATCACGCCGAGCCACTCGAGCCGCCCAGTCGCCTTCGAGGCGACCGCGGCCTTGCGCTGGGCGACGACGTAGCCGGTGGCGTTGAGCACCGTCAACGCCTGCGAGGGATAGGCGGTGGTGACCGCGGCGGTCTCCACGGCGAGCGGGCCGCCGAACCCGCCGAAGAGCCCGAGCGACGCGGCCGCGGCGAGCACCGCGAGCCCGGCGATCCACGGCCAGCGCCAACGGCGCGCGCGCGGCGCGGCGCGATCGATGCTCAGCTTCGACAGGTCGGGAGCGGTCGGGCGGGAATCAGTCAAGCGGGAAGTCTCGGGCGGCGCGCGCGACGACCCTGCATGCGCACGCAGCCCGATTATAACCGCGCCGAGCGGCGGCCCTGCCGCCCCCGGCGCGCTGCAACGCGCGCAGGCGGGCTCAGGCCGCCCGCTTCTGCGCCGCGGCGGTCATCGCGCCGAGCGAGGCGATCGACTTCATCATCGCCTCCTGCGACGCGCGCGCCGCCTCGAACGCGATCACGAACGGCGGCTGCATCGCCCCCGGCGCGCCGACCGCCGGCATCGCCCCGCGCAGCAGGCGATTCCACTCCTCGTAGCGGCCGGTGAGGAGCTTCGCGACCTCGGCGTTGGTCTGCTGCGCGAGCTCGGCGAAGGTCCGCGCGTAGCGCATGACGCTCTCGGCGTAGGCGGTGGCGAGGTTGGCCTGCAGCGCCATGAGACCGTTCAGGTCGCGGCAGTCGTTGACGGCGAGCGCCGCGCTGCGATTGCGCGTCTGCGTCTCCACGTCCGCCTCGAGTTGCGCCATCTGCACGCGCTCGGCGCCGGCCAGCGCCGCGTTGCAGAGCGCGAGCCAGGTGTCGAAGCCGCTGCGGTAGGCCTGGAACCACTGCTGGGCAACCCCTGCCCAGTCGATCTGGGGCGTCGCGACGTTGGTTTCGGGGATGGTGCTCATGGACTGCCTCCTTTCGGCTACCGCGGATCCCGCGCCCCGTCACCGCAGCCGGTGCCGGGCGCCCATGGCTTCATGCTGCACCCGCAACGGACGCGGGCGGTTGATGGTCGTCAACCCGCCGTCAGCCTTACAGGGGAGACTCGCAGGATGCGCGCGATGGCGCTCGATCGGCCCGGGGCCCCGCTCCGGCTCGCCGACCTCCCGCGGGGCACCCCCGGCCCGGGCCAGGTCCTGGTCCGCGTCGCAGCGTGCGGCGTGTGCCGCACGGACCTGCACCTCTGCGACGGCGACCTGCCGCTCGGACGGACCCCCGTCGTGCCCGGGCACGAGATCGTCGGCCGGGTCGAGGCCCTCGGTCCCGGCGTGGACGGCCTCGCCCCGGGAACGCGGATCGGCGTGCCCTGGCTCGGCTGGACCTGCGGGCGCTGCGTCTACTGCACGACCGGGCGGGAGAACCTCTGCGACGAGGCCCGGTTCACCGGGTACCAGATCGACGGCGGGTACGCGGAGTACGCCGTCGCCGACGCGCGCTACGTGTTTCCGCTCCCCGACGCCTACGGCGATGCCGAGGCCGCGCCGCTGCTCTGCGCCGGCCTGATCGGGTATCGCTCGCTCGTGGCCGCGGGCGACAGTCGCCGGCTCGGGATCTATGGCTTCGGCGCCGCGGCGCACATCGTGTGCCAGGTCGCCGTCTGGCAGGGTCGGGAGGTGTACGCCTTCACCCGTCCCGGGGATACGGCCGCGCAGGCCTTCGCGCGCGAGCTGGGCGCCACCTGGGCGGGCGAGTCGGGCGAGCGGCCGCCGGCGCCGCTCGACGCGGCGATCCTCTTCGCGCCGGTCGGGGCGCTGGTCCCGGCCGCGCTGCGCGCCACCGCGAAGGGCGGCACCGTCGTCTGCGCGGGGATCCACATGAGCGACATTCCCGCTTTTCCCTACCACCTTCTCTGGGGTGAGCGCCGCATCGTTTCAGTGGCGAACCTCACGCGCAAGGACGGCGAGACTTTCCTCGCCCTCGCGCCGAAGGTGCCGGTGCGCACCGCGGTCGAGACCTTCCCCCTGGCGCGCGCGAACGAGGCGCTCGAGCGCCTGCGCGCGGGCCGGATCACCGGCGCGGCGGTCCTGCTGCCGGGCTAGCGCCCCTGCAACGGTTTGCGCTGGATCAAACCCGCGCGGAGCCCGGCCGCTATGGTCGAGCGTGGGTCAGTGCCGGCTCAACCGGGAGGAGACACGAAATGTACAAGCACATCCTGCTGCCCACCGACGGCTCCGAGCTGTCCGCGAAGGCGGTGCGCGACGGCATCCGGTTCGCCAAGGAAAGCGGTGCGCGCGTGACCGCGCTGCATGTCACCCCGCCCTTCTACCCGTCCGAAATGTCGCCGTCGTCGCTCGCCGCCCACGCGCAGGAGCACGAGACGCGCGCGCAGGAGAGCGCCGCGCGGGCGCTCGGCGCGGCCGCGGAGGCCGCGCGCGCGGCGGGGGTGCCGTGCACGACGGTGCACCGCGTGAGCGACGGCCCGTTCGAGGAGATCATCGCGGTCGCGAAGGAGAGCGGCTGCGACCTCATCTTCATGGCCTCGCACGGCCGGCGCGGCGTGAAGGCCCTGCTCCTCGGGAGCGAGACCAACAAGGTCCTCACCCACTCCGCGATCCCGGTGCTCGTCACCCGCTGAGCGCGCGCGCCGCGCAGACGGTATGGCCTACGCGATCGTCAAGCAGCTGCACCTCGCCACCGTCTTCCTGAGCTGGGGCCTCTTCTTCGTGCGCGGCCTGTGGATGATCGGGGACTCGCCGCGGCTCGGGGCGCGCTGGGTGCGCGTCGCGCCGCACGTGAACGACACGGTGCTCCTCGTCGCCGCGCTCTACCTCGCGAGCTTCCACGGCGCCCAGGCCTGGATCGTCGCCAAGGTCGTCGCCCTCGTCGCCTACATCCTGATCGGCATGGTGGCGCTGCGCCGCGGCCCGACCAAGCCGGTGCGCGTCGGCGCCTGGGTCGCCGCGCAGCTCGTCTTCGTCTACATCGTCGCGGTCGCGGTCACGAAGAACCCGCTGCCGCTCGGAGCATGACCATGTGCAGCGCCTCTCCGCTCACCGCGTTCCACGACCCGCTCGGCGTGATGCAGGCCCTGCACCGGCGCCTCGAGCAGCGCTGCGGACTGCTCGACCGGCTCGCCGAGCACGTGCGCCAGCACGGCAGCGACGCGGACGCCCGCGCGACCGCCGGCCACGTCATGCGCTGCTTCGACGAGGACTGCCCGGTCCATCACGAGGACGAGGAGGTCGACTTCTTCCCGCTGCTGCGCGCGGCCACGCCGCCCGGGGAGAAGGCGCGGGTCGAGATCCTGATCGCGGCGCTCGCTGCCCAGCACGCAAACATGCACGAGGCGTACGACGCGGTGCGCCCGCAGCTCGCGGCGATCGCGGACGGGCGGCTCGCGCAGATCGACCAGGCGCTCGCCGACCGGCTGCACGGGCTGTGCGTGGCGCATATCGAGCTCGAGGAATCGGAGCTGATCCCGTTCGCGCGCGACCACCTGGACGCGCCGGCGCTCGATCGGCTCGGCCGGGCGATGGCGGCGCGGCGCGATGCCGCGTATCCTAGCGGCCCCGACTAGACGGAGCCGTCGTGGCGACCACGCTCTCCCCGCGCGCCTTCCTCGCCAACCTTCCGCTCTTCCGCGAGCTCGCCCCCGAGCAGCTCGACCGCATGGCGACGCACACCCGCCAGATCCGGGCCGAGCGCGGCGAGATCCTCTTCCACCGCGGCGACCCGGTGAGCGGCTTCCACGCGATCGTGTACGGCCAGGTGAAGCTCGCCTTCGTCTCGGCGGGCGGCGACGAGAAGGTGGTCGAGATCCTCGGCCCCGGCCAGAGCTTCGGCGAGGCGGTGATGTTCATGAAGCGGCCGCACGTGGTCACGGCGCAGGCGCTCGCCGACTCGCTGCTGCTCTACGTCGAGCGCGAGGCGGTGTTCGACGAGATCAAGCACGACCCCGACTTCGCCGCGCGCATGATCGCCGGCCTCTCGCGGCGGCTGCACCAGCTCGTCGGCGACCTGGAGGCCTACTCGATGCGCTCGGGCACCGAGCGGGTGATCGGCTACCTGCTCTCGACCGGCGCGGAGAGCGTGCCCGAGAAGGGCGCGTGCGACATCACGCTGCCGACCACGAAGGGCGTCGTGGCCTCGCGCCTCAACCTCACGCAGGAGCACTTCTCGCGCATCCTGCACGACCTCGCGACCGCGGGGCTCATCAAGGTGCAGGGGCGCACCGTCCACATCGTCGACGTGGAACGGCTGCGCGGCCACTCGGCCTAGCGGCACAGCGCCGGCTTGACTCCCGGACAACGCAGCGCCGCGGCGCTCGCCGCGGCGACGGTCGTGAATCTGCCGTTCGGGACACTCTACGCCTTCAGCGTGTTCCTCAAACCGATGGAGGCGCTGCTCGGCGCGACCCGGGCGGAGATGAGCTTCGTCTTCGGGCTGGCGACCGTCACGCTCACGGTGGGCATGAACTTCGCGCCGCAGCTCTACCGGCGGTTCTCGCCGGTCGCGCTCGCCGCCGCCTGCGGCGCCTTGAGCGGCGCGGGGCTGTGGCTCGCGGCGTCGGCGTCGAGCTTCGCCCAGTTCGCGCTCGGATACGGGGTGCTGTTCGGGCCGGGCGCGGGCGTGCTCTTCATCGTGGCGCAGCAGTCCGTGAACCAGACCGTGGTCGCGCGGCGCGGGCTCGCGAACGGCTACGTGGTGAGCCTCTACCCGCTCGGCGCGATGCTCGGCGCGCCGCTCTTCGGCTGGTCGATCCAGGCCTTCGGCGTACGGCCGACGCTCGCCGGGCTCGGCGTCGTCGTGCTGCTCAGCTGCGCGATTGCGGCCGCCCTCCTGCGGGCCGCGGGGATCCGGATGCACGACGAATCCGCGGCGGAAGCTGGCGGCAACCGGCTCGGCCGCACGTTCTACCTGCTGACCACGGTCTTCTTCCTCGCCGCGGCCGCGGGCCTCACGGTCCTCAGCCAGGCCGCCGCGATCGTGCAGGCCTACGGCGGCGGCGCGGCGCTCGCGGTGGGCGCGACGACCTTCATCACCGGCGCGGTGGGCGCCGCCCGCATCAGCGGCGGTTGGCTCGTCGACCACTTCGCGGCCGCGCGCGTGGGGGTCGGTGCGCACGCGTGCTCGCTTGCGGGCGCCGTGATGCTGAGCCTGATCCCGTCGCCGGCGACCGCGGCCTTCGCGCTCGGCCTCATCGGCTTCGGGTACGGGATCGTCTCGGGGCTCGCCGCCGGCGCGATCGGGCAGTACTGGCACAAGAACCAGTTCGGCCTCGTCGCGAGCCGGCTGTACATCGCCTGGTGCGCAGCGGCGATCAGCCTGCCGGTGCTCGCGGGCGCGCTGTTCGACCGCACCGGGAGCTATGCGTCGGCGGTGTGGATCGCGGCTGGGATCAACGTCCTCGGGATGCTGGTAGCGCGGAGGCTGCCGGCGCGCGCACGCGCCGGCTGAGCTCGAAGCGCGTCCGGCGGGAATCCCCCTCCGGGCCCCGCGGCGCCGATCGCGCCGACGGGTGGCGGTCGGCGCCGTCCCTCGATTGACCGCTCGGTAAGGTCCGCGAACCACCGCGCGACAGATGCGCGGCCGACGCCATCAAGACGCACCGACCACACAACCTCTGCGAGCGAATCCGCCGTGATCGCCCTGTTCCAACGCTGGTTCACCCGCTGGCTGACGCGGCCGGTGAGCGCATCTGCCCCGGCGACGGCCGACCCGGCGGCGCTGGCGGCGGCGCTGCGGCCCGGCGATGTGCTGCTGGTCGACGGCAAGTCGCGCATGAGCGGCCTGATCAGGCTGCTGACGCGCTCGAGCTGGTCGCACGTGGCGCTGTATGTCGGCGCGCGGACCGAGCTCGGCCGCAGGGACGGCCACGAGCTGGATCTGATCGAGGCCGACATCCGGTACGGCGTGCGCGCGGTTCCGCTGGCCGAGTACGCGCACCTGCACACGCGGATCTGTCGTCCGATCGGCCCGAGCGCCGGCGAGCGCGAGGCGGTGATCCGCTACGCCATCGCGCGGCTCGGCCATCGCTACGACCTGAAGAACGTACTCGACCTCGCGCGCCGCCTGCTGCCGGTCGGGAGGCGCCGCGCCGCGGCCCGCGTGCTCGGCAGAAACGATCCGCAGCGCGTGATCTGTTCGACGCTGGTCGCGCAGGCGTTCGCGTCGGTTCATCACCCCGTGCTGGCCGACGAGCGCGTGCTACCCGCCCGCGGGACGGGCCGGCCGGCGCCGCGCCGCGGCGAGCCGCACCACCCCAGTTGCGTCGTGCCGCGCGACTTCGACCTTTCGCCGTACTTCAGCGTGATCAAGCCGGCGCCGCCCTCTCTGACGGGCAGAGACGCCGATCCGCCGGCAGCGGAAGAGCGGTGCTTGCGGAACATGTCCATGCAAGGGGCGGCGTGATGCACCCTTCCGTCGGAAAGGAAGTGCACCCTCAACCGCCGGGTCGTCGTCAGCCCGCCGCCGGCGGCTTCGCCTTGTCCCAGATCCGGATCTCGAACCGGCCGTCGTCGAAGTCGGCGGTCGTCCACGCGTAGCCGTTCCGCTCGAGCACGCGATAGAGGGGAAACGGCTCGCGGTTGAGGATCAGCAGCACGTCGTCGCCCGGCTTCAGCTCGCAGAGCGCCTCCATCACCTTCTCGAACGGCTCCGGCGGCTCGAGGTCGCGCGCGTCGACGACGACCGTCATCGCGCCGCGCTCCGGTAGATCACCCCGACGCCCGCGGCGAGCACCACGGTGGCGGCGACCTGCACGGCCAGCCCAAGGACGAGCGACGGCGGCCACACGACGATCGCAGCGACGGCGGCGAAAGCGCCCACGACGAGCGTCCAGCCCATTGCGGCGCCCCCACGCTCGTCCGCTTCGGCCAACGCGACCGAAAGATAGAGCCACCACGCCAGCGCCACCATCGCCAGCCCGCCCAGCGGGTTGCCGAGCGCAACGAAGGGGTGGGTCGAGGGCGTGAAGCGCCCGAGGAACGAGAGCGCGATCCCGAGCGCGACCAGCGCCGCCGCCACGCCGCGCGACGCGCGGAGCGGCCGGAAGCGCTCCCAGCCGAAGATCGCCACGCCGATTGCCAGCACCAGCGCGACGCTCGCAGAGACGCGGTGCGTGCCGCGCGCGACGTCGATTGCGAGTCCGGTGATCCCCGCGGGCTCCGCGAGCCGCAGGAACGCGCTCGCCAGCGTCACGACGACCAGCAGCGCGAAGGTGAGCCACGCCGCGCCGCGCAGCCGCCCGCCGCCCGCCGTGCGCGGTACCACGGTAGTAATCATCGCGGCCGGTCCATGAACGCCTTCAGCATCACGACGACGAAGAGGATCCCGCCGGCGATCGCGATCAGCCCGCCGAGGCCCATCACGCCCATCCCGACCACCTCCTGCGTCGTGCGCAGGACCTGGGAGGCGCCGGCCACCTTCCGCTGCACGCCGTAGCCGCCCGACCACACGAGCCCGATGATGTGCAGGAGCTGCCCGCCCCCGTACAGGATCGGCTGCAGCGTCGCGAGCCGCCCCGACGGCGTCCCCAGCCCGAGGCGCGGCGCGAGCGCGTACGCGAGCCCCATCAGCGCGAGCGTCACCCCCACGATCGAGCCGTGGTAGTGCGCCGGGATGCGCACGTCGCTGCCCTGGATCAGGAACCCGATGCCGCCGCCGACGGCGAAGAGCGTCATCGACGCGACCAGCGCGGCGCGCAGCGGCCGCCCCTCGCCGACCGCGCGCGGGGCGCGCACGAGCGCGATCAGCAGCGCAATCGCCACCGGCAGGATCGCGAGCCCGCCGCCGAAGCGCATCAGCCAGGTGAGGAGCTGGCGGTGCTGGTTCGAGGTGACGTCCCACGCGAGGTAGATCACCGGCGTCGCGAACACCGACACGAGCCCGATCGCGAATACGAGCGCCGCGACGCGCGGCCCGAGCGGCACGCGCGCGCCGCACAGCGTCGCGAGCCAGAGCCAGGCGACGAGCATGAGCAGCGTCCAGGTGAACTGCAGCACGTGGCCGCCGCCCCACCACAGGAGCTCGTAGTAGGTCTTGCCGCCGAGCTCGGCCGGCACCGCGAGCCACGACCACACGAACGCGCCGAGCGCGACCGCGCCGGACACCGCGGCCGCGTTCAGGCCGAAGCGCTGCGCGTCGGCGCCTTCGAGCGCGAAGCTCACCCGGCCCGGGGCCGCCATCGCGCGCAGCGTGAGCGCCCCGAAACCGACCCCGAAGAGCACCAGCCCGGCGAGGAACACCGGGTCGTCGAGCACCGGGATGTAGTTCGCCATGATCGGCGCGCCGCGACCCACGAACGGCGCGACGCACATGAGCAGCGTGCCGGTCGCGGCCGCCGCGAGCGCAAACCAGCCGAGCCCCGCAAATCGCTCGGCGCCGTTCAGCGTCCAGGCGAGCCCCGCGCAGGCGACGAACCACACCAGGACCGACAGGTCGACGTGCACCACCAGCGCGACGTGGAAGAAGTCAGCGACCGGGAAGAGCGGCGCGAGGAACGGCGTGCGCGCGGCGACCAGCAGCACCGAGAAGACGCCCGAGGCGACGATCGCCGCAAGCGCGAGGCCGAGCCAGCCGAGCGCGATCGACCGGCGCGTCTCGTCCGCCGGCACCGGCAGCGCGTAGTCGGCGCGCACCGCATCGAGCGCGCGCACGAGGAACCCCGCGCCCGCGTGCGCCGCGCCCAGGCTCGCGGCCGGCTTCATCGGATGACCACCCCGCCCCTGTCGGCGACGAGGTCGATCAGGACGACCTGGCCGGGCTCGAGGTTCACCGTGGCCGCGTGCTCGTAGGTGAGCCCTTTCGCGCGCACGTCGTCGTTGAACCCGACCTTCAGCGTGTGCTGCCCGGCCGGAATCGCGAGGCGGCGGTAGCCGGCCGCGGCGCCGTCGCGCTTGAGACCCGCGGCGGGAAACGTCTCGTCGTAGAGCGGCTTGCCGTCGAGCTCGACCACCGCGCGCACCGGCGAGCGCTCGCGCGGACAGTCGAGCTTGGTGCGCAGCTGCGGCGGCATCTTGGCGAGCTCCTCGGGCGTGCGCTCGCGGCAATCGCCGACCGGCTTGCCGGGATGCTTGAACGAGAGCCGCAGCAGCGCCTCGTCGGGCTGGAGGTGCTGGTAGCGCGGGAAGGTCGAGAAGTACCCGATGAACACCGCAAAGGCCGCATAGGCGACCGCCTGGAGACCGTACCTGACCGCCTTGCTCATTCGTCCACCCCTTCGCTCGCGGACGCGCGCCGCTTCACGCGGCCGCGCGGCACCACCGGTCCGAGCCGCGCCATCTCGGCGCGGAAATCGGCCGCGGCGCGCGCGAGCGCCTCGGCGTCCTCCGGCGCGGCCTCGATGATACGCACGCGCTCGCGTGGCACGCTCGGGCGCAGGTGCGGCTCGCGCGTCCCCGCGAGCCGCTCCGCCGCCCAGCGGCTGCCGAGCCGGAACTCGCAGTCGTGCTCCGGGCAGCGCGCGATCAGCACCCCGCGCGCACCGGCGCGCAGGGCGTAGTCGACGAACGACGGCGGCACCTGCGCGATGCACGGGAAGCGCCACGCGGCCACGTCCGGCCCGCGCAGCGCCTCCACCGCGGCGCCCGACTCGCAGCCGAACACGATCGTCGTCCTGCCGTCCGCGAGCGCACGCTCGAGGCGCGCGCGCATCGCCTCCACCGGGAGTTGCGGCATGTCGATCCCGGTGACAAGCGCCTCGCCGGAACGGAATGGCGTCGAGGACGGGCAGGCCCCCGCGCAGATCCCGCAGCTCGCGCACAGGTCCTCGAGCACCACCGCGATCTTCTTGCCGGGCTTGCCGTCCGGATGCTCGCGCATGACGACCGCGGCGTAAGGGCAGTCGGCGAAGCAGCGCGAGCAGCCGTTGCAGTTCGCCGGGCTCACCTGTGCCACCGGCGCGCGCGGCGCGCGCACGAGCCAGGGCAGCGCGGCGAGGAGCAGCATTGCGGCGCCGAGCGCGGCCCACACCGCCCCCGCCGAGGCGGCGTACATCGCGGGCAGCGGAAAGAGATAGAACCAGTCGAGCGCGACCGCGACCGGCACCCGGGCGAGGTCGGCCGGCGCATCCGACAGCGCGGGCCGCGCGAGCGACAGCACGACGAGCGCGGCGAGGCTGCCCCACGCGAGTGCGCCCGCGGGCTGCATCTGCGGCCGCGAGATGCGCTGGACGTGGATCCACATCGCCGCGAGCAGGAAGAGCGGCACGCCGATGTGGATGAACACGAGCAGCGAGAAGAAGCGGTCGGTCATCGCCTCCTCGGCGATGAAGTTGCGCACGAGCTCGGGGCCGAAGCCCGGCAGCCACCCGACCCACTCGGTCACGCCGATCCCGACGAACTGCGCGACCGCGTCCCAGACGAGCCAGTAGCCGACGATGCCCGATACGAGCATGAACACGAGCGTCGGCACGCCGCTCACCCAGGAGAACCAGCGGAAGCCGGTGAACCGCCCGTAGGCAGCCTCGCGCAGGAGGTGCAGCACGGTGACCACGAGGAAGGCGTCGGAGGCATAGCGGTGGAGGCTGCGCATCACGCCGCCGGCGTACCACTGGTCGCGCGTCAGCGACTCGACCGACGCGTAGGCGCCGGAGACGCTGGTGTCGAAGAAGATGTAGAGGTAGACGCCGCTCACCGCGACGATCCAGAAGAACCAGAAGGCGAGCGCGCCGAGCTGGCGCAGCGGATTGGCCGCCGCCCCGAACGGATGATCGAACGCGCGTTCGAGCGCGCGGACCGCGCGCGCGGCGGGATTGCGCGCGACGGTGCCGCCGGCGGCCGGGACGCCGAGCGCGGGTCGAAGCGGGATCGAGGCCTCCATGCGAAATGGGGCGCGGGGCCCCGACCCCATGATCGTTACAGGGCCCCCGCCGGGCCTTGATGTGCCTCAAAAGGGGGTGGCGGCTCGCCCGCCCGCCGGGCCCTAGATGGCGGGATGGCGCGACTTGTAGATGAACCAGCCGAGGCCGGCGAACGTCGTCAGGCCGGCGAAGATCTCGAAGAAGAGCGAGTAGTTCAGCCGGTAGCCGCCGGTGCCCGGGTCGTAGACGGTGCAGTAGAGCTTCACCTTCTCCCACACGTTCCCGAGCGTGAGCACCTGCTCGACCTCGCCCGAGCGTAGCGCCTTCAGCGGCCCCACGAAGAGCGGGAGCTCGAACGTGTCCCCGTACACCTGCCGGTAGACGACGCCGCTCGCGTCGACGATGGTGGCCTGGGTGATGTGGTCGAAGCCCTTAGGGGTCGCCTCGAAGCTGAAGCCGAAGGCGCGCGTGAGCGCCTCGACGTCGCGCGGGTCGGGGCTGAGGAACTCCCAGCGCGGGTCGGCGACGCGGTTCTGGCGGGCGAAGGCGGCCATCGCCTCGGGCGTGTCGAAGGGCTGGTTGAAGCCGATGCTCACCACCTGGAACGCGTCGGCGCCGAGCGCCTCGCGCGCCTGCTTCACGGCCTTCGCGAGCGTCTGAGTGGCGACCGGGCACGCCTGGAAGCAGCCGGTGTAGACGAAGCTCACGACCAGGGGCTTGCCGCGGTAGTCGGAGAGCTTCACCGGCCGGTTCAGCCGGTCGCGCAGCGTGAAGTCCGGAAGCGCCTGGCCGATCGCGGCCTGACTCGCACGGTACGCCTTCTCGGCGTCGGGGGCCTGCGCCAGGGCGACGGCGGAGGCGCCGACCGCCGCGAGGGCGCAGAGCGCACGGATGACCGTCATGGCGGAACGCCCCGCTACGCCACCGCCGCGTCGATCATCGCGCCGACGAGCAGCAGCGAGAGCTGCGCGAGCGAGGCGTGGAAGCAGCGCATCGCGCTCTGCCGCGACGGCGCGGCGACGAGCCGCAGGGCCTCGCGCACGAAGAGCAGTCCGCCGGCGACCGCGCAGGCGAGGTAGACCCAGCCCGGCCGGAACGCCGCGAGCGCCCAGGAGAGCCCCACGAGGAGTACCGCGTGCGCGAGGATCGCGCGCGCAGCGTAAGCGTCGCCCTTCACCACCGGCAGCATCGGCACCCCGGCCGCCCGATAGTCGTCCTGGAACGCGATCGCGAGGCTCCAGAAGTGCGGCGGGGTCCACAGAAACAGGATCACCGCGAGCAGGATCGCCTCGGGCGAGAGCCCGGGGGCGACCGCGGCCGCCCCCGCGAGCACCGCGAAGCTGCCCGCGAGCCCGCCGATCACGATGTTCCACCAGGTGCGGCGCTTGAGCCACACGGTGTAGATGATCGCGTAGACCACCGCGCCGCCGAGCGTGTACACCGCCGCCCAGCCGTTGGTGGTCGCCCAGGCCGCGGCGGTCGCGCCGGCCGCGAGCGCGGCGATGAGCAGCACCCACAGCGGGCTGCGCACGAGCTTCCCGGTCACGAACGGCCGGGTGCGCGTGCGGCGCATGGTCCGGTCGAGGTCGTGCTCCCAGTACTGGTTGAACGCCCCCGCTGCGGCCGACGAGACGAGCACCGCGAGGAAGAGCACCGCGAGGCGCCACGCCTCGGGCCCCGCGCCGGGCTGGACCGCGTATCCCGCCACCGCGGTGAGCGCGATGACCACGCCGATGCGCAGCTTGAAGAGGTTGAAGATCAGCTTGACCGCAGATGGCATCGTTGGCTCCCGGTCGTCCGGTCGTCCAGCGGGGCGGCAGCGGCCGCCCCGTCGGTTTCCACGCTCAGCTCAGGCCCCACACCGTCGACAGGTACTTCCAGTTGACGAAGTAGTAGAGGATGAACGACCCGAGGAACACGAGCGCGACGACGAACGTGCCCGGCGCCGCGAAGCCGGCGTGGCCGTGGCCGGTGAGGGCCGCGGACACCGGCATCTTCAGGACGCCGCGCTCGGTGCTGTACCCCGGGACGTCGATCGGCTTGCCGAGGAAGATCGACCCGACGGTGATCAGGATGTAGATCCCGCCGCCGACGATCGCGACCAGTCCGGACACGCCCACGATGCCGAGCATCAGCCACGCCGCGCCCGGAAACTCGTAGGGCAGCGCCGCGCCGGCGAACGTGATGTCCCAGTGCCGCCGCGGCACGCCGAGGGTCCCCGCGCCCATCATCGCGAGCGAGAAGACCATCATGCCGATGCCGAAGAGGTAGGGTTGCCACTTCGCCAGACCCGGCATCATCACCTCGCGCTTGAACAGCGTCGGGATCAGGAAGTAGGTCACCGCCATGAAGGCGAGCGTCGTGCCGATCACCACCGTCGCGTGGAAGTGGCCGGGGACGTAGATCGTGTTGTGGATGAGCATGTTCAGCTGCTCGGTCCCCATCATCACGCCCGAGATCCCGCCGAGGAAGCCGAACCCGACGAGCGAGAGGATCATCCCCGAGAACACCGGGTTGCCCCACGGCGCCTTGCGCAGCCACTCGAACAGCCCCTTGGTGAAGCCCTTCTCGCGCTGCGCCACCTCGATCGCGCCCGGCACGGTGAGACCGTGGATCATCGACGCGAGCACCGCGAGGTACATCGCGTACGAGGTGTTGAACACCTTCCACTCGGTGCTCAGCCCCGGGTCGGACAGCAGGTGGTGGGCCGAGGCGAGCTGCAGGAACAGGATGTAGAGGAGGAACGCCGCGCGGCTCACCCGCTCGCTCATCGGCTTGGCGCCGAACACGATCGCGGCGATCGCGTACCAGATCGCCACGTGGGCGGCGACGTTGATCTGCTGCGACGAGTGCCCGAAGCCCCACCAGATGGTGCGGTACATCAGCGGGTCGATCGACTTGATGTAGCCCACCGACCACAGGAAGGTCGGGATCAGGATGATCGCGCCCGAGGCGATCGTGAAGATCGCGATGATCGCCGCGGTGAGCGCCCCGAAGGTCACGAGCGGGATCGAGCCCTCGTAGGTGTTCTCCGCCTTGGCGATCACCAGCGTGCCGAGGAAGATGAAGCAGCCGATCAGCGCCCCGACCGCGAACAGGATCAGCCCGAGGTAGAACATCGGGTTGGCGGGCAGCGGTACGTACGAGGTGAACATCACCGTCGAGTCGCCGCGGAAGACCGCCACCAGGTTGACCACCACCCCGAGCACCATGAGCGCGAAGGCCGCCCACCCCCAGCGCGGCGTCGCGAGGCGCGACTTCAGCAGCGTCGAGGAGGCGAAGTACAGGACCGCGATCTCGAAGAAGATGATCCAGTAGGCGAGCATCGCCAGGCCGTGCGCCGTGAGGTACATGTAGAAGTCCTCGGCGCCGACCAGGTGCACCGCCTGCCAGCGGGTGAGCACCATGATGACCGCGAGCACGCCGCCGATCAGCAGCGACACGACCGCCGCCACCGCGTTCGCCTTGATCAGGCTCTCGGAGGGCTTGTGCCACTGCAGCCCGGTGCGCGGGCAGGTGCGAAAGAGATTGGTTGCGTCGGCCATGGCCGCTTCTCCTTAACGTTTGAACAAGGGGGCGATGCCCCCTTGTAGGTCCCCCAAGAATGCGGAGTAGCTGGTCACGTTACTTGTCGACCACGTACAGCTTGCTGACCATCTTGTGATGGCCGATGCCGCAGAACTCGTTGCAGACGATCGCATAGGTGCCCGAGCGGTTCGGGGTGACCGTCATGACGTGCTCGTAGCCCGGCAGGACCTGCACGTTGATGTTCTCGGGCTGCAGCGAGAAGCCGTGCTGGTAGTCCATCGCGGTGAGGTGCAGCCGGTAGGTCTTGCCCTTCTCGAGCTCGAGAATCGGCCACCACGCCCACAGGCGCGCGATCAGGTACACGTCGCCGCCGGCGGGCGGGCGCACGACCGGGACCTTCTCGTCGGTCTCGGTGCGCACGGTGTACTTGTCGACCACCTCCTGCGCCTTCTTGGCGAAGGCATCGGGGGTGGTGCGGTAGGTCTCGGCGGAGAGGTTCTGCTTACCGTACACGTGCCAGTACGGCATCATGAAGAACATCACCAGGCACCAGGTGAAGGCGATGAGGATCCAGACGAGCTCGACCTTGTCGAGCGGCTGCTTCCACCAGATCCGCTGTGCAGGAGGCTGAATCGCGCTCATGTCGTGGTCTCCGCGGGGCGGCTATTTCGCGATCGGGATGTTGACGATCTCCATCACGCCCCAGACGATGTAGAGCACCGTCGGCATCGCGATCCCGAGGAAGAGCAGCAGGAACGGGTTCTCCAGCAGGTGCTGCATCGCCGGGATGCGCTCGGGTGCGTTCGGGTTCGGGCTGGCCATCGTGGGTCCTCCTCTGAAGTAGCGGGATGGGGTCAGGGCAGGCAGCCCTGGCCGAGATAGAATTTCGCGCACGCTAAGACGTCCAGGACGCCGGCCTCGGGCACGAGCGCCGCGGCGGCCGCGGTCGCGGCGGCCGCGACGAGCGCGATCGCGGCCGCGGCCTCGACCGCGGCGCTTGCGCGCGGATCGGCGGTCACGGCCGGCAGACTACGCATCGCTTCGTTCCCGTGGTGGCGCGGCGCGTCCTTCCGCACCGCTCATGGCGGAGCAATCTACGAATCGAGGCAGGAAAAGAATTTGATGCGTCTTAAAGGAATCCGGGGTGAGCGCATCGAGAATCGCTCGCATCCCACGAGCGAAGCCGCGATGAGCGACGCCGCGATGAGCGAAGCGCTGTCCTACGCCCAGGGCCGGGCGCACGTCCCGCCGCCCGTCGCGGTCCCCGCGCGCGGCGCGCGCGCGGTGGCGGCGTGGCTGCTCGCGTGCTGCGCGCTCGTCGCCCTCATGGTGCTCGTCGGCGGCGTCACCCGCCTCACCCACTCGGGGCTGTCGATCGTCGAGTGGCAGCCGCTCGTGGGCGCGATCCCGCCCCTGAACGAGGCCGAGTGGCAGGCGGAGTTCGCGAAGTACAAGCTCACGCCGGAGTACCAGCAGGTGAACCTCGGCATGTCGCTCGCCGAGTTCAAGGGCATCTTCTGGTGGGAGTACGTCCACCGCCTGCTCGGGCGGCTGATCGGGCTCGCGTTCTTCGTGCCGCTCGCGTGGTTCTGGCTGCGCGGCCGGCTCGACCGGGCGCTCGCCTGGAAGCTCGTCGGGGTGTTCGTGCTCGGCGGGTTGCAGGGCGCGATGGGCTGGTACATGGTCAAGTCCGGGCTCGTCGACGATCCGCGCGTCTCGCAGTTCCGCCTCACCGCGCACCTCGGCCTGGCGTTCCTGATCTTCGGCGCGATGCTCTGGATCGCGCTCGATCTCCTCTTCCCGCGGCGCACGGCCGCCGCGGAGGCGCCGTCGCGCCTCGCCGCCGTCGTGGCCGGTCTCGTCTTCCTGCAGGTCCTGCTCGGCGGCCTGGTGGCCGGCATCCGCGCCGGCAAGGCCTACAACACCTTCCCGCTCATGAACGGGCACCTCGTCCCGCCCGAGACCTTCATGCTCGAGCCGTGGTGGAAGAACTTCTTCTACAACATGGCGACCGTGCAGCTCGACCACCGGCTCGCCGCGTGGCTGCTGTTCGCGCTGGTCGCCTGGCTGTGGGCGCGGGTCGCGTGGATCGACGCGACGCCGCGCGCGCGCACCGCGGCCAACCTGCTGGCGACCGCCTTCGTCGCCCAGTTCGCGCTCGGGGTCTGGACGCTGCTCGCGGCGGTGCCGGTCGCGCTCGGCGCGGCGCACCAGTTCGTCGCGGTGCTGGTGTTCGGCGCGGCGCTCGCATGTACCCACGCGTTGCGCAAGGATTAGCTTTTTCTAATCCACGTCAAAGGCGCCCCGGCCGACGGGCGGCTATGGTCCCGGCATGCTGACCGCGATCCAGTCCCTCGGCAGGCGGGCGTTTCTCGCCATCGAAGGCCAGGCGAACCGCATCTTCGGCGAGCGCGACAACCCGTTCCACCACCTCGGCGCGATCAGCTACTGGATGTTCTGGCTGGTGGTGGCGAGCGGGTTCTACGTCTACATCTTCTACGACACCGGCATCGACGACACCTACGAGTCGGTCGAGGCGCTGACCCACAACCAGTGGTGGCTCGGCGGGATCATGCGCAGCGTCCACCGCTACGCCTCGGACGCGATGATCCTGACGATGCTGCTGCACCTCGTGCGGCACTTCTCGTTCGACCGCTATCGCAGCTTCCGCGCCTTCTCCTGGATCACCGGCGTGATCGTGCTGTGGCTCGTCTACGCCTCCGGCGTGAACGGCTACATGCTCCCCTGGGACCGGCTCGCGCAGTTCGTCCTCACCGCGACCGCGGAGTGGTTCGACGCGCTGCCGCCGTTCCGCGGGGTGTTCGTGCGCAACTTCGTGCTCGAGGAGTCGATCACCGACCGCTTCTTCACCCTGCTCCAGTTCCTGCACATCGGCATCCCGCTCGCAGTGCTGGCGGTGCTCTGGGTGCACACGCAGCGGGTGCCGCGCGCGAAGACCCTGCCCTCGCGCCGGATCATGATCGGGAGCACCGTGATGCTGGTGGCGCTGTCGCTCGTCAAGCCGGCGCTCAGCCAGGGCAAGGCCGACATGGGGAGCTTCCCGCAGTCGCTCGAGTTCGACTGGTTCTACCTGACCGTCTACCCGCTCTTCTACAGCTGGTCGCCGACGGCGGTGTGGGCGCTGGTCGGGGGCCTGACGGTGCTGTTCCTGCTCGCGCCGTGGCTCCCGCCGAGGCGCGCCGGCAAGGGAACGCTGGCGCTCACCGTGCATCCCGGCAACCGGACGGTGACCGCGCGGCCGGGCGAGACGCTGCTCGACGCCGGCCTGCGCGCGAACGTCCCGCTGCCGTTCGAGTGCCGCTCCGGCGGCTGCGGCGTGTGCAAGGCGACGCTGCTCGCCGGGGACGTGGACCGCGGCGCCTACCTCGAGAGCGCGCTCAGCCCCGCCGAGCGCGCGCAGGGGAAGCTCCTGCTGTGCTGCGCGACCGCGCTCTCCGACGTCGAGGTGGAGTACGAGGAAGGCGCGGCGGTGCGCGAGGCGCCGTTCGGCGTGTACGCCGCGCGGATCGAGCGCCTGGACCGGCTCGCGCACGACGTGCTGGGCGTCGCGCTGCGGCTCGTCGGCGGGAAGAAGATCGCCTACGAGGCGGGGCAGTACATCAACGTCATCCTGCCCGACGGCGATCGCCGCGCGTACTCCTTCACCACGCCCTCGGGCGAGACCGATCTCGTCGAGCTGCACGTGCGGCGCATGCCCGGCGGCAAGTTCACCACGCTCCTCTTCGACCACACCAAGGTCGGCGACCTGGTGCGCTTCGAGGGCCCGATCGGCGCCTTCATCCTGCGCGAGCCGAGCGAGCGCCCGCTCATCTTCGTCGCCGGGGCGACCGGCTTCGCGCCGGTGAAGAGCCTGCTCGAGCAGGCGTTCAGGATGGGCATCACGCGGCCGCTCCACTTCTACTGGGGCGTGCGCAAGCGGCGCGACCTCTACCTCGCCGAGCTGCCGGAGCGCTGGATGAAGGAGCACCCGAACTTCAGGTTCGTGCCGGTGCTCTCCGAGCCGGGGCCGGACGACGAATGGACCGGCCGCACCGGGTTCGTCCACGAGGCGATCCTCGCGGACTTCCCCGATCTCTCCGGGTTCGCGATCTACGCCTGCGGCTCGGTGAAGATGGTCGAGGCGGCGAAGCCCGCGTTCGTCGCCCAGGGGCTGGGCGAGGAGTACTGCTTCTCCGACGCGTTCACCGCGCAGAAGCCGGCGGTGGTGCCGACTTAGCGCGGGACCCCGCTACCGCCACGCCGGCACCACGCACCGCCCGCTCCGCCGCCCGAGCACGCCCTCGAAGTCCGCGATCGCCTGCTGCATCACCGCCGACTTTCCCTCGTGGCAGGCGAGGCAGGCGCCGACGCGCAAGGCGCGCCGCTGCTCCTCGACCGCGAACGGGCGCGCGTCGTCGCGCGTCGAGACCATCCCCTTGCCCGGCTCCAGGAACCCGATCCACGCGTCGGCGGGCAGCCCGTCGTGAGGCGAGCGGGCTTCCTTCGGCGCGAAGCGCCAGCGTCCGCTGGCCTTGTCGAAGCGCAGCGCGCCGCGCCCGTAGCCGAGCGCGATCGGGTCCGCATGGCACGACTCGCACGAGCGCGACTCGCGCCGGATCGTGTGCGCGAAGCTGTGCGCATAGAGGCGCCGGAAGACGACGTCGGGCTTCTTCCCGGCTTCACGGTTGCGATCGAAGGTCATGATCATCCCGGGCACGAACGTGTCGACGAGCTCGCGCGGCCCGCCCGGCGCACCCGCGTCGGTGCGCACGCCGAGCGTCGGCAGCGCCGCCTCGAACGGCCCGGCCGACTCGTTCCAGGTGCCCTGCACCCACGCCTGCGCGAGGTGGTCGAAGCCCTCGTCCTTCGGATCGAACTCGGTGTGGCAGGTCGTGCAGCGCGGCGCCCAGGCCGAGTGGCAGCTCGCGCAGGCGAGCCGCGCATGCCCGTTGCCTTGCGTGCAAGCCGCCGCGGGCGGCTTGAGCGGATGCGGCGCGCCGGTGCGCTTGCGACGGAGCGTGCCGCGCCCCTGCCCGTCGACGAGGACGTTGACCAGCACGTCCGCGTTGCGCCCGGCGCCGAGCCGCTCGTTCGGCCCGACCGTCCACTTGCGCAGCGCGAGCAGCGCGCGCGACTCGGGATCGGCGTCGGCAACCGGAACGCCGTTGAGCGTTGCGGCGTGGCAGTCGGCGCAGGTGATGCGCACCTGATCGCTCTTGCGCGCGACCACCGCGCCCGAGCCCATCACCTCCCAGGCGGTGTGGCAGTCGATGCACTCGAGCCCGCGCTCGTGATGCACGTCGGGAACGACCTGCTCGAGGCGGCGCCCATCGGCGAGCGCGCGCAGGCGCGCGTTTGGAGTCGAAGGCGGGCCGCGCAGCTCGTGCCAGCCCGCGTAACTCAGCGCGATCCGGCTCGAGCGGCTGTGGCAGCCGAAGCAGTGCTCGTCCGTGGGGTTCAGCGTGAGTGACGGATGGGCGGTCGGCGGTGTGCGCGGCACGCCTTCCGGCGCCGCGGCACGGCGCTCGAGCGCCGCCTGCGCCGCCGCGTCGTAGACGAGGTGGCAGGCGAGGCAGCCCCCGCCGCGCGATTCCTCCCCGATCGGCCCCGCCTCGGCCTTCGACTGGCCGAGATGGCACGAGACGCAGAGCTCGCGCAGATGGCTGTCGGCGACGCTCCGGCCCAGATGGTTCGCGTGCGGTGGCAGGGAGGTCGGATCGACGGGTTCGCCGAGCACGCGGCGATTGACCGTGATCACGCCCGCCATCGTCGTCATGATCGAGTGCTCGACACGCGCGAGGATCGACTCGTGGCAACCGGCCTGCCCACAGGTGCGCGCCGCATCGGCGAGGTTGCCGGGGATGCGGACCAGCCCGTCGTGCGCGCGCGCCGCCTCGGTGGCCTTGCGATCGCCGCCGTGGCAGGCGGCGCAGCCGACGTGCTGGTGCGACTCGCCGATGCCGGTCACGCCCGCGTGGCAGCTCGCGCAGCCTTCGGCAGACGGGCTGCCGACGCTCTTCCACTCCAGCCATGCGGCAAGGAGCGCCGCGCCGACGACGAGCAATGCGAGGAGCGCGAGCGCGGTGCGCGGCATCGCGGGCAGGATAGACCATGCCCCGGCGACGCGTAACCCGTCGATTCGCGTCCGGTCGGCCGGTGGCCGCGGCAACTTGACCTATCGCAACAGGCCGGGGGCGTCGGACGCGTAGCCTGTGTCTCTTGGGTGAGTCCGCCGATCCGGCTGCGCGGCGACCGGCCACTCGGGATTGGAGACGATCGTCGCGACGGGAACTGCGGCTGCTCGCGGTGGCCTTTTTTTCTGCAGGAGGGAAATCCCATGCGACGAGTCTTGATCTCGCTTGCTGCGGTGGCAATGCTCGCTTTCCTGGCGGGGCCTGAAGTATTGGCGCAGAAGGGCGCGTCGTGGAAAGGGGGTGGCGGCTGGGGCGCCGCAACACCATACGGCAGGATGTACAACCCCCAGACGGTCGAGACGATCAGCGGTGAGGTGGTCGCGATCGACCGGATCACCCCCATGAAGGGGATGAGCTACGGCCTGCACGCCGTCGTGAAGACCGACAAAGAGACGATCTCAGTGCACCTCGGTCCGGGCTGGTACCTCGAGAACCAGGACGTCACGATCGCGCCGAAGGACAGGATCGAGGCGAAGGGCTCGCGGGTCACCCTGGCGGGCAAGCCCGCATTGATCGCCGCCGAGGTGAAGAAGGGCGACGACGTCCTCGTGCTGCGCGACGCGGGCGGCTTTCCTGTCTGGAGCGGCTGGCGCCGCAGGTAGCCCCGTGGACATCCAGCACATTACCGTCATCGCCGGGCAAGGCCGCGACGGCCGGCCCGAGGCGCTGCCGCGTCTTGACCTGGAGATGGGCCAGGTGCTCTCGATCGTCGGCCCGACCGGCTCGGGCAAGACCGCGCTCATCAACGACATCGCGCTGTTCGCGAACCGCAACACCCCTTCGGGTCGCCGAGTGCTCGTGAACGACGCGGTGCCGCCGGAGGCGTTCGTGGACGACCCGGCATCGAACCCGATCGCGCTCATCACGCAGCACACGACGTTCCTGTCCGATCTGCCCGTGCACCGCTTTCTCACCATCCACGCGCGCGTGCGCGGCGCCGCCCGGCCCGACGACGTGGTGGCCGAGACGATCGAGTTCGCGAACCAGCTCACCGGCGAACCGATCATCCTGGATGCCGCGATGACCGAGCTTTCCGGCGGCCAGACCCGGGCGCTCCTCGTCGCCGATGCGGTGGTGATCGGGAATGCCCCGATCGTCCTGCTCGACGAGATCGAGAACGCGGGCATCGATCGCGCCCGCGCGCTCGAGCTGCTGCGGCGCTACCGGAAGATGTTCGTCTTCGTCACGCACGACCCGCGCATCGCGCTCGCGTCCAACGCGCGCATCATCATGCACCGCGGCGCGATGCAGGATTACATCGCGACGAGCGCCGAGGAGACGCGTCTCGCCGAGCGGCTGAAGGCGCTCGACACGGTGCTGCTCGACCTGCGCGAGCGCATCCGCGCGGGCGACCGGCTCGACGAGTTCGAGCCCCTCACCGGCATCGCTGCGATGCACCCCGGACCGGCATGAGGAGGGAGCGATGCGCGCGGTGATCTGCGCCGGGCCGCCGACCAGCGGCAAGACGACCGTCCTCAAGCAGGCGGCGCGGCGGCTCGCGACGCGCGGCCACCGCCTCGCCTACCTGAAGATCGACGTGCAGTACGCCGAGGAGGACGAGGTGTTCCGCGCCGAGCTCGGCATCCCGGCGCGCAAGATCTACTCGGGCGAGCTCTGCCCCGACCACGCGAGCGTGCTCGTGCTCGGCGACGCGACGAAGTGGGCGCAGGCCGAGGGCGCCGACACGCTGATCGTCGAGACCGCGGGGCTGTGCCTGCGGTGCGCGCCATACATCGAGGGCGCGCTCGGGCTCGTGGTTCTCGAGGCGACGAGCGGCATGAACCTGCCGCGCAAGATCGGCGCGATGCTCGCGCTCGCCGACCTCGCCGTGGTGACCAAGATCGATCTCGTCTCCCAGGCGGAGAAAGAGGTGTTTCGCGCCAATATCGCCGACGCGGCGTCGGTGCCGGTGATCGAGGCCGACGCCCTGCACGGCATCGGCATCGACCGCGTGGTGGCGCGCATCGCGCGCACCGGCGAGCTGCCGGAGAAGCTCGTGCTGCGCGGCAGCCCGCCGGTGGCGACCTGCACGATCTGCGCGGGCAAGCGCGACATCGGGTGGGAGCACCACTTCGGCGTGGTGCGCACGCTCGACTCCGACCTCTTCTACCGGGGGCAGTGATGGGCGCGGCCGAAGCCATCCTCGCGCGCCTCCCCGGCAAGGATTGCGGGCAGTGCGGGTTCCGCACGTGCGCGGCGTTCGCGGCGCACGTCGCCTGGTATCCCGATGCGCTCCGGCGTTGCGTCCATCTCGCGCCGCAGAGCGCGCCGGTCGCGGCCCAAGCCGCCACGCCGGTCGCCGCGCCGGCTTCGTGGCACGACATGCTCGACCGCGAGTACGACTTCGTCCTCGAGCAGTTCCCCGACGATCCGGGACCGCGCGAGGTCATCCTGCCGTTCAACCCGGCCAACGTCGAACGCCTCGGCATCAAGCGCGGCGACGTCCTGCGCGGGCGCCCGGCCGGCGTCGGCTGTCCGGTCACGCACGTCGGCAGGGTGGTCGAGGATCCCGACGTCTTCAACGGCCTGATCGTGTGGTGCGTGGTCGGCCCGCTCGGCGCGCGTGACACGGCGATCGACATCGGCATCTATACGCCGGTCGCCTACGAGGGCGTCGTGCACCGGACGCGCGCCGACATCGCGATCGGCCGGCGCTACTTCTTCCTGCCGCAGACGTGCATGCTGCAGTCGCGCCACTCGGGCGTCGCGACCGCGGTGGCGAAGCGCGGGGACGCCGTGCGCGTGCGGCTGGAGGGCATCTGGATCGCGTGACGGGCCATGTACGCACGCATCCTCGCAGGCGTCGATGGCAGCGCACAGGCCGCGCACGCGCTGCGCCACGCCGCAAGTCTCGCCAAAGCCCTCGGCGCCGAACTGCGCATCGTGCACGTGGTTGACATGGGTGTGCTGCCTCTGGCCCCCGAGCTGGCGCTCGACGTCGAGCGCATCGTGAAGGCGCGCCGCGCGGAGGGCGAGAAGCTGCTCGCCGAGGCGGTCGAGCAGGCGCGCACGGCGGGCGTGACGGCACTGGCGCGCCTCGTGGAAACGGGCATGCCGGCGCAGCCAGTCGCCGCCGCGCTCGTGGCGGAGGCCGCGGCCTGGCCCGCCGACTTGATGGTGCTCGGTGCGCGCGGCCGTGGCGGCCTGGAGCGCCTGCTGCTCGGCAGCGTCGCCGACGGCGTGGCGCGGCGCTCGAGTGTCCCGGTGCTCCTGGTGCATTGAGCACGAGGCCGATGGAGAGCCCTCGCGTCGCGCCGTTCGTCCATCACCACGAGCGCTACGAGAACTGGTTCGAGCGCCACGGCGCCGCCTACCTCTCGGAACTCGTCGCCGTGCGCGCGCTCCTGCCCTGGGCCGGCCGGGGGCTGGAGATCGGCGTCGGCAGCGCGCGGTTCGCCGCGCCCCTGGGGGTCGAGTTCGGCATCGATCCCGCACCCGAGATGCTCGCCTACGCGCGCGAACGGGGCGTGCGCGCCGCCTGCGCGGTCGCCGAGGCGCTGCCGTTCGGCCGCGCCACCTTCGACTATGCGCTGGTCGTGACGACCATCTGCTTCGTCGACGACGCGGCCGCAATGATCGCGGAGGCCCACCGCGTCCTGAAACCGGGCGGTGCGCTCGTGATCGGCTTCATCGACCGCACTAGCGCGCTCGGGCGCGAGTACGAGGCTCACCGGGAGGAGAACGTGTTCTATCGCGCCGCGCGGTTCTACTCCGGCGACGAGGTGGAGCGGCTGCTCGGCGAGGCGGGCTTCGGCGCGCCAGTCTGGGCGCAGACCCTCACCCGGCCACTGCCCGAGGTCCGCGAGATCGAGCCGCTGCGCGCGGGACGCGGGCAAGGCTCGTTCGTGGTCGTCAAGGCAAGCCGCCCCTGAGCCATGGAGAACACCTTCTGGACGGCTTTCGGCGCGAGCCTGCTCGCGGCGGTCGTGACCGCGATCGGCATCTACGTCATCCGCCGCTACGAGGCGTGGGGCCGGAAAACCAGCATCTACTTCGTGTGCTTCGCGGCGGGCGTGCTGATCGCGGTGTCCTTCCTGCACATCATCCCGAAGTCCTTCGAGATGAACCCGCACGCGCCTGCGTACCTGCTCGTCGGCTTCGTGCTGCTCCACCTCTTCAACCGCTTCATCACCGCATTCGTCTGCGAGCGGGCGCCGGACGCCCAGTACGGCATCGGGCTCGTGCCAATGCTCGGCATCGGCTTCCACTCCTTCGTCGACGGCTTCATCTACTCGATCGCTTTCACGGTGAGCCTGTTCACCGGCGCTCTGGCGGCGACTGGCATGGTGCTGCACGAATTTCCGGAGGGCATCATCACGTATCTCCTGCTGTTGCGCGGCGGCTTTCGCGAACGCACCGCCCTCGTCCTCGCGTTCATCGCCGCCTCGCTCACCACGCCGCTCGGCATGCTCGTGTCCTGGCCTCTCGTCAGCGAAATCGACGCGCCGCTGCTCGGCAGCCTGCTTGCGCTTTCCGCCGGCGCGCTCGTCTACGTCGGCGCCACGCACCTCCTGCCCCAGGCGGAGAAGGAGCACCGCAAGTACAGCCTGTACGCCCTGGGCGCGGGCATTCTGGTGGCGGTCGCGATCGTGCTATCCAAGTGACCGCGACCGCACGCATTGCGGGCAAGGCATGCCGGCGCGAGGCGCGCCGGCGCCACTGTTGACCTGCCGCAAGCCCGGCGCCGGAAAGCGTCCTAACCTTGAGTTAAACGGATCTTTCGCGCCACGTACGCTTCAGCGTCGGGGCGCGGCCCAGACCGGAGGCGAGAATCATGCGACGCATCTACTTTCTAGTGCCCGACATTCCGACCGCCAAGCGCGTGGTGGACGATCTCCTCCTCGCCCGCGTCGAAGAGCGGCACCTGCACGTCATCGCGAAGCGCGGCACCGCGCTCGAGGACCTGCCCGAGGCAAACCTGCTGCAGAAGAGCGACTTCATCCCGGCAGTCGAGCGCGGTCTCGCGCTCGGCTGGTCGGTCGGACTGCTGGCGGGGCTCGTCGGCGTCGCCCTTCCGCTCGCGGGTCCGGTTGTCGCCGGCGGAATCGTGCTCGCCTCGGGGCTCGCCGGCGCCGGAGTCGGGGCCTGGCTCGGCGGCATGGTCGGCATGAACGTCGGGAACACCCGCATCAAGCAGTTCGAGGCGGCCATCGAAAGCGGTCAGCTCCTCGTCCTCGCCGACGTGCCGCGGGACCGCGTCGAAGAGATCCAGGCGCGCGTCCGGCAGCATCTGCCGAGCGTCGAGATCGAGGGCACCGAGCCCCGCATCCCCGCTTTCCCGTGAGGGGCGCCTGCAGCGCGCGCGACCAGCGGATGTTGAAAGGAGATCGAGTATGGCACTCGAGGCAATGCACGAACCAGTGAGCGAGCTGAGCCCCCGCACGCGAGACATGCACCGGGCGATCGCCTCGCTCATCGAGGAGCTGGAAGCGGTGGCGTGGTACCAGCAGCGGGCGGAAGCGTGCGCCGACAGCGCGCTGAAAGCAATCCTCGCGCACAACCGCGACGAGGAGAAGGAGCACGCGGCGATGCTGCTCGAATGGATCCGCCGGAACGACCCGGCGTTCTCGAAGGAGCTGAAGGACTACCTGTTCACCGACAAGCCGATCGCGCACGGCTGAGGCTGCGCCGGATCGCCGGCGGCACCTAGGGGTCGCTTCAGAACTTCCCGAGGACGACCTTTGCGAGCTGCACCTGCGTGAGCTTCTCCTTGGGCAGGGTGAACTGCACGGTGACGTGTCCCTTACGGACGGTGTAGGCACCGTTGATGTCGGTCCACACGCCTTCGTCGCCGACGCCGGCGATGTCGCTGTAAGCACCCTTGGGCAGCTTGTTCTTGAACGGAGCGGTCTCGCCCGCCACCATGAGATCGTCGCGGTAGCGTTCCATCGCCGCAGCCGCGGTCTTGGCGTCCGGCGCGATCTCGATGCTGAAGGCGATCGCCGGGGCGCTCCCGCCCGCGAGGTACGAGCACAGCCAGAGCCCCGGTCCGGACTTCGCGACGCTGCGCTTCACCTTCTCGGGCGGCAGCTTGAGCCAGGCGGCCGCATCCTGCGCCGAAAATCCGCCGCAATCGCCTCCGTCCTTGAGGGCGCTCTGCGCACAGACCGCCGCGCTCGCCGCGCACAGGGCTAGCGCGGCGGCACTCCGCACAGCCGAGAAGAGCCTCTCTCCGTCCATTCCAGTCCCCCCTGGGGTTCGCTGCCCCACGTCCACCGCGGTGCGCTCAGTGCGCCGCGCCTTGCTCGGTGCGCGACAACCGTCCGTCGTTCAGGTAGTACACCGTGTCGAACCCCTCGATCATCCGGCGGTCGTGCGTCACGGTGATCACCGCCGAGCGGCGCTCGCGTGCGATCTTGCGCAGCAGCCCCATCACCCTCGTGCCGCGGTCGGTGTCGAGCGCCGCCGTCGGTTCGTCGGCGAGGACGAGCGGCGGCTCGTTCGCGAGGGCGCGCCCGATCGCCACGCGCTGCTGCTCGCCGCCCGACAGGTTCGCCGGCAGCGACGCCGCGCGATGGCCGATCTCGAGGTAGTCGAGCAGCTCCTGCGCGCGCCGCGCCGCCTCGCGCCGGCGGACCCCGTTCAGCTGCATCACCAATGCCACGTTCTCCCGCGCAGTGAGGAACGGGATGAGGTTGTGCTGCTGGAAGATGAAGCCAATGTTCTCGCGCCGGAAGCGGCGGACATCGATTCCGGTCCAGCCGCCGTTGTAGACCTCGCGGCCATTCATGACGATGCGGCCGGTGCTCGGCTCGAGGATCAGGCTGATCGACAGGAGCAGCGTGCTCTTGCCCGAGCCGCTCGGTCCGAGAAGCGCGGCGAGCTCCCCCGCCTCCACCGCGAAGGAGGACGCCTTCAGCGCCTGCACCGCCAGCTCGCCGCTGCCGAAGGTCTTGGAAACACCCTCCACCTCGAGCACCGACACGGTCACCCTCCCAGCGCGAGCTGCGGCGGCGTGCGCAGCGCGTGCCAGATTGCCATCAGGCTCGCCACCACCCCGCCGGCGAGCATCACCGCGAAGGTGACGGCGGTTTCGTCGGGCAGGAACACGAGTGTGCGCGGGAAGCGCGTCGCGACTATCCGCGAAAACAGGTAGGCGACCGCGAAACTCGCCAGCGTGAGCGCGAGCGACTGCTCCATGATCAGCCGAACGATCACCCGGTTCGGCGCGCCGATCAGCTTGAGCGTCGCGATCGAGCGGATCTTCTCGATCGTGAGCACGTACACGATGAGCGCGATGATCACGATCGACACCACCACGAGCAGCGAGCGGAACAGCCCCAGCACGCCCGACATGCGGGCGAGCCGTCCCTCGAGCATCAGGTCGCGCTCCTCGGCGCTGGTGTAGACGTTGAAGTGCAGCCAGTCGCGGATGCCCGCGCGCACCCGCTCGCGGTCGGCGCCGGGCACGAGCTGCACGAGCACCGCGTTGATCGTGTCGGTCGCGGACGAGAGCAGCGGCAGGAGCCGCGCCGCCTGCTCGGCGGTGTAGCCGGCGCGTTCCAGCCGCTTGAGGTTCGCGGCGCGCGCCGCCTCGAGCGCGCGGTTGTCCTGCTGGTACTGCACCGCCTGGGCGTCGGGGAGCGAGAGATACACCAGCGGGTTGCCTCCCGAGTCCACTGCCGCCCGGGTGATCCCGACCACGGTGTAGTCGTGGGTGGCGAGCCGCACCTTGTCGCCGAGCGCGAGGGCGAGCTTCGCGTCGGCGACCATCTCGTAATGCGCGGCGCGGATCGGGCGGCCGGCGACGATCCGCCCCGGTCCGCCGAGGCCGCCGAACACGTCGTAGCCGATGATCGTGAACTGCTGGCTCGCGCCGCCGACTTCGCGCTGCGCCGAGTACGCGATGAAGGGGCTCGCGCGGGCCACGCCGGGCGTGGCGGCGACGCTCTTGTACGCATCGGCCGGGATGCGGGAGGACTCGTTGAACGGCCCGCCGCGCCCGCGCTCGACCACCCAGAGGTCGGCGGCGGTGTTGTCGATCAGCCACACCCCGTCGGCGATGTTGCCCTGGTAGATGCCGTTCATTACCAGGACGATGGTGAGGAGCAGCCCGACGCCGACGATGGTGGCGACGAACTTGCCGAGGTGGCGCCGGATGTCCTTGACCGCGAGGTCCATCGGTCAGCCGGACGCGGGACGCGCGCGCGCGCCGGGCTTCACGCCGGCGGGCCTCACCACGACCAGGTCGCCCGCCGCGACGCCCTTGCGCACGATGACGCGGCCGCCGTCCGCCGCGCCGGTCTCGACCGGGCGGAACCGCGCGCGAGCGTCCGCGACGACGAGCACGCCCCGCTTGCCGGCATTCTCGACGAGCGCCGACGCCGGGACGACCACGCCGCGCTCCTCGCCGGCCAGCACTGCCACCGTCGCCTCCTGGTCGATCACGAAGTGCGCGGGCGGCGACTCGAACGCCACGTTCACCTCCAGCTCGCGCGTCGCCGCGTCCGACTGCCGCGCGATGCGCGCGACCCGGCCCGGCAGCGTCTCGCCGGTGCGCAGACGGATCTCGGCGGCCTGGCCGACGCTCACCCTCCCGACGACCGACTCGTCGATGCGCGCGGCCACCCACACCGTGGCCGGATCGACCAGGCGGAAGAGCGGCGTGCCCGGCACGACCGTGGACCCGACCTCGGCCAGGCGCTCGACCACGATCCCGTCCATCGGCGCGCTGATCCGGGTGTGCGACACCACCGTTTCGGCGTACCGCGCCTCGTGCGCGACGCCGCGCACCTCCGACTCCCGCGCAGCGAGCGCCGCCCTGGCGCTGTCGAGGTTCGCCTCCGCGGAGCGCAGCGCCGCCGCCGAGGCGTCCATCGCCGACTGCGAGATGTAGGCGGCACGCAGCAGCTCCTGGTCGCGCCGGAACTTGACGCGCGCGAGCTCGAGCTCGGCCTCGGCCTTCGCGACCGCGGCCTTCGCCGCGGCGACGTTGCGCGCCACGGTCTCCCGCGCGGTCGCGGCGGCGTCGCGCTTCGCGCCGAGCTCGCGGTCGTCGAGCACGGCGAGGACCTGGCCCTGCTTCACCGCGTCGCCCTGGTCCGCATTGAGCTTCGCCACCGTTGCAGTGATGCGGGCGCTCAGCGTGACCGGGATGCGCGCCTCGACCGTCCCTGGACCCGTGACGCGCACCGGCACGACGCCCTCGGCGGCGGCCTGGGTCTCGACCGGGGCCGCGCGTAGCAGGAGCGCGGCGGCCGCGCCGGCGATCACCGCGGCGACGGCGGCGCCCCACAGCGCCCGCTTCCACTTCTTCGGCAGGTTGCCCATCGATCAGACGTCTATCGGAACGACACCGTGCATTGGACCCCGGGCGGAGGGGGCCGGATTTGAGGGGGGTCAAGTCCCGGCCCGGACGGCACGTTAGCAGAGGTCACATCGGGCGTACGCCCCAGGTGCTACGGTCACCGATCATCCGAAGAACGGGGCTCGACCCCGCTCCCCATGGCCCGCGTCCGCCTGCTCCTCGTCAACCCCCGCTACCCCGAGAGCTTCTGGAGCTTCCGCTGGGCGGTCGAGCGCGTGCTGCCGCGCGCCAAGCGCACGATCAACCCGCCGCTCGGGCTCGCGACGCTCGCCGCGCTGTGCCCGCCGGACTGGGAGGTCACGATCGTCGACGAGAACGTCGAGCCGCTGCCGCTCGACCCGCAGGCCGATCTCGTCGGCGTCTGCGGCATGGGCGTGCAGTTCCGCCGCCAGCGCGCGCTGCTCGAGTACTACCGCCGCCGCGGCTACCCGGTGGTGGCGGGCGGCAGTTACGCGTCGCTCTGCCCCGAGCACTACGCGGCCCACGCCGACACGGTGGTCGCCGGCGAGGCCGAGTACATCTGGCCCGCGTTCTGCCGCGACTTCGAGGCGGACGTCGCGAGGCCGCTCTACCGCGAGACCGGCGCGGTGCGGCTCGAGGATTCCCCGACGCCGCGCTTCGACCTCCTCAAGCTCGACCGCTACACCACTGCGACGCTGCAGTTCTCGCGCGGCTGCCCGTACCGCTGCGAGTTCTGCGACATCATCGTCATGTTCGGCCGCAAGCCGCGCTACAAGACCGTCGCGCAGGTCGGCCGCGAGCTCGACGCGCTGCGCGCGCTCGGGGTGCGCAACGCGTTCTTCGTCGACGACAACCTGATCGGCCACAAGGCGGTGGCGAAGGACCTGCTGCGCTACATCGCCGACTACCAGGCTGCGCACGGGCGGCCGTTCGACTTCGGCACCGAGGCCTCGCTCAACCTCGCCCACGACGAGGAGCTGCTCGCGCTCTTCCGCGACGCCGGCTTCGGCTGGGTGTTCATCGGGATCGAGTCGCCCGACCCGGCCACCCTGCGCGCGACGCGCAAGCACCAGAACACCCAGGAGAACCCGATCGAGTCGGTGCGGCGGATCTACGCCCACGGCATCGACGTCCTCGCCGGCTTCATCGTCGGCTTCGACCAGGACACGCCCGAGACCTTCGACGTCCAGCACGAGTTCATCGTGCGCTCGGGGATCCAGGCGGCGATGGTGGGGCTCCTCACCGCCCTGCCGCACACCCCGCTGCACGAGCGGCTGCGGGCCGAAGGCAGGCTGCGCACGGATATCGACGCAGGGAACAACACGCGCCTCGCCACGAACGTCGTGCCGCTCGGCATGCCGTACGAGACGATGATCGAGCGCTACCGCGTCCTGTACCGGCGCCTGGTGAGCGACGCGGGCATCGCGCGCCGCATCCGCAACAAGCTCGCGCACATGCCGGCGCCGGTGTCGCGCGGCGAGTACACGGCTGCCCAGCGCGCCGGCATCGTCGCGCGCCTCGTCTTCCGCGGCGTGCTCCCCGGCGGCTGGCCGCGCATCCGCGCGTTCGCGCACAGCCTGCCGTGGCTCGAGCCGCGCAAGTTGCCGCTCGCAATCAGCGACTGGATCGCGGGCCTGGCGATGCGCGACTACGTCGAGCGGCGGTTCGGCCTGCGGCGCACCGCCGGTCCGCGCCGGGTGCGGCGCTGGACGCGCGCGGTGGAGCGCGCCGCCGCGCGCTACGTGCGGGCGGGCGCGGTGGGCGTCGAGCTCGCCCCCGACCGCGCACGGCTCGCGCTGCACCTCAATGGGCTCGTCGACGGCGACTTCTTCCGCCGCACGGCGCGGCCGATCGATCGCATGCTGCGCCGCACCCCGACCACGCTCGCGCTCCACGTCGAGGGGCTCCGCGAGAGCGCGCTGCCGGAGATCCGGCGCTGGCTCGAGCGGCTCGCGCGCCACGGCGACCGGGTGTCGGTGTTCGTGGCCGAGCGCTGGCGCGCCGCGCTTCCGGTCGACTCGTCGGTCTTCGACGTCGTGCTCGAGCCGGAGTGAGCCAGCCCGGGCGGCGCGCGCCCGACGATTGGCTTACGATCGCCCCCGCGGGCGACGCGGCCCGCACACACCGGGAGATGTGCGCTTGGCCAAGATCAAGATCCAGTTCACGCTTTTCTCCGCGTTCTACTCGCCGCTCATCTCGACGATGTCGGGCGGCTTCCTGAAAGCCGAAGGCCTCGAACCCGAGTGGTCGGTCTCCCCGCCGGGCGTCTCGGCGGTCGCATCCCTCGCCGACGGCACCGCGCACGTCGTGCAAACGGCGCTGAGCCAGAGCTTCACCGCGCTCAACGAGGGCAAGACCCCGAGCGCGGTGCACTTCGCGCAGGTGAACGAGATGGACGGCTTCTTCCTCGCCGCGCGCGAGGCGGATCCCGACTTCGCCTGGAAGAAGCTGGAAGGCGCGGAGCTCGTCACCTTCAAGGGCGGCCAGCCGCTCGCGATGTTCAAGTACGCCTGCCACAAGGCCGGGATCGACTTCGCGAAGATCAGGACGATCTGCCCCGGCAGCCCCGCCGACATCGATCGCGCCTTCCGTGACGGGCAGGGGCAGTACGTCCATCAGCAGGGCCCGTACCCGCAGCAGCTCCAGGCCGATCGCGTCGGGCACGTCGTCGCCCAGGTCGGCCCGCTGATCGGGCCGTGCGGCTTTTCCAGCCTGGCGGCCACCCGCGAATGGCTGGCGACCGACATGGCGAAGGCGTTCATGCGCGCCTACCGGAAGACGCGGCGCTACATGAACGAGACGCCGGCCGCGGAAATCGCGCAGGCCGAGAAGCCCTACTTCCCCAACACCGACGAGAAGGTCCTCGCCGACTGCATCGCGACCTACCAGAAGCTCGGCACCTGGACCCCGCACGCGGAGATCACGCGCGCGGCGTTCGAGAAGACGCTGGACATCTTCGAGTACAACGGCCTGCTGAAGGCGCGCTACCGCTACGAGCAGGTGTGCGCCGAGCCGCCGGCGGGCGAGTAGCGGCGCGCCCATGGCCCGCGCCGAGATTCGCCCCTTCCGCCTCGCGGTCGACGACACCGCGGTCGCGGACCTGAAGCGGCGCCTCGCGGAGGTCCGCTGGCCCGACGAGGCGCCCGAGCCGCCGTGGCGCTACGGCGCCTCGGTCGACTTCATGCGCATGCTGGTCGATTACTGGGCCACCGGGTACGACTGGCGGACGACGGAAGCCGCGCTCAACGCCCACCCGCAGTTCGTCACGGCGATCGACGGCATCGACGTGCACTTCATCAAGGTCGAGGGACGCGGGCCGAACCCGAAGCCGCTCCTGCTGTCGCACGGCTGGCCGGGCTCGGTGCTCGAGTTCATGAAGCTGATCCCGCTGCTGACCGACCCGGCCGCACACGGCGGCGACGCGGCGGACGCCTTCACCGTCGTCGCGCCGTCGCTGCCCGGTTACACGCTGTCCTTCCGCCCGAACCAGGCGCGCCGCGCCATACCCGAGATCGGCGCGATGTTCCACGAGCTGATGCTGCGGCTCGGGTATTCGCACTACGGCGCGCAGGGCGGCGACTGGGGCTCGTTCGTCACCGCGTGGCTCGGCGCGAATCGCGCGCAGCACCTCCGCGGCATCCATCTCAACATGATGCCGATCCGGCGCGATCCCGCGATGTTCGCCAACCCCACCGATGAGGAGCGGCGGTTCCTCGGCGAGCTGGAGATCTTCCTGAAGGAGGAGACCGGCTACCAGTGGATCCAGGGCACGCGACCGCAGACGCTCGCGTTCGCGCTTGCGGATTCGCCGGCCGGGTTGGCCGCGTGGATCACCGAGAAGTACCGCGCCTGGACCGACTGCGACGGCGACCCGCGCAAAGCGCTCACGATGGACGAGATGCTCGGGAACATC
>Ga0268299_1001400_pt1 | contig 43117 bp, 33 predicted proteins | sample NOBtaG_FD_193484 | JGI IMG/M metagenome (GOLD analysis project Ga0268299, IMG submission 193484) | Activated sludge microbial communities from bioreactor in Nijmegen, Gelderland, Netherland - NOB reactor | ecosystem: Engineered > Bioreactor > Aerobic > Activated sludge | place: Netherlands... | reverse complement strand
AGCGCTCTTCAACCTGCTCGTCCAATGGCACGGCATGAACCCCCGCGAGGACGGCTTCGTCCCCATCTCGATCGCCGAATTCGTCATCTGAAAGGGGGGCGCACCAGTGGTTAGTAACCTGTCTCATCCGGTTGTCCTCGTCCCAGTCGTATTCGCTCCAGTGCTCCACCGAACCGGGCTCCCACGTCCGTTCCGTCATATTCTCGCGCGGCGAGTCGGCATAGGTCGACTTCATGCTGCATTGACTCGCTCCGGAAAGCAGCACAGCGATAGTTTTTAGGCGCTCCCCTAGAATTCGAGTTCGGAAAAAGGGATTCAAAGATCGGCCGTTTCTACTTGGTAGACACGACCTTCTTCATTGAACCAAATCCGGATCGTGTGTGCCAAGTCAATCCACAATCTTCTCCACTTCGGTTTCATGTAATAGTTGATCCGTTCAGAGGAGAGTTCCTCCTTTTCATTGTAGTATTTCAGTATTCCATCTACCTCATGCTTTGACATTCCCACTGCGATCATATCCGCCTGATCGTAGAATCGCTTTGGAGATACATCATACGGACTTATACACTGAAACAACCCGACACACATCACCATAATAAAAAGCGCAGATTGCCTCCACCCGCGCTGGATGATGTTAGAGTGGTCTCTACGCATTTGGCATGTCATCGCCTTCTAAGACTCCCATTTCCTCCGATGCCCCAAGCACCAAGACACTTTTCGGCACAGGAATCATCATCGGAACATCTGGGAGGGGTGTAGCGACTAGACCCTAACTGTCTTCCGATTTCGTTGTTGTGGAGATCTCTTGGGGTGTCTGTCACGCTATAATTGTCTCCCGTTTCATACCAATCGGTTATGAGCTTGACCGTGGGAGTAGGGGTATCAGCCGCGACCATGCAGCAGTTCCATACACAGTGACGAATCGCATTGTCCATGTCGTGGTAGTAATCGACGTCGCGAACTACTCCTGCCGCCGCATCGATAGCTTGAGTCGCTTTCATGCTATCTTTGCCGGCTGACACACCTATTACACCACATCCAGCCGCAACTGACATGAGTATTGGATCTGTTGCGAAAGGAGGAACAGCATTGACCCACCCACGTGCAAACCGATCAAAACGACTTCGCTTGGAGGAAGTTGGCGAAGAGCCTCCACCATCAATCTTGGCCACCGCGTCTCCAATTTCCGAGGAAAAGCAAACTTCTCCTGTTAAGTGGACCGAGGGATCTAGTGCACTACCAAGAGCAGATCCATGCGCTTTCGTCTCTGCATTCCACAACCCTGACTCCCAAGAAGGCTGTTGATTGCCAAATGCGTCCTGACTAACCGTGCTCTCTAACACTCCTCCCGTGTTAGTCTCGCTCGTGACAGATCCAGTGTGATCGTAGTGAAACCACTTGTCTTCGCGGGCGAGGGAACTGGTGTCGTCCCAAGTTGTGTTGCGGAGGATGTGGCCGATCACTCCTGGCCCGAGCGTGTTGTGCTCGACGGTGACGGAGTCAGAAAGGCGGATGTCATCCACGTTCATGTCGTACGAACCATAGGTCGCATCGGGGATGATGATTAATCCGTCTGTGTTTGTCCAAGTCGCGCCGCCGGCATAGAGTTCGTAATCCGCCTCGATGTTGCGCTCGAAGCGATGCCAACTTGTCGAACCCGTCGTGCCGAGGTAGATGTCCACGTTGTTTCCTGTGTGCCCGTTGATGCCAGTTCCCGAGTTGTACGTGACCTTCTTCTCGCCCGCCGAGCTTGTCAAGAGAACCTGCAACTTCGAGAAGCCGCCCTGGTGCCAAAATGAAAGCGTGCGCTTTGTCGAATCCCAGGCGACATCGTTGGGATTGCTGCCTGTGCCGTTCGAGTCGCCGATAGTGAACGACATCTTCGCCGGTGGTGCCACGCCGTTAAGCGCGATCACCTCGGACCGGCGGGAGGTCGAGCTCGCCGTCGAAACGCTCGCATTTGACGCCTGCCACTCCGAGGCTGAAGCACCATCTTCCTTTGCCGTGAACTCAAACGCCGAATCCGCATGCGCGTTCGGCACGGAGACCTTCGTGATCTCCTCTGTTAGGCCGTTGAAGAAGTACCTCGTGCGCTGCGTTGGCGTCTCCGACGTGGAAACACGAGGAGCCCTCTTGAGAAGCCTCCTGCCGGAAGCGTCGTAGTGGAACTCTGTGATCGTCTCTGTCTCGAAGTACGGACCCTGCTCCTCGTAGTCCGAGAACCGCGAATGAGCGATCATCCGGTTGTCCTCGTTCCAGTCCATCTCGACGCGATGGTGGTCCGTGGAACCATCCCCCCATTCGCGCGAGGTCATGTTGCCCCGATTGTCGAAGGTGAAATCCATGCCGTGCGTGTCGTGGGTTCCGTCGTCGAAGTAGCCGGTGTTGGAAACCATCTGGTTGCGATTTCCGTACGTGTAGGTGGTCGTCTTGTTGACCGACGCGTCGTTCCACTGCGTCATCGAAGCGCGATTCCCCGCGTCGTCGTAGGCGTAGGTGCGCTTGGACTTCGACACATTCGACGCGTTCTTGTTGTCTTCCTCGGTCAGGCGATAAGCGTCGTCGTAGCCGTAATGCGTGGTGAAATAACTGCCGCCGTCTTTCCGCTCGCGGGAGGTGATGAGGCCCGCTGGGTCGTAGGCGAACTCAAGGTAGTCGAACACCGTCAGCGAGTCGTCGCGCTCGGTGATGCGCTCAAGCTGGCCGAGCGCGTCGTACTCATAGAGCGTCGAGGCGTCGTTGCCGAGCGTGCGCGTCATGAGGGCGCCAGTTGGGTAGGCCGTGTCGGTGTTGTCGGCGTACGACCACGCCGTGACATCCCCGTAGGAATCCGTAAGCGTGATCAGGAAGCTCATTATAGATCAAGCACGCGATACAGGTTCTCGAGATCAGTTTTGTCAGACTGAAATCCAGGTAAGGCTTCAGCGTCGAGCTTTGACGGGACAGTTTGTCGCTTTGCTTCGGTCAAATGAAGTCCTTTATCTTCTAGCCTGATAAGTACTCCATCAATCAAGAACCATCGCTCCGCGATGGAAAGATCCCAACCCAAAGAGGTCAACTTTTCCAAAAGTTTATGTAGGCGAACGCAGTGTTTTAGAATGAGAATTGCGCCAGAGAGAGAAAGCGCCAGAGGAGCCGTGTGTTCACCGAAATAGGAAGGTGCGTGATATGCATGCCAAATTACCGACACTATTGCCGCGAGTAGGAGCAGTAGCCAATGGATCACGTCGCCTCTTAAACCTCTATGAATGTCAATAAGAGCATGAAGACAGCCCATCCAATTACAACAAGACGATAAACAGCAGACTTCTGACTAGTACCGACTCGCCGGAACACGATAGGGACCAAGACAAGATAGGGAAGCCAGCAGAACATGGTGGCGCTCAATAGATAAACTGACGGCCGCAGGAGAGGCCCCAGAATCAAATATTCGACCGCAGTGCCTCCGCCAAACAGCGTGTCTACAGAGGCGACGACAAGGACACTGATGGCCGCAGCTCCCAATGAGCGCTTCCAAGGAAGTAACGACCAATTCAGCGGCGAAAAAAAATGGGCCACAGTCAATAGTCGGCTGGATAGTTTTCTGAATTACCAAAGTCGGGATGCGTGCCGAACAGGTTGCCCACAGCGTCCGCCATGGCATGATTTCCGAAACCGCAAACATGGACAAATTCATGCACGATTGTATGATCGGTGGAGTCCCACACCCCCTTGCTTGGGTCCAGTCTGTTATTGTATCTGATCGCCGTCTCGCAGACGTGAATTGTGTTAAAAGGCGGCCGACGATATCCCCAGTTTCCCTTGCACCCCGACCCTCCAATTACGATAGCCCCGTCTTTCTTGCACATTCGATCCAAACAGCCGTTAAGGGTGCAAGCATGAGACCGGTCTTGTTGTTCTTTTGAGTAGAGGCGATTCCCCTTATTGATATTATAGTCAGAGATTATCTTGTAAAGAGTCTCTTCCAGGTTCCCTGTCTTGTTACATACCCTAGACAAGGCCTGTCTTACCATGTCTTGCTGTTCTTGGGTTCCGCCCTGCACGGGAATTCTCCCGTCCGGATCGATCATATACATGGGGTTGTTTGTCGCGAAACCGTAAGCACTCTCGTCCTCGGGCCGATGTGGTGACTTGGAACTAAAAATCCCCAATGACGGGATATACCAACGGTTAAACATGTAGGACAGCGAATTCGAGTTTTGCTTTGAGTTTAAATGCCATCCATGGGCATCCGCATCCCACTCCCCCCCACTCCAACTCGCCATCACATTCCCAAACGCATCCTGCTGATGCGTCTCAGCCAGATCGCCGTTATCATCGGACACGCTCAGAACCGAGCCCACCTGATCGTAGTGAAACCACTTGTCTTCGCGGGCGAGGGAGCTGGTGTCGTCCCAGGTTGTGTTGCGGAGGATGTGGCCGATCACGCCGGGGCCGAGTGTGTTGTGTTCGACAGTCACGGAGTCAGAAAGGCGGATGTCATCCACGTTCATGTCGTACGAACCATAGGTCGCATCGGGGATGATGATTAATCCGTCTGTGTTTGTCCACGTCGCACCACCGGCGTAAAGTTCGTAATCCGCCTCGATGTTGCGTTCGAAGCGGCGCCAACTTGTCGAACCCGTCGTGCCGAGGTAGATGTCCACGCTGTTTCCTGTGTGCCCGTTGATGCCAGTTCCCGAGTTGTACGTGACCTTCTTCTCGCCCGCCGAGCTTGTCAAGAGAACCTGCAGCTTCGAGAAGCCGCCTTGGAGCCACGCCATCGAGCGCGATGACTTGAGACCGGCGTGAAGTTGAACGTCTCACGCACGAGGGACGCCGCGCACTGCGCCGCGCGAAGTGCGATGCGCAACTCGCGAACATGAAAACCAGGCTGCACGCGCGCTCGCGCGCTCGGACTCCGTGCCGAAGTCACCGCTCGAAAGGGCGATTGCGTACGCGCTCGACCGCTGGCCGGCCTCGTGCGTTTACGTCGACGACGGCGCGATGCCGATCGACAACAACGCCATCGAGCGCTCTATCCGCCCCGTCGCGGTTGGCAGGAAAAACTGGCTCTTCGCCGGCAGCCATCTCGGAGGCCACGCCGCCGCGAACACCTTGAACAAGAGCGGAACCGACTCGCTCGAGACAACCACCCGCAAGACCAAGGGAAAGGCATGGGGTCGGGAGGACGGGTCCGGACCCGCGATGACCGCCTCCGGAAATGAGAATGGAGGCAGAGCCTACGCCGCCACAGCTAGGTTGGTCAACATGGTGCAGGGGGGACGGTTTCCCCGGGAAGACACAACTTCTGCGGCTGCTCTCCGAGCCCGTTACCCACGCCCAAAAAAATGTTTGGCATGGCAAAATGCCGTTGCCACCACCAACGGGGTGGCGCACGGTTCAATCCTCATGAGCGTAAACGCCCCCCCCCAATGCCACCCGACCTTTCACTCGCTGGCGGACCTCCGCCCTGATGAGGAGGCGATCATTGTGGACGTGGATTTGTGTTCGGAGGGGTGCGCGCGGCTTTGCGAGCTTGGGCTGGCTCCCGGTGTGAACGTGACGATGATTTGCCCGGGGCGTACAAGCCTCGTCAAGGCGGGGCGTTCGCGCCTTTCGGTACGCACGGACGAATTGCGCGCCATTCTCGTCGAACGACTTAAGTTCTAAATCCAATGGCATCGCTGGCTGACATGCGGCCCGGAATGCGGGCGCAAGTCCTCGACGTGGGTGGCGACGAATCGCTCGCCCAGCGCCTGCTCGACATGGGCCTGATTGAGGGCGCGTCCGTCGAGTTCCTGCGCGAGGCACCCCTCGGGGATCCGATCGAAATCCGTCTGGATGATCGTTACAATCTGTCCCTGCGCCGCGTCGATGCCGCGAATGTGAGCGTCTCGATTTCGGAATGACGATCCGCGTCGCCCTGCTGGGCAACCCGAACACAGGCAAGACCACGGTATTCAACGCGCTGACAGGGCATCGCGCGCGCGTCGGCAATTACGCGGGTGTGACCGTCGAACGCCGCGAGGGTGACGTCGTCGGCACGAACGGCGCGGTCTCTGTGATCGACCTTCCGGGCACGTACAGTCTCGCCGCGCAGTCCCCCGACGAGATGGTCGCGGTGCACGCGCTCCTGGGCTCGCTCCCCGGCGAGCCGCGTCCCGACGTGGCGGTCGTCGTGCTCGACGCCTCGAACATCGAACGGAATCTCTTCCTTGCGACGCAGGTCATGGAACTCGGGCTGCCCGTGATCCTGGCGTTGAACATGGTCGATCTGGCCGAGGCCGAGGGAATCAAAGTCGATGCGGGGAAACTCTCCGCCGCGCTCGGCGTGCGCGTGGTGGAACTCGTGGCGAGGGAGAAGCGCGGGCTCGATGCGCTGTCCGCCGCGATTCACGGGGCGGAGCACAAGGCCTCGCCGATCATTCGCGAGGCATTCCCTGAGGTCTTTCACGAAGAAATCGAATCGCTGCGCGCACAACTCGGGACGCTCAAGGTAGGGGCGCGACATATCGAGCCGTTCCTTGTGCAACGTGCGCTGCTCGATGCGAACGGCATGGCTGGCAGGGAAGTCATCGCGGCGGGTGGAGAGCCCGCGGCAAAGGCCATCGCTGATGCGCGTGCGCGCCTGGAGACGGCCGGGCTCAAGCTGCGCTCGCTCGAGGCGTCCGGGCGCTATCGGTGGATCCGCGCGGCGGCAAAGGACTTCGTCACGACGGGCCCGAAAAGCGAGAACTCCCCGGGCGCCCGCTCCGACCGGGCGGATCGCATCCTTACGCATAAGGTGTGGGGCTCGGCGATCTTCTTCATCGTGATGGCGATCACGTTTCAGGCGATCTTTAGTTGGGCGGGCCCTCTGATGGACCTCATCGACGGTGCATTCGGCGCGCTCGGCGAATCGGTCGGGGGGATGATGTCCGAGGGCGCGCTACGAAGCCTGGTGGTGGATGGCATCATCGCGGGCGTGGGCGGGGTGGTGGTATTCCTGCCGCAAATCGTCATTCTATTTTTCTTTCTCTCCCTGCTGGAGGATGTCGGCTACATGAGCCGCGCGGCGTTCCTGATGGACCGCATTTTGTCGCGGGTCGGGCTCTCGGGGCGCAGCTTCATCCCGATGCTGTCCAGCTTTGCATGCGCCATTCCCGGCGTCATGGCGACTCGGACGATCGACGATCCGAAGGACCGCCTGACGACGATGCTCGTCACACCGCTGATGAGTTGTTCAGCCCGCATTCCCGTGTACGTTCTCCTGATTCAGGCCTTCGTGCCCGACAAGAAAGTCCTCGGTGTGTTGAACCTTCAGGGGCTGGTGATGCTGGCCATGTACCTCGTTGGCATCTCGGTCGCGATTCCGGTCGCCCTGATTTTGAAAAAGACGCTCCTAAAGGGTAGCACGCCGGTCTTCCTCATCGAACTTCCACCTTACCGCCAGCCACTGTGGACAAACGTCGCGCATCGGCTGTGGGAGCGGGCCCAGGCGTTCCTCCTGCGCGCGGGCACGTTGATCCTGGCATCGAGCATCCTGATCTGGGCGCTGAGCTACTACCCGCGCGACGTCCAACTCGAACAACAGCGCGAGGTGCAACTCGCGGCCGCTGAGACCGAGGAAGCAGCCGCCGAGGTGAACGCATACATTGATGGCGAACACCTAAGGAATTCCTTCCTTGGGCGCATGGGGCACGCGATCGAACCCGCGATTCGGCCGCTCGGTTGGGATTGGAGGATCGGGATGTCGGTCATCGCGAGTTTCCCCGCGCGTGAAGTCATCGTCGCGACCCTCGGCGTGATTTTCAATCTGGGCGACGAAGTGAACGAAGAGTCCGTGGGGCTGCGCGACCGCCTAAAGGGAGCCACCTGGCCCGACGGTCGCCCGCTGTTCACACTGCCGGTGGCGATTGGTGTGATGGTGTTCTTTGCGCTCTGCATGCAATGCGCGGCCACGCTGGCGACGATGAAGCGTGAAACGAATTCATGGCGCTGGCCGATCTTCTCGTTCGTGTACCTGACCACGCTGGCATATCTCGGCGCACTGCTGGTGTTTCAGGTGGGGAGCAGGTTGTAGGTCGCCCGCCGAGCCCAGCGATCGAAGTCCGGGGTAACACACGCCCCCGGTTGAATCAGACAATGTTGCCTTGGGGATGCGCGGGATGCGGTTCTCAGGCGCCAGTTCGGAGCCCGGAGCGGCGAGAGGGCTCGCGCCACGCGGCCAATCCCCGAGGACGTAAAAACGGCGCGCGACCATCGCCGCGCGCCGTTGAATTTCTGCCACCAGCGGGAAATTGTGTTTAGAAGATCGGTTCCTGTCCGATCTTCTTCTGGAGTTGCATGATGCCATAGATGAGCGCTTCGGGGCGGGGAGGGCAGCCGGGGACGTACACGTCCACGGGTACGATTTCGTCCACGCCTTGCAGCACGGAATAGACGTTGTACATGCCGCCGCAGGAGGAGCACGCACCCATCGCGATGACCCACTTGGGTTCGGTCATTTGGTCGTAGATACGGCGGACCACGGGTGCCATCTTCTTCGTGACGGTGCCGGCGACGATCATCAGGTCGGCTTGGCGCGGCGAGGGTCGGAAGACCTCGGAGCCGAAGCGCGAGAGGTCGAATCGTGTTGCGGCGCTGGCCATCATTTCAATCGCGCAGCAAGAGAGACCCATCATCACGGGCCAGATCGAGTTGCGGCGCGCATAGGCAATCGCGTCCGATAGCGTCTTGGTCAGCGCGAGTTCGGGCGCCTGAAGCGTGACGAAGTCGGTCTCGCCCGGGCGAACGCCGCCAACGGCGGGTTTATCGAGAATCAGGTCCAATTGAGTGCGCCTTTCTTCCATTCATACAGCAGGCCGACGACAAGAATCACCATGTACACAACCATGACGATGGTCGAGTAGGCGAAGAACCCCGGCACAGCGATATTCTGCTTCATCGCCAGAGCCCACGCAACCACGTAAACAATTTCCATGTCAAACAGCAGGAAAAGCAGCGCCACGAGGTAAAAGCGCACGAACACCTGTACGCGCGCCGAACCAACGGTTGGCACGCCGCACTCATAGGGCTCCAGCTTGACCGGGTTCGGCTTACGTTTGCCAAGGAACCACGAGGCAACGAGGTTGAAGAGGCCGAATCCTACCGAAATCACGACCATCACGAGGACGGGAAGGTAAACTTCCTCAAGGGTGGCGGCGGTGTTCTTCGACGCGAGCAAGGTCAGAAAGCTATGCATTGGGACCGGTTGCGGGGCATGGATTTTCTACGGTGTTAAGCTGTTCACGGTGTTGGTGCGCCCGGGGCGGGGTCAAGCGATACGCGCGACAGGAGAGGGATGAATGATGAAGGTGGAATGATGAATTCTTGAACTCGGGGATCAGTCAGGACAATCGTGTGGTGCGAGACACGGAACAGGCTCAGGAGATAGGTAACACTTGGTCTGGCATGGGGAGTTTGATCTCGCGGTGAATGATGGCAAGCAGCCCCACGGCGATCCGCGACCATCTAGCAAGGTCAATCTTGGCTGGGATGGGAATGCACCTTTTGGAAGTCGATTCGCGAAGGGTTGTGCGTGTCCGGAATTCACAGGCTCAAGGCGAAGATTGCACCCGTACGCGATGGGGCGGGCACATTGGCCATTCCTTCGGCTTGCGGGCGGTTGAGCCATGGCGCACAAGTGGGGGACATCGCTCGTGCGGGTATCACCCAACCGCCGGGCATCCCAAGGGACCCCCCGTAGATGGCGAAGATCACCCAGTTCAAGCCACTTGTCGGCGTTGTGCTCGGCAGTCGGTCGGACTTCAATGTCATGAGGCGTGGCCTCGAGACATTGCGCGTGATGGGTGTCCCCTACATTTTCGAAATCGCCTCTCCGCACCGGACTCCGGAGCGCGTGGCCAAGTTCGCATCGACCGCTGGCGAGATGGGGATCGAAGTCCTCATCGCCGCGGCGGGGGGCAACGGCCAGCTCCCGGGCATCTTGGCGTGTTATACGACATTGCCCGTCATCGGAGTGCCGATCGACGCGACGCCGATGCGAGGCGAGGACGCGCTCCTCGGCATTTCGCAAATGCCGCCGGGCACTCCTGTGGCCACGGTGGGGATAAACTCGGCGGAGAACGCGGCGATTTTGGCAGCTCAGATTCTGGCGATCAAGCACCCGCGATTCCGCGAGGTCTTGGCTCACCGTCGCATGACCGCAGGACAGAAGCTCGAACGGTTCCTCGTCGAACTCGCCAACGAATATCCCGACCTCTGCGATACGCAGTTCACAGCGCCCCGCCCCCGACCGTCAGTCTCAGATGTCGAAACCGAGGGTGGCACCGAGGATAGCACTCCCGTTCCGCCCGAAGAGACGACCGAGCGCATTCGCCCCGGCGCAGTCCTGATCGAGCGGAGTTCCGTCAAGGCGGGGCAGGCTGGGCATCTCGTTTCGACACCGCTTCCGCAAGAACCGGGAACGGTGACCGAGGATTCGTCTCTTGCGGACGACACCCCGAGCCCCACCGAGTCCGCCACGGCGGAAACTCCGCGCATGTCGCCCGCGCCCCCGAGCGCCCCTGCTCGTCCCGCGTCGAACGGGGTCGTCAGCAATCGCGAGGATGCCCTTTCCTCCGACGTAACACCGACGATTGAGCGTCCGGGGGAAAAGCCCTCTGTTCCTGTCACGGTGATGGAGCGCGTGCTCTCGCGCGAAGAGCCACACGACACCGATCAGAATACGCAGGAGGACCTCGACTCGACGGTCTTCACACTCGATTCGACCGATCCCGATGTGAACGTGCTTGAACACGCGATGCTCGTCCTGCTCGAGGGCGGGCTGATTGCGATGCCCACGGACACCGTGTATGGGCTCGCGGCGGACGCCACGAATCCCGAGGCCGTGCGGCGCCTGCTCGAACTCAAAGGACACGATCCCGCGAAGAAGAGCCTCGCGATGTTGATCGGGGATACGACCGCGCTCGACAACCTCGTCACCGAGGTCCCCGGCCCGCTGGAACGTGTGCTTGACGCATTCTGGCCCGGCGCGCTGACCGTGCTCTTCACACGCCGCCCGACCGTGCTCCCCAACGTGAGCGAATCGCCCTCGATCGGCGTGCGCGTCCCGGCCGATCCGGTTGCGCTGCAATTGCTCATGATGATGTCGAGACCGCTCGCCGTCATCAACACGGCCAAGGGCACGCACCCACCGGCGACGACAGCGCAGGAAGTTCTCGAGAGATTCAGCGGCCGAGTGAATTGCATCCTCGACGCGGGGCCGTGCTCCGCAGGCGAGGCCAGCACGGTGCTCAGCGCGCTCATCGAACCGTTCGAGCTCTTGCGCGAAGGTGCCGTGAAGCGCGACGAGTTGAAGCGCCTGTTGGGCGACAAACTCAAGTAACACACGCCCCACGGGGGCGGTTCCGTACCAACATTTTCCGAGACGAATCTCCCAAACTCAGGCCATGCGCTTCCTCTCCAATCCCCCGAAGATTCGGCTCACCAAGGCATTCTCGACGCCGTTTCGAAACGTCGTCGCGACGGCCCGCACGTGCTATTCGAGCAAGGGAATCATCGGCGACGAGGACGTCGGCACGCCGGAGAAGTTTGCGCCCCTGGCGCAGTCGATCTATGAGGCCGGGCACCACACGACGTATCAGCATGCGCACTTTCAGTTTTCGATGGAGCAGGTTTCGCGACATTTCCTCTGGGGATTTCTGCACGCGCACCCGTTCTATAACTCGGAACAGGTCAGTCAGCGTTACGTCCATGTCAAACCGGACACAGCGGTCGTTCCGGAACTCGACCCCGATGCGCAGGCCGTGTACAACGAGACCGCGCAGATGCTCTTCGACGCGTATGAACGCCTGAGCACGATGCTCGAAGGCCCCGTGGAGTCGGAGTTCCATCAGCGATTCCCTCGCTCCGAACGCCGAGAGAAAGAGCATCGCGTCTCGATCAAGAAGAAGGCTCAGGAAATCGCGCGCTACGTCCTCCCCGTTTCGACGCACGCGTATCTCTATCACACGGTCAGCGGGCTGACGTTGCTGCGCTATTGGCGCATGGCAAACAGCACCGACACCCCGGCGGAGCAACGTCTCGTGGTCGGCATGATGGTGGACGAATTGCTCCGCCACGACCCGGACTACAAAGTCATCCTGCAGGAGCCCCTCGACGGAGATTACTTCCCGGAGAGTGCGCACGTTGCGCCAGGTGCTGTGGGGCACGATAGCTCACGCACCGGCGAATTCGTTCGCGAGTTCGACGCGTCGATGGGCGATTACGAGTTCGCCCGCCTTATCTCGTGGCAGGAAAACGCCCCGCGCACGGTCGCCGATTCCGTGAGGGAAGTGCTCGGACTCCCGAGTGCCGCGCTCCAGGACGAAGACGCCATCGCGCTCGCTCTTGATCCATCAAACAACCGCCTGCTTGGCGAATCGCTGAACCTGACGACGCACCACAAGCTGGGGCGCGCCGCTGTCCACGCGCACTATTCGTTTCGCAAACGCATCAGCCACACCGCAGATAGTCAGGACCAGAGGCACCGCATGACGCCAGCCTCACGGCCCATCCTCGCGGCACATCTGCTGGATGAACCAGACGTCGCGACCCCCGCGCTCTTCCACGCGGACTCTGCGTGTCGCGCGCTCTATGACGAGACGATGTCACGCTTGTGGGATGGGTTGCGCAAACTGCGCAAACTCGGTGCGCCGCTGGAGGCCGTTCAGTACCTCCTGCCGAATGCGGTGAACGTGCGCTTCACCGAAAGCGCGGACCTGCTCAACCTGCGGCACAAGCACACGATGCGACTTTGCTTTAACGCGCAGGAAGAGATCTGGCGCGCGAGCCAGGAAGAAGCGATTCAGGTGCGCGAGGTCCATCCGACCCTCGGCCGCTACCTCCTGCCGCCGTGCACGCAACGCCTCGCGGCGAAGTCCAAACCGATCTGCCCCGAGGGCAAACGCTACTGCGGCGTGCGCGTTTGGACGCAGGATGTGACGCAGTATGAGCGGGTGATTTAGCCGCTCAGAGGAACCGTAGCGGCGCCGGAATCAGATCCGGTTTCACGAACCGGATGATGAGGTAGATCACGACCACGACCGCGAGCAGCTTGAAGATCTGAGTGAAGATCGAAGGGGGACGGTGCCTTTTGATCTGCTTGCTCGCCTCCGAGTTGCCGTAGCTCTCGAACTTGAGCCGATGATCCTCGGAACAAAACGCCTTCTTCGCAAACTTGGGGTCGGGACTCTTGACGATGCACGCCTCGCAAAGAGGAACGTGACATGTTTCGCAGTGGGTCACCGCCCGTTGCGCCGGGTGATTCTTGCAAATGTCCATCGCCATGATGCGACACTCCTCGGACCGATTAGGTTGATGAGTGAAGTTCTGGTAGTCGTTCCGCACCGCGTCCACCAAAAAACCGACCTCGTACGGCCCGCACGCCGGCCTTTGCGGGGTCCTCACCACGGTGAAGAAACTGGGGAGTTCGCCCCCAAAACTTACGAATAAACCCTGAGCGTTCCATCGAAGTCATATTCCCGTTGCGAAGTGCAGCGCTGGAGAGCCAACTCAGGCGTTCTTGTCGCTCATCTGAATACTTTGGTGGTCACCCCCGTGTCCCGACTTCGTTTGCTGTCCGTCGCCTCCGTTGCGTTCATGCTCTCCATCGCGGGGACCGTCCCCGGGGAAGATCCCAAGCCTGCTGTCGTCGAAATGGCCCCGAGCCCGCTCGCCGACAGGCCCTTCATCCCCTTCGATGGCGGCGTTGATCCGGCGACATTGTCGAGGGACGACCTCAACAAGGACGTCGTCATCACGGCGACCGTCGTGAAGTTTGAGCCCTCCGGCGGTGAACGGATTCCCCATCGCCTGACCTTGGTCGACAAGGAAGGGGCGACCTTCGAGATCGTCTACTGGCCCGACGTCGCGGAGCGCATCCACGGCAATGCCACGGACATGCCCTTCGTGGGGCAGAAGATTTCCGCGCGCGGGAAACTGGGTGAGTATCAAGACAAACTTCAACTCCGTATCAGCAACCCCCGCACGATCCGAATGCAGGGAATGCGCGATGCCGACCAGCCCGTTCCAACGAGCGTCACGCCGACGATTACATCAACCGCGCCGGGCGCGCTCACGGTCGATCAGGCACTCGAAATGCAGCCCAGCCGCGAGGAAATCGTCGTCGAGGGCACCGTGTCCAAGTACCGCGAGTCCTGGGGCGAGAAGGCGCCAAACGTCCTCGTCATCAGCGGCGGAGACAACGTCATCGACGCCGTGTTCTACCCCAACAACGGGCCGGCTGCGAATCCCGAATTGCTCAAGGAAGGAGCCAAGATTCGCGTGCGCGGCGAGCGTGCCGAGTACAAAGGTTCCGCGCAACTGAGACTCACGCATGGCGGGATGATCGAGGACGCCTCGACCCCAATGGTCGCAGCCGCATCCACCACGACCACCTCTGCTCCGATCAATCCTGATCGCATCGTGAACTCGGCCGACATCGACATGGGGCACGTGGGACACACGATCACCGTCGCCGGCAAAGTCGAAGGCCTCGTCCCCGCAAGCGAAGGCAAGTACGCCGTCGTGCGCGATCGCGATGGGGTGATCGTCGTGTACCTCACTCTCAAGCTCGGCGAAGACACCACAGTGGCTGAACGCCTCGCGAACGGGCGCCAGGTGAAGATCAAGGGCTCCGTCGAGTACTCGCAGATGCGTTCCCAACTCGTGGTTATCCCCGCAGATGCCGACGGGGTGATTGCTCCCAAGAGCGCCAGCGCCTCCGAGTAAGTCCTTGCGCGGCGTATCTTCCGTGCTCTAACATCGACTCATGTTCCTGCGCATGCTCGATGCCACTTGGGCCGCCACCGTCGATGCTGCTCCCTACATTGTCGTTGGTGCGATTCTGGCGGGTTTCATGCGCGCATTTCTCGATGCAGCGCGCCTGCGCAGCATGCTCGCAGAGCGCTCGTGGCGATCGGTGTTTCGCGCTGCCGTCCTCGGGGTGCCGCTTCCGCTCTGTTCATGTTCTGTGCTTCCCGTGGCGATGCAATTGCGCCGCGCGGGTGCCAGCAAAGGGGCGACCGGCGCCTTCCTCGTTTCCACCCCGGAGAGTGGCGTCGATTCCTTCGTCCTTTCCATCGGCGTGCTGAACCCGTTTCTTGCCGTCGCGCGAGTCATCGGCGCGCTCGTCACGGGGCTTGTCGCCGGACTGCTGCAAAATCGCTTGGAACGGGACGAACCCGACCATCCGCCTCCCCCTCCCGAACCGCGCACAAAGCGAGAACCTATCTCCACGCGGCTCTGGGCGGGGCAGCGCTACGCATTCACGGACTTGCTGCCGGAGATGGCGCATTTCTATCTCGCGGGGTTGCTCGCGACGGGATTGGTCATCGCGCTTCTGCCGGAGGGCTTCCTCTCCACCTATCTTGGCGGGGGATTGCCGGGGATGTTGGTCGTCTCGTTGGTCGGAACCGCGATCTACATTTGCGCGGCTTCATCAACACCGCTCGTTGCGGCGCTGATCCTCAAAGGCATGTCACCCGGCACCGCACTTGTGCTTCTGCTCGCGGGGCCGGCGACGAGTCTCGCATCCCTCGGCGCGGTGCGAGGGATGCTCGGCCAGCGTGGGCTGATGGCTTATCTCGCCAGCATCATTGGCTGTGCCATCGCGCTCGGTTTGGGTGTGGACGCAATCAACAGCGCCATGAACCTGGGGCTATCCAACGTCGGTTCGGGGATCATCTCGCACTCTGAAACGCACGGGAGCATTTTCTCGCAGGTCCTCGCGGGTGTGCTCTTGATCTACTTCGCTTACCACACCGTGCGACGGTACCTTCCTAAGGGAAACCCGCATGCCGGGCATGACCACACTGGACACTTGCACGGCGCATCTGAGGATTCAGACTCGCCAGTCCCAAAGGCCGATCCCTGTGGTTGCTGTTCCAGTTCCGCAGCGCAGACACCGGAAACAGTTCGCACGACCAAGGATTGAGGGGTAGCCCCAACCCCGGACGCGCGGATCGGGTCAGGTTGAGAGGCGGGAAGTCACCCTTGCGCCCAATGCGTTTGAGCCACATTTCTTGTTATTATCGAATGTCGCGAAGATTCCACGATTCGGAAGTTCGACCATGAGCCCGTTTACGCGCAGCAAAATTTCCATCGCCGTGCTTGGGATGGCGCTCGCCATCCTGCCGACACTTTCATTGGCGAAGCCGCTCGCGGTCCCCGGGCGCACGCCGAAGCACGCTTTGGCCGTTGTCTCCATCACGGAGCCGACGGAGCTCTGGAATAACTTCTCCGCCTCGCCGATGTACAAGCCGACCCAGACGCTCTTTGAGCGTGTCCTCTTCGGTGACGGTTCCGCCCTAGCCAGTTTCGAGAGCCAACGTCCCGACATCGAAGACGCCGTCGGCTATTCGCTCACCGCGCCCGACGTATTTCAGGAGGGGCCGCGCGGCATGGACTTCTATGTTGCCGCCAGCTCGGAGCCGGGCAAGGCGCCCTACACCGTGATGGTGATTAACTTTCAGGACGAGGCACAGGCGCGCAAGACGCTCGAACTGCTCGTCAAGGAGGGGAAGGCCGCGAGCGGCGTCGCCAACGGCGAGCGCGCGGAAACCCTCTCCGAAAGCAAGGAAGGCGACCAGATCGTCTACTCGTTCCGCGGGTTGAAGACCCACCTCGCATCCGTCGGATCAGTGCTCATCATTTCTTCGGAGGACGAAGGGGCCTGGGCGGTTCTTGACGGCAAGGCCACGACGGCGCTCTTCGACACGGACGCTTATCGTCGCGCGGTCGGGGTGCTGGATCCGCTCCCCGGGCAGATGTGGGCCTTTGGCGATGTCACGGAACTGATGAACCTGGGATTCGCAATGGGGCTGATTCCAACCGAGGCATCGGTGGATCTCAGCGTCAGCCGCAAGGTCGGCCTCCTGTTCGACTTTCAGCCCGACCACCTCAAGGTGACCGAGTACGTTGCGAACACGGAGATGACGGGTGTTGAGCGCGCCATCGCCGCCGCGACTCGTCCGGACACGACCGGCTTCAAGGCGGTCGGATTCCTCCCTTCGGACACGATGCTGCTGACGACATCGAACAACTTTGAAGGGCCCTCTCTCTTCACCGCCATGCGCGAGCAACTCGTCTCGAGTGGTGCGGGCCAGTTTACGGATGCGGACATCAACAAGGGGCTCGCGACAGCGGACTCCATGGTCGGGTTTTCGATCGAGAATGACTTCATCGGTTCGCTCGGATCCGAGACCGCGTTCGGAGTGACGGACCTGAACATCGGCACGCCGGACGTCACGGGAATCCCGAGCTTCTCCGGGGACTTCCTCTTCGCCTCGAGCCTCTCCGATGCTGCCCGCATGGACGTCGTCATGCGCCAATTCGAAGTTGAGATCAACAAGCAGGCAGCGATGTTCCTTCCTCCCGCTGAATCGGATGGAAAGACCCCGCCAGCACCGCCGAGTGTGTTCTCCGAAACGACGCACAACGAAACCGTCGTGCACACTCTTGATCTTGCAAAGCTGACCCCGATCGCTGTCGGCTTCGCGCCTTCCTATGGAATCACATCGGACGGCTTCATCGTCTTCGCGCTCAAGAAAGAGACCGTGCTCGCCGCGCTGGATCGCAAGAAGGCCGGCGGTGCCGAAGTCTTCAAGTCCAGTTCGATGATGAACGCGGACCGCCTGCTCTCGCCGAATCGCAACGAGATGCAGATCTTGAACTTTAACAGTGCTGTCAACGTCATCCAGTCCATCACTGGCCTGATCCCGGCCTCGGAGGTTTCTGTGACACAGCGGACGATGCTTCCGCTCGTGCTCGACGTGCTCCGCTCTGCGGGCACCCTCTATACGGCGGGCACCTACACGACAGAAGGTGTGACGAAGGAATTCGTCTTCCTGATGCGCTAGTTTCCAAGCGCGATCGCTCTAGGGATCACCGGCGTCGTGTGCTTTCGGATCGGGCGAGGGGAAGTCACCCTCGCCCGAGTTGATTTTGGAGGGAGAATTCTGATTTGGAAAGAGCGTCGTGACCTGCTCGATCCACTCGAGGCGTTCCTGAAAGCTCATCGCCGCGCCGCGCCTCAGGGCCTCGTACTCGGCGCCCGCGAACGTGCCCGCCTCCCACGGAGGGAGCGGCTTCATGAAAATGCGTCCATCGTTATGGTCGCTCATGACCGCTCAGTGCTTTCGAATATCTGCCGGAGGGTCGTGATGTCGAGTGCGTCCTTCGCTCGACCGATTTTCGCCTTCATCTCGATCAACGCGTCCAACGAAACCACGGGAACTCGCACTCCTTTGTCCGCCACGAAGTGTTTCGCCCGGCGCGATTCCCCGGCGAAGTCGGACGGCATGTAGGTGAACAAATGCACATTGGGGAACTGGTGGTCTGGATTGATCATTGTGAACGCGACCATGTTCTTTTCCTCGCGCCAACGATTGCGAAGCGCTGCTTTGGCGAAATCGAGCGCTCCCACCGGGACACGCGGGGCATACCCGAGATCGCGCAGCACCTCTAATGCCGCGATGACATTTAGTTCTTCCAGGTCGAGCATCAGGTCCGCATCCACGGTCGCGCGAGCATCTCCATGCGCCACCACGGCGACTCCGCCAACGACGAGAAAGCGCACTTTCGCCTCAAGGAGCGTACTGATCAACAGTGCGAGTTTGTTAACTACCATTGCGGGATTCCGGCGGGTCGCTTGTCAATGACGTGGGCAAATCATGCATCAGCATTCCTGTGAATTCAGAGCACGGCGAGGACGAACCTGCACAGCCGCCGCCCCACTCACCCCCGCTTTGCCTCCAACTTCACAATCCGATCCCGAAACGCGGCCGCACGTTCGAACTCGAGGGCCGTCGCCGAGGCTTTCATCGCTTTGCGCAGTGCGGTCAGTTCCCGCTCAAGCTCTTCTTTCGTGTAGTACGGCTGTTCCTCTTCCGCAGCGAGCAAGGCGCTCGCCTCCTCGTCCTCAATCGGCTCCGTTTCGATCGCGAGCGTCACGCGCTTCTGCACCGAGGCTGGTGTGATCCCATTCGCCGTGTTGTAGGCGATCTGCTTCTCCCGGCGGCGGTTCGTCTCATCGATGGTGCGGGTCATCGAATCGGTCATCCGGTCGGCGTACATGATCACGCGACCCTCCACGTTTCTTGCCGCGCGTCCCACGGTTTGAATCAGGGATCGTGTCGAGCGCAGATAGCCCTCCTTGTCCGCGTCCAGAATCGCCACGAGCGCGACTTCGGGGAGGTCGAGCCCCTCGCGCAGAAGGTTGATTCCGATCAGCACGTCGAACTTGCCGAGCCGCAGGTCGCGCAGAATCTCCACGCGTTGCAGGACGTCGATGTCGCTATGCATGTACCGACACTTGATCCCGAGTTCGGAAAGGTAATCGGTCAGTTCCTCGCTGAATCGCTTCGTCAGTGTCGTCGCGAGCACGCGCATCCCCTGGCCCGTGACGCGTCGCACTTCCTCGAGCAGGTCCTGTACCTGATTCGCCGTGGGGCGGACCTCAATTGCCGGATCGATCAACCCCGTTGGGCGAACGAGTTGCTCGACGACGACACCTTCGCTGCGCGAAAGTTCATACACATCCGGCGTCGCACTGACGAAGACGACCTGGTTGATCAACTCCTCGAATTCGCCGAACTTCAGCGGGCGGTTGTCCATCGCACTGGGTAGGCGGAATCCAAATTCGACGAGATTCTCCTTCCGCGAACGATCCCCTGCGTACATCGCGCGGACCTGCGAAATCGCAATGTGGCTCTCATCGATGATAAGCAAGAAGTCGTCAGGAAAGTAATCAATCAGCGTATAGGGCCGCTCACCCTCGGCGCGCCCCGAGACATGCCGCGAGTAGTTCTCGATCCCCAGGCACGTCCCGGTCTCGCGCATCATGTCGAGGTCGCGTTCCGTGCGCTCGCTCAAGCGCTGGTACTCGATGAACTTCTCGTGTGCCTCAAAGAAAGAGAGGCGATCTTTCAGCTCGGCGCGAATCAGTTCCATCGCGCGGTTCAGGCTCGTGCGATCGGTGACATAGACGCTCGCCGGATAAATCGCGATGCGCTTGTACTTCTTCAGCCGTTCCCCCGTGAGAGGATCGAACTCATAGATCGATTCCACCTCATCGCCGAAGAGCGAGATGCGAATCGCGCGCCGCTCCTCGTAGGCGGGGTAGATGTCGACCTGATCTCCGCGCACGCGAAAGGTCCCACGATGAAAGTCCTGATCGTTCCGCTCGTACTGCAATGAGAGGAACTGCCTCAGCATCGCATCGCGTTTCAGTTCGATCCCTTCCTCCAGAAAGAGCACCATACGATTGAAGTCCGCCGGTGATCCGATGCCATAGATGCACGAGACCGACGCCACCACGAGCACGTCATTGCGCTCCAGCAGAGAACGCGTCGCCGAGAGCCGAAGCTTGTCGAGCTCCTCGTTGATCGAAGCGTCCTTCTCGATGTACGTGTCCGAGGATGGGATGTACGCCTCGGGCTGGTAGTAGTCGTAGTAAGAGACGAAGTACTCGACGGCGTTCTCCGGGAAGAACTCCTTGAACTCGCGATAGAGCTGCGCGGCGAGCGTCTTGTTCGGTGCGAGCACGAGTGTCGGGCGGTTGTTCTCGGCCACCACGTTTGCCATCGTGAAGGTCTTCCCCGAGCCCGTCACGCCGAGCAGTGTCTGGGCAGGCACACCGTTCCGCAAACCACCCAGCAAAGCGGCGATTGCTCCTGGTTGGTCCCCAGCCGGGGTGAATACACTAACGAGTTTGAAGGTGCCGGGGCGCTCTGGTTCCATGGGCGCAACTTATGCGAAACCCACCGCGGCCGCCACTGGAATTCTCTACTTCGAAGCGGACTACGCCGCGGACTTGTTCCCGGGGTAGGCAGCGGATTCGCGAATGCGCTTGAGCTGAAACCGGTGGTGGTCGAAGTGCTCGATCATGAATTGCAGCGTCTGCGTGATGTTGAACCAGCCAAAGATCGGGTGCTTGAACGCTGCAGACTTGAGCAACGCGGGATCAAAGTTCTCGATCAACTCACCCCATTCTGCCGAGAGCCCGTCCCAATCTCGTTCGAGCTTGTCGATGTCGGGGGCGGGTTCCGGGAGCACAGCCTTGACGGGGGCTTTGACTCTCACGGGGCGCCGCATCGCGGTGCAGAACATCGCATGCCGAATCCCCGAGAAGAACCCCGGACCCTTTCCCGGCTTCATGGTTTTCAGATTCACGCGCAGACCGACGAGCACACCGCGCTCGACCCGATAAAGATGTTCGGCAACTTGGGCCTCGGACCACTCAGCGGGGGAGGGATTCCAATTGTAGGCAGCCGGCCCGGCCGCGCGCATGTCGGTGTACAAGCGGGCGCGACGCGCCGAGAGCGCCTTCAGCAGCGGGAGAAGGTCAGACATGTGATTGTCGGCTTTGAGGGAGGCTTACGCTTGCGCGACCTGCGAGATCGGGGAGATCCGCTTGCGCATCGTGATGCAGTTTTCGCCTTCGGGGGTGCGCTTGTAACAGAGTTCGTCGGTGGCCTTCACCGCGAACATCAGCCCAAGGCCCCCAATCTGGCGATCTGTCAGTGGGCAACGAATGTCGGGTGTGGGGACGTCGCCCAGATCGAATCCTTCCCCATGATCCAGCACCCGAACCACGAGGAAGTCATCCTCGGAGCGCTCGACCGTGACGCGGTACTTCTTGGTGATGTCGCGGTTGTAGGCGTGCGTGATGCAGTTCGTGCAAATCTCGTCCACCGCAAGTTCCAAACGCTGGCAATCCCGCTCGCCCATCCCTTGCATTTCCGCGAACAAGCAAACCATCCGGCATGCCATCACGAGCAGCGCCGGGTCTGCCGGGAGTTCCAACGTGACCCGCTGCGGGCTTGGTGTGATCTTGGAAACGGGGACGGGTTCCATCACAGGATCGCGCTCACGCCGTCGAGTGCCTCAGCCTTCGTGGCATAGATGCGAAAGATGGTGTCGAGTCCTGCGAAGCGGAAGACCTCTTCGACGGAAACGTTCATGTCGCAAAGGACCATCGTTCCACCGCCGGATTGGATTTCCTTGAACGCCGCGAGGAGGACGCGCAGGCCGCTGGAACTGATGTATTCCACTTTGCCGAAACCGACGACCAGGAGTGTCTTCGGGACCAGACTCTGCCGGAACTCGTGGAAGAACTTCTCGGCAACTTCGGCCCCAGCGAGGTCGAGGCGCCCGGCCATCTCGAGCACTTCCACGTTTCCTTCGCGGCTGGCTTCAATCTGCATGGAATCTTCTTCTCCGAGCACACTGTGAAAATTGACTTCGACCGCGATTAGGCTGGTTTGGCGGGGTTCAGGCAACCGAATTGTTGCCGCGACTCAGCCCCCCACCGCCGCATAACGCGTGCCGGAGGTGGGGGCGAGCGGACGAAATGCTGGATCAGTTCAAGAAACCCCTGCCCTGAAACATGAAGATGTCCCCATTGCTGATCGTGCCATTGGTCGGGTCATAGACGGCCGCTTCGATCTCTGGCTCAGTGCCATCGACATTTTCGTCATGCTGCAGGTCCGGACCGAGGCTGAACATCCACCAAGCGATCGACCTCGTCGCGGTTCCGACCAGCTTCTCCTGGTACTCATCGATGACATTCGGCTCGCCGCGAAGCTCGGCCGACTTCCTGTCCAGATAGTGGAAGGAGTGATCCTTCGACTCCCTTCCCAGACCTTCGTCCTTTGGCGGAAATGGGTCGCGGGGCAGTGCCGTCATGTACGCGATCGGCGTCGTGATTCGATGTGGTACGAGCGCCTCGATGACTTCCTCGGTGCCGAGGATCACGGGGATGGACGGATCATCCAACTCCGCCGCAAGGGGGTAGTTGTTATTGTCGACCCGATAGGCCTCGATGGCCGTCGCAACCGAGCGCATATCGGACTTCGCACGGGAGACCTTGGCGCGTGTTTGCGCCTCGAGGAAATTCGGGACCGCGATGGCGGCCAAGATCGCGATAATCGCGACCACAATGAGCAATTCGATGAGCGTGAAACCGCTCGCAAACCTGCGCAATTCATGACGCATGAGATCACTCTCCTGAGTGGATCGAGGATGCACGCCCGGGGTTGACCACGTAACCGCCGTCACGGCCTGCGGGGGTGATGCCAGATCGCGATGTCTTTAGGAGAGGTCAGTCGGAGGGCCGCGCGGTGATGCCGAGCGGACGTTGGGCAGTGAGTGAGTCGCGAAGGACCTAGTCGAACTCGGCGGGACACCCCGAGCGGGAAGCGCGATCAGTATCGCTGCCGATGGGGGAGGAAGAACCTTGGGCGACCCTCCTGCATGACGGCAGAGCGGGCATGAATCCCCGTGATGAGGATCGTCGCCGTGATGGTCGTGGTGCTGCCCAAGCGAAAGAAGGGCGCTAAACGTGAATGCCAGGAGGAGGACCTGAAGAACGCGCCACAATGCGCTCTTCGGCGCCCCGAAGGAGGGGCGTCTAGCAAAGATTGAGCGAGGATGCACGCACAACATGGCGCCAATGTAGGAGCCAAAGGCGTCACGTCGAGGGGATTCTCGTTCCAAACAAACGAACCCGAAGGGAGTAGAAGTCTCGCAGATCATTGCTGGCAAAGAAGTTATTGAGGCATCAAAAAATATCTTCCGCTCGACGCATTTTGTCATGGACTTCTGCCCACCGACCGGCTAGGGTCCCCCTCGCAGTCCAAAAAGTATTGCAGGAACCAGCCTTTCACGACATACAGAATTGCCAAGGCAGCGGCTCAACGACCCGACCAAAGACAGGAGGATAATTTACCGATTCTGACCAATACTCCAACTCCCCCTAGCCCACGGTTTCTGTCCAAATCCAAAGCTGCCTGACAGTTCTCTGCAGGAGCTATGCACAAGTGACAGCGTTCTTACGACACGAAGAGAGCTATCTACGAATTCACGCCGTAACCGCAGTTTCAGAATCTATCGAACCACCCGAAATGGGGAATCTTTACAAACTCATCAGTTGTTGGTTCATCATATTAATGAAGAGAGACACTCTCATGAAACGCACACTTCTCCTCCCCAGCAGCATTCTCCTCCTCGTCAGTCTCATGATCGCCTCGGACGTCCGCGCCTCGGGCGACCTGCTCGAATCCATTCTGGATTCGAACGAATCTTATCGCGAAGACCTCGGCACCGTGGGCTATGTCTTTGAATCCGTCGCCCGTCTCCAGGCAAGCCCAAGCACCCCGGAACCCTGCGGCCTGCGCCGGGGTGTCGTGATCGGAGACGGGTTCAATTCCCGCACCCGCTCTCGGACGGTCCACTGCGAACGGCTGGACTCACGGGCCACCCACTCGACAGCGATCGTTCTGGGCGACAGAGCCCTGGTTCAGAAGTACGCATCCGCAAATTGGGTCGAGCATCGCTTCCCGGCGCCAGATCGCCTGGAGGATTGGGCCCAACTTGCTGGCACGCTCGGGATCTACGCCGCGGACCATCACTCGGTCGGATTCCGCCTTCCCTCGCCAAGTTTCCCTCTCGGTTCCAAGGCAGAAACCCTCGCTGAGGAAATCCACCGTCGCGAGACGGAAGGCTGGACGGTGACTGCAACGCAGACATCGGCCTCCTCGGCCACCATCAGAATGTCCCATCCGACCCTACAGTCAATCTACATCGAGATGGACAGGTATGAGTACTACGTCCCATCCCTCGTCCTCGTCTATGATGATCAAGGACAAGTGCGCCAGCGGGTCGAGCTCTCTTACGAAACGGTGTCTGGTGCAAACGGTCATGTGGTGCCGGTTTGCATCTACGCGAACTTCGAACTCCTCTCCCCCGAGATCGCGGCCCAAGGCGGCAATCCCATCAAGTCTTCCTACACCCTGACCGTGTCTGATTACGAATTCATCACCGACCCCTCCGGGATTGGGACCGGAGTATACGCGATCGAAGGCCCTCAGGCAGTAGAGGTCATTCCTGCTACAAAGTTCAACGCCATCAATCCCCACTAACTGTTCACGTCGTTACCATTGAATCCATCGTAGCACTCCGGAGACCTACCCAGATTCGTCGCCAAACACGATCCTAGAATTGTAGTCTAAGAACCCCTAACAGAACCAATGGAGTGCTTGGGCCCGAGTATCGAGTCCAGAGAACTTACAGGCCCCAGGCGGAGTCTTGATAGGGATTTTAACCATCGACCCGTTTTACCCATCCTACAAATGAGGCACCCCCATGAATTCCATCGGCACAACCATGTCCAGAAGCGTCCTGGCAGCCCTACTTCTGACGCCCATGATTTTCCTCGATAGCACGAAGACACTCTCAGCGCAGATCATGCTTCAGTGCTATCAACTCGAACCAGGCTTTTGCGACCCAGAACCGTGGTTCCCTGAAACCGAGCCGTGTAGCACAAAGTCGAACCAGCTAGGGTGTGAACTCCACGTCCATCGCGTTTGGGCGGTCTTAATGACACCGATCGCAGCGAGCTCCGGATCGCCCACCATCGCCTGTGAAGAGGGAGTCCCGTGCTATTACGAGTCCTATTGCGCTTGGAATGGGACTTCCTGCCATTCGCTTCCCGCCTGGTATGTTCCCAGCAGTTCCTCTGGAGTGACTTGCAGTCTGGGAAGCCCCCCGTCTCAGGGGCAGCAGTGCGACCCAATGCAGCCCGGGGGAGGCGGCCCCGACTGACCATCGCCTCCAGCCTATCGGCCAGTTGGGAGGCGGTTCACGACGAGCGGGTTCGCGTGCTCACATCAGCACGCGGACCCGCTGAATCCATGCAGGGAAGCGCTTTGACGGTGAGCGCGCGATACAGCAATGCCTGCCTACTTCTTGTCGACGAGGGGGCGCTTCAGGGCCTGAATTCTCTTCGGGCCGTCCTGGTAGAGGATCGTGAGGCAGATGCCTACACTGATGCCGATCAAGAAAATCGCAAGGATCCCCAAACGCGACCGAAGTTCATCCTTCATCGGATCGTGGCTGTGGCCTCGGGAACGGGGCGAACGCGGTGGATAGCTGCTCGGACCGCGCCGGAGCCTCCATCTGTCGTGGCGTCGATCCAAACAAGAAGCTCAGAGGTCCCCTCAGCGGCCATTCGCAATTGGCGAGCGCTCTCAGTGGCGGGCAGGCTGCCGCGACTCCCATCCGCACGCAGGATCTGAACACGCCGTGTGTCTGCGGTTTCCTCGATCCAGGCCAGGGACTGTCCAGCCCCCGCAGGATCGAACGGGCGAGCCTCCTCATTCACACTTGCCGAACTGAAGGCGCTTTCGAGGGGCCGCGTCGGGTCGTACTTGAGCAGAACCTCGCCGTTTGGCAGAGCCTCGATCCATGCTGCTGCAGGGAGTTCAACGCTACCACCCTCAAACAGGAGTGGCAACCGGTTCGTCGGCGCAGGATGCACGGATGCCGAGCTGCGCGATGCCACGCCCCACAGGCCTACTTCCGCCGAGCGGAGATCGACTCCCTCGCCGGCGAATGAGTACCACCACAGCGCGGGGGACGGTGTCGCAAGAAACTGGGGCATCAGGTCGTACGGATGTTCATCCGTCGAAGCGCGTCGAGTTTCCCACTCCTCGCCAAATCGCCACGCGGCGTACACCGTCGAGGACGAGCCGCTGACCTCGACCCACGAGATTGCGGGCGTATTCGCGTCGAGCCATGTGACCGTGGGGGCCTCGATCGAAGAATCCGCCGAAGCTGCCACGACGACGGACTTCGAGAGAGCCGGGTCATAGAAGAAAAGCGCCTGACGTTTCGGCGTGCGGTTGACCCAGACGGCCGCGCATTCCGCCGATTCCGGAGCATACGCCAAGGAAGGCTCGCGGTTTTCACCAATCAAAGTGTCGTCGAAGGCCACGCTCGCGCGCGCCAGGGGTGCGGACGCGTTACTCTCGGCGAGGTAGATCCTCGCACGCCCCGTCTCGTCGGGGGCAGACCAAGCGATCGCGTGGCGATCGGGGCCGACTGCGGCGACCACCTCACGCGCGGGCCCCAGGCCGGGGCTCCAAATGATCCAATTGGAGCCAACCGAATCACCCGCCGGAGTCAGGGATTCCCCGCGAATCATGGAGACTTGCGGGTCTGCTGCGAGAGATTCCTGCGCAAGCGCCGACCATGGCCCCGCCACGAGGATGGTGGCGAGAGCGGCAAGTGTCTGTTCGCGGGAGGTCAACCGGCTCATACGGAGCACGGTGCAACGAGCACCTCGACCACGGCAACAATGATTGTTCGCGAGCGCGCGAATGAATCGATGCCCAACGACTTCCCTAGAACGAATTCTGACGAAAGCGTAGCGATATTCCTTGCGGGCACCGCTTGCGGATGTCACTACACCCGCATCAGGTATTCCCCTAGTTTTCTGCCGGTTGGTTCCTAATTTGCCTAAGAAATAGGCCGATTCAGTGCATTCAGCAAGCAGCGAAGTGAAGGAGGCACCCGACGGATGGGCTTCGGCTGGCGATTCTGTCAGGTGCATGACACCACTAAGCAGAGTTGTGTCAAAGGTTTACCATGTTTGCGATTGGCGGGTGTGGCTCAGGTCTCTCCAGAAGGTGTTTTTAAGGCGAGAGATGACGGGAGTCTCCCATCGCGTCTCAATTTGAGATGCGATGCGAGACTGGGCAGGTTCGCCAGATTCAAAAGGCCAAGAGGATGTTCCCGATGAACTGTGAAGCAACGAAACTAGATCCCTCCTCCGGAGGACTCCGATGAGAACACCCAATTTCAAGGCTGGATTGCTGGCCATCACCACGTTCTTCGTTGGGCTGGTGAACATGGCCGGTGCCGTCCCCGGCGTCGGCTACGCCGAGTACTATGTTCTCTGCGATGAAGCCGACCTGATTGCTTCGCTCAAAACCGGGCCCTCATCGAACGTCCCAGCCGCACATACGGCCGCCGACCTCAACTCGCGCCTCAGCATCGTCTCCAGCGCGAACGGGGTTCAGATCTACCTCGACGAATGGGAAGACGGCTACGACTTCGACCCGGTCAATCCTGCGACGACGGCAGACGCCAAGTGGGACAATGCGGTTGTGGGAGCCGGTGAACAAGGCCCGGCCCTAACTCGCGGCCAAGTGCTTACCCTCTCGAATACCAACACCTTCGTCCCTGGAAGTCAGGGCGTGGACGGTGGCGACCGGTTCTATGTTACGGGGGCTCCAATCTGTGTGGTCCGCACCTGCTGGCCAACCAGCCCCGGTACGTTTATGTCGGGCAACTTGCCCCTCTATCCTGTCCAGACGTGGGACAGCGAATACACGGCTCCGATTGGTGAGGATGTTCTCGGCGGCGCGCCCTTCGGGATGGCCGACCTTTTTGTCCAAGCCCGCGACAATAACACACGCATCGTGGTCACATCACCAACGAACGTCGTCTTGCTCGACACAGTGATTCAGCAGGGTCAGAATCACCGCATCGCCGCCATCGACGCCGGAACGCGCGTTGTTGCGACGAACAATACAACCGGAGATCCCGCGCCGATCCAGACTGGTATCGTCACAAGCTCCGGTGCGAACAACTCACGCTACTTCACGCTCACCCCCGATGAGTTCCTCGTCGGGGATTTCTATATCCCCGTCCCATCGATGACGCACCCCTCCAACGAGGAGAACGGGCGCGACGTCGACACGGCCGTCTACATCTACTCGACTGTTGCGAACACACCCGTCCAGATCGAGACCGCTGGCGGCGTTCAGAACCTGAATCTGGCTGCCAACCAAGTCCATCGCTACGTCATGCCTCGTGCTCAACCGGGTGTTCGGCGTGGTTACTTCGGCGCTGTGATTCGCGGTACGGATCCAACCAAGAAGATTTCGATCTACACGGCAGCGGACGACCAACGCGATAACGTCGACTGGGGCTTCTCGGCGATCCCATCCGCATTCGCGCTGAAGGAGTACTTCGTCCCCTACGGCCCAAACAACCCGATCCACCTTACCCCGCTATCAGACAACACGACATTCTTCATCGACTATGATGCGAACGGCACGGTCGAGGCGACTTTCGTCCTCGATCGCTTTGAAACGAATCAGGTCTATGACCCGCAGCCACCCGGCAATCGCGACATGGCAGGTGCGCGCATCACGGCGACCTCTCCGTTCATTGTCGTTTGGGGCCAGGACGACACGGAGGCCACGCCCGGCGAGCCCTCCCCCGACTTCGACCAAGGTTACACGGTTCTCCCGCTCTTCTGGTTTGACCCAGCTCTCAGCATTGCAGTCTCCCCCACACCGAGCGCCGTCCCCATCACGGGCGGCACCACGACGATTACCTCCGTCACGACGGCGGCCAACAATGGCGTCTTCAACATCGACCTGACGAGCACCATGCCGACAGGTTGGGCATACGTCCCGGGCACAACGTTGATCACCTACTCGGATGGGACGTCCAACTACACAGCAAACCCGACCGTTGCGGGTCAGAACCTCAGTTGGCTCATCGACCACGATCTCCCCGCCAACCAGACCATCACACTGACCTATCAGGCGACGACGACATCGGGATTTGCTCAGGGATTCAACCAGTTCGTCTGCTCTGCTCTTGGTGACAGCCTGAACAACGCTTCGGCTCCTGGCAACTCGGTTCTCGAGCCATCCGACTTCGCAAACGTCTTCGTATCGGCCGCGCCGACGACAACGCTTCAGGCAACACTCGTTTCCAACGCGCCAACGTTGACCAACCCAGGTCAGCCGATCACCTATACGCTCAACATCACGAACAACGGGCCGGCAACAGCACAGAACGTCGGCGTCAGCAACCCGCTCCCGTTCGGCACGACCTACGTCACTGATTCCACAATCGTGACGGCACCGAACTTCTTTCAAAAGACGTTCTACGACACGTTCGTTTCCCAGAACTACAACCTCAACGCAGGCAATACGAACTTCCTGACCAACTGGACCGAAGGCACGGACGGCGGCAGCGCGACCACGGGCAACTATCAGGTCGTTTCCCTTAGCACGAACACACGCCTTCGTATCGGCAACACCGGCGCGTCGATGGCGGCGAGTACGACGGACGTCATTTCCCGTCAGGCTGACCTATCGGGTGCCAGTGCGGCCACGGTAGCCTTCAACTATCGACGCGTCGGGATGGACAACGCCTCCGACACCGTTGTGGTTGAGGTTGCAGCGTCGACCGCTGGTCCGTTCGTCACCCTGGCAACCTTTAACGGTACAGGCACCGACGATCCGGCGGCCTTCGTGGCTCAAGCTCCGCTCACGATCCCAATCGCTCAGATTTCCTCGACGACGACGGTGCGCTTCCGCGTTACGAATCAGCTTGAATCGAACGACTTGTTCTACGTCGACAACTTCCTGATCACCTCGAACCATCGTCCGAACGTCGTTTCGGCAGGTGGCACGCCAGCCCTCCTCGCTCAGGGTTACACACTGAACGCAGGCGAGAGCATGACGGTGGTTTATCAGGCAAGTGTTAATCAGCCCCTTCCGGCGGGCCAGCTCTCCATCTTCGACGCCGCGTCGGTGTTCTCGACGCAGTCGAATCCGATCAACCTTTCGGTCAACGACGTCCTTGGCCGTATCGGTGACTTCTCCTTCAACGACTTGAATGGCAACGGCGCATACCAGCCGGGCCTCGGTGAAACTGCACGTGGTGGCGTTCGCTTCCTGCTTCGCAGTGGCGGCGCGGACTTGACCATCGGAAACGGCGATGACGTCACGTGGCCTCTCAATACATCCACAGGTGCAGGTGCCTTTGGATTCACGGGCCTGATGCCAGGTAACTATCGAGTTTCGGTGGATCCGACATCGATCCCCGCTGATTACGTCGTCACGACTGGTAACAACCCGGCAAACACGAATCTGACCTTCGGAGAGAATGAAGCCGGCATCGATTACGGCTTCCGCGACACAGACACGGATGACGACGGAATCCCCGACGTCTCTGACAACTGTGTGAACAATCCGAACCCACTTCAGGAAGACTGCGACCTCGACGGCATCGGTGACGCTTGCGATCCGACCGACAACCTGAATCCAGTCATCACCGTTTGCGCGGGCAACCAGTCAGCAGTTGCCAACGCTTCCTGCCAAGCCGCCGTCCCGAACTTCACGGCTGGCGTAACGGCGACGGACACGTGCGATTCGTCCCTCACCATTACTCAGTCTCCCACGGCGGGAACGCTGGTTGGTTTCGGCGTTCACACGATCACCATCACGGTGACGGATGACGCTGGAAACACAGCCACATGCAATGCGACGTTTACGGTCAACGACACAACCAACCCGGTGATCAGTGTTTGCGCTGTGAACCAGTCGGCCTCGGCCAATGCTTCCTGCCAAGCTCCGGTCCCGAACTTCACCTCGGGCGTTACGGCTACGGACAACTGCGATTCGTCCCTGACGATCACGCAGTCGCCGACAGCAGGCACGCCCCTTGGTCTCGGCGTCCACACGATCACCATCACGGTGACGGATGACGCCGGTAACACAGCCACATGCGATGCTACGTTCACGGTCACGGACGACACGGATCCGGTCATTGCCACATGCGCGGCAGATCAGTCTGCGTCGGCAAACGCATCGTGCGAAGCGACGGTGCCCGACTTCACGTCAGGCATCAGCGCTTCGGACAACTGCGACACCTCGCTTACGATCACTCAGTCCCCGACGGCAGGAACGGTTGTAAGCCCGGGCGTTCACACGATCACCATCACGGTGACGGACGATGCTGGTAACTCTGCGACCTGCGATGCGACGTTCACGGTTACAGACGACACGGACCCGGTCATTGCCACATGCGCGGCTGATCAGTCCGCTTCGGCTGACGCGAGCTGCGAAGCAACCGTCCCCGACTTCACGTCAGGTGTCAGCGCTTCCGACAACTGCGACACAACCCTGACAGTCACACAGAGCCCGACGGCTGGCACGGTCGTTGGTCCAGGCGTTCACACGATCACCATCACGGTGACGGATGACGCCGGTAACACAGCCACATGCGATGCGACGTTCACGGTCACGGACGACACGGATCCGGTCATTGCCACATGCGCGGCTGATCAGTCCGCGTCGGCCAATGCATCGTGCGAAGCAACCGTCCCCGACTTCACGTCAGGCGTCAGCGCTTCCGACAACTGCGACACCACTCTCACGGTCACGCAGTCCCCGACGGCTGGCACGGTCGTTGGTCCAGGCGTTCACACGATCACCATCACGGTGACGGACGATGCCGGAAACTCTGCGACCTGCGATGCAACGTTCACGGTCACGGACGACACGGACCCGGTCATTGCCACATGCGCGGCTGATCAGTCCGCTTCGGCTGACGCGAGCTGCGAAGCGACGGTGCCCGACTTCACCTCGGGCGTCAGCGCTTCGGACAACTGCGACACCTCGCTTACGATCACTCAGTCCCCGACGGCTGGCACGGTCGTTGGTCCAGGCGTTCACACGATCACCATCACGGTGACGGACGATGCCGGTAACTCGGCGACCTGTGATGCAACGTTCACGGTCACAGACGACACGGACCCGGTCATCGGCGCCTGCGCCGCGGATCAGACGGTCTTTGTCGACGTTCTCTGCGAGGCTTCCGTGCCGAACTTCACCAGCACGGTTTCCGCGACGGACAACTGCGACACGACTCTGACGATCACTCAGTCCCCGATGGCTGGCACGATCGCGGCACTTGGGAATACGACGATCACCATCACGGTAACGGATGATGCCGGTAACTTCGCCACCTGCACAGCGACGCTCACGGTCGGGGACAACCTGCCGCCCTTCGTGGCGGTTCCGGCTCCAGACCAGACGGTTTCGGCCAACGCGTCCTGCTTGGCAACGGTGCCGAATTTCATCCCGACGTTGACGGCGATGGACAACTGCGGGTTCTCGGTCACTCAGGCCCCCCCCGCAGGAACCACGCTCGGATTGGGTGTCCACACGATCACGCTGACCATCACCGACAACGCCGGTAACTCAGTGACGGACGAGGCACTCTTCACGGTCGAAGACACCACGCCTCCGGCAATCACCTGCCCGGCAGACTCGTCTCTGGCCGAGAGTGGCGGAACTGCACCTCTTCCGGACTACGCCGCGACTGCCTCCGCGACGGACAACTGCGACCCGAACCCGATGATTACCCAGGCACCCCCTGTTGGTACTCCGCTGGGCGTCGGTTCACACACGATCACGCTGACCGCGACCGATGGCGCAGGGAACTCGAGCGACTGCACCGTAACCTTTACGGTGACGTCTTCCAACTTCCCGACGGTCATTATCTCACCGGTAACTTCGCCGACAAACGTCTCGTTCCACCCCGGTATCGCGGTCACGTTCAGCGAACCGGTCACCGGACTCGACGTCTCGGAGTTCATCGGCACAGGCGTGACGATCACGAACCTCCAAGGCTCAGGCGCGAACTATACGATCGACGTCACGCTCAACTCGCCGGATGGAACGAAGACCATCGTTCTCCCGGCGGACAGCGCGATCAACGGCGCCACCAACGGCAACACGGTGTCGAACACGGTCGTCGTGCTCTTCGATACGACCCCGCCGACCATCGGCAACCTGACCTCGCCCGCCATTACGAACGTTTCCCCGATCGTGGTTGATTGGGCGTCGGTGGTGGATCCGATCGTCGGTGGTTTCGCCTCCGGTCTTGCGGAAGTTCACCTCTGGTACTCGTTCGAGGGTGGGGTGTGGGTGGATTCAGGCATGTCCTCCACGACGACCTCTGGCTCCTTCTCGTTCATCCCACCCGGTGGGCTCGAGGGAACCTATGAGTTCTCGCTCCTGACGGTCGACGCACTCGGCAACGCGAGTTCGACACCAACAGGCCCGGGCCAGACAATGACACTCTACGACCCGACGGCGCCCTTCGCCGGCACGGTCACAGTCGTTCCGAACTACGCCAACACGCCGTTCACCGTCAGCTACTCTGGCGCGAGCGATCCGGTTGTGAACGGCGCGATCTCGAACCTCGCATCGGTGGAACTCTGGTACTCGTACGAGGGTGGCCCCTGGACTCCGTCCGGCCTGACCTCTCCGAATGCCTCGGATTCCTTCACCTTCAATCCCCCGGGTGGCCTGAACGGCTTGTATGCGTTCGCCATGGTCGCCACGGACAACGCAGGCAACAGCTCGGCAACCCCGAGCGGTGCAGGCGACGATTCGATCATCTACGACACGGTTGCACCGAACCCGGGCATCGCGTCTGTGACGCCCGACTACACGAACGTCCACTGGACGGTCGAGTATAGCAGTGCAAACGATCCGACGGGTGGCGTCACGGTCTCCGGTCTCAATCAGGTCACGCTCTGGTATTCGTACGAGGGCGGCCCGTGGATCGACTCGGGCCTGACCTCGACCGGCAGCAACGGCTCCTTCGCCTTCGTGCCCCCCGGCGATCTGGATGGTCTCTATGCCTTCGCGCTTACTGCGACGGACAACGCGACGAATGCTTCCACGACTCCGACAGGCTCCGGCGATGACTCGGTCGTTTACGACACGGTCGCACCGAATCCTGGCGTTGCTTCGGTGGTGCCCGACGTGACGAACATGGCGTTCACCGTCGAGTACACGGGCGCGAACGATCCGACCGGCGGCGTGACCGTCTCCGGCCTCGACACGGTCTCGCTCTGGTACTCGTACGAGGGTGGCCCCTGGACGGATTCCGGCCTCACCTCGACCGGTGGAAGCGGCTCCTTCAACTTCAATCCCCCCGGCGGTCTGAACGGCGAGTACGCTTTCGCTGTCAGCGCCGTGGACAACGCAACCAACGCATCCGCGACGCCCTCCGGCCCCGGCGACGACACGGTCATCTACGACACGGTCTCCCCGAACCCCGGCGTCGCTTCGGTGGTGCCTGACTACACGAACATGCTGTTTAACGTGGACTTCACGGGTGCATTCGACCCGACCGGTGGCGTCACCGTCTCCGGCCTCAACGAAGTCGAACTCTGGTACTCCTACGAAGGTGGTCCGTGGACTCCTTCCGGCTTCACATCGACGGCAGGCTCCGGCTCGTTCGCATTCGTTCCCCCCGGCAACCTCGAGGGCGAGTACGCCTTCGCTCTCGTGGCGACGGACAACGCAACAAACAGCTCCACAACACCTCCGACGACGGCCGATGACTCGGTCATCTATGACCTGACGGCACCCGATCCGGGCACGGCGGACATTCCTGCCGCGTTCTCCTTCGGTTCCTTCGCTGTCAACTATGGTGTGGCTGACGATCCTTCGGTCGGCGGCGGCACGCCCAGTGGCTTCGCGGGCCTCGCGCTCTGGTACAGCTACAACGGCGGTCCGTGGGTCCCGAGCGGTCTCTCCTCCACCACGCCCAACGGCTCGTTCGTATTCAACCCGACCGACGGCGATGGCACGTACTCCGTGCAACTCGTCGCGATCGACAACGCAGGCAACGTCTCGGCAACGCCGTCCGGAACGGGTGACGACACAGTTACCGTCGTCTCCGACCCGTCCGACCTCGGCGTCGCGGATTCGCCCCCGTACGACAACACCGAACCGACGATCCCAGTGACGTACATGGATGTTCCGCCCACACTGCCGAACGTCAGCCTCTGGTACAGCTACGAAGGCGGGCCGTGGACAGATAGCGGTCTCACGACGACAGGCACCTCTGGCAGCTTCAACTTCTTCCCACCAGGGAACCTCGAGGGTGCGTACCACTTCGGTATCGTCTCGAACGACGGCGCTGGCACCTTCACGCCGGTTCCGACGGGCACAGGCGACACGACGACGATCTATGACCTCACCGACCCGATCCCGGGCACGGCGGACGTCACGCTCGACGTCACGAACTCGGCATTCACCGTCACCTACACTGGCGGCAACGACCCGATCACGGCTGGAACCCCCAGCGGTCTCGCAGAGGTTCAGCTTTGGTACTCGGTCGATGGCGGCCCGTGGCAGAACAGCGGCCTTACATCACCCGGCGCCTCCGGCTCGTTCTTCTTCGATCCTCCGGGTGGCACCAACGGCGTGTATTCGTTCGCGCTCGTTGGCGTCGACAACGCAGGAAACGTCTCGAACACCCCGACGCTTCCGGGCGACGACACCATCACCTATGACACAATCCCGCCGGCGATCACGAATTGCCCGTCGGACTTCAACACACCCTGCAATACGAACGCGGGCTATAACTTGACGTTCACGCCGTTTGCCGTCGATGCGACGACGACGACGTTTACGCTGCTGCCCGCCAATCCGCTCCCGTATGGCACAACGATCGTCACTGTGGTCGTCACGGACGAAGCCGGTAACTCGAGCACTTGCGAGTTCGCCGTCAACGTCCAGCCAGACCTCCAGCCCCCCGTGCGCACGCTGTCCCTCGGCAACGAAGACGGCTACCTGCGCGCACCCTTGGTGCAGGGCGGTCGCAGCGACCTCTACCTCAACTATGACACGTTCTACGTTGGCGATTCGACCAACAACGGTCAGTTCGTCGGCCTGCTCAGCTTCGACACGACAGGCCTCCCGGCTGGCGCCATCGTCACCTCTGCCCGCATTCGTCTGGTTCGCACCAGCCAGCAGGGCACGATCAGTGACTTCGGCGAGATGCGTGTGGCCATGGGCGCGCCCATTGGTCCTACGGCCGCCATGGAAGGCGACGACTGGATGCTCTCCTCGACGACGTATCAGGACGTCGCGGAGCACATCGACATCCCGACGGTTAACGCGGTGAACACCTTCGTCGAGATTCGCGAAGAGTACCTCGACTTCTTCAACCGCAACGGACGCACCCAGTTCCAGTTCGCCTTCGACCGTGCAACAGACGGCGACGGATACTTCGACTACATTTCCTTCCGAGCCGGCGACTATGTCGTCGAACTCGAACGCCCGGAACTCATCATCGAGTACGTGCTGGAGGACTGCTTCGAATTCCCGACCGTCCCACCGCCGACCCAAGGGCCGTTCACCACGACCATCTTCTCCAACCAAGTTGAAGACGGCTTCGTGACCGAGTGGCACTGGTCATCGGAAATCGGCTACCTCTACAACACCACCGCGCCGTCCTTCCAGGTCGGTGACTCCGGTCAGCGCCAGCAGCTCATGGGCATGCTCTCCTTCGACACGTCATCGATCCCCGCGAATGCTACGATCGACTCGGTCGAGGTCAGACTGTACCGCACAGGGGCCTCCGGTAACGTGGCATCGCTTGGAAACCTTGTCATCGACATGATGAATCCGTATTACTCGCCGACGAACTACAGGTTCGGCGCAACGGATGCACTCTTCTCGGACGACTTCCAGGCGTTCGCCAACTTCGAGGGTGTCGCGATCGTCGGCATCCCCGCAAAGACGAACCAATACACCAGCAACGTGTTCCTGTCGCCGACGGGCCTTCGTGCTCTCAACAAGGGCGACAAGACGCAGATGCGTCTTCGCTTCGAGTTGCCGGATGACGGCGACGTGGCGGTCGATGCCGTTTCCTTCGCAGCATCAGACTACGGCGTTACTTCACCCGCTCGCCCGAGGATCATCGTCACGTACCGCACGCCCTGATCGGCGCGCCGAAACCTGAAACACAAGACCCCCGCCAGAGCAATCTGGCGGGGGTCTCTTCATTCTCGGCAAGTCGTGTCACGTACATCGTGGCATGAAGGGTTATTCGCCACTCGGCGACTAACGGCGGCAGCACAACTCATCGATCTTCGCGGAGCAAAGCTCGTCGCATCGTTCGTTGTCTGCGACGCCAACATGGCCACGAACCCAGCGCCAATCGATCTCGTGACGGGCCGCCTCCGCGTCCAGCTCCTTCCACAGCTCTGCATTCAGGACAGGCTTCCATTTGCCGCCGTCCTTGCGCTGAAAATTGTTCTTCTTCCAATTCTTGATCCACGATGTCAGACCGTTCTTTACGTACTGCGAATCCGTGTACATCTCGACCTCGCACGGTTCCTTGAGGGCCTGGAGCGCGCGCAGCGCTGCAGTCAGCTCCATGCGATTGTTCGTCGTTTCCATCTCGCCGTCACAAAGTTCGCGGACGTTGTCGCCGAAACGCAGCACAGCCGCCCACGCCCCGACTCCCGGGTTGGGACGACAACCGCCATCTGTGTAGATGATGACTCTCTTCATGAATCTCCGCGCGCCAGTGCCGCCAGGGGCTCACCCTCGATCCCCATGATGCGCCACTCATCGAGGACTTCCGCGCCGAGCTTGCGATATCGCGAGAGTGCGAGTTCGTTCCACTCCAGCACGATCCATTCAAGGCGCGGACAACCGCGCTCGAGACAGATCTGCGCGAGCATCCGCATCACCCTCGTCCCGATCCCGAGCCGACGATACGCAGGGCGCACATAGAGGTCATGCAGGTGGATCCCTTTCGCTGCCCTAAACGTCGAGTAATAGTCGTGGTAGATCGCCATCCCGGCCAGGGCTCCATCCACCTCGGCGATGAAAGCACTGCACATCGCGTCGTCGCCAAAGTGCGCGGCGCGCAACGACTCCGGCGTGGCCCTGCACTTGTCGAGGAGCTTCTCGTACTCTGCCAGCTCGCGAACCAACTCGCAGAGCGCGTGTTCATCCCCTGGAACGGCGGGACGGATGACAAGAGACGGTTCAGCGGCAGACATCAACGCTCCTCTGAGAGGTAGTCCTTGTTGGCCAGCACGTAGACCATCACTTCATGACGGGGAGGGTTCATCGCAGGCAGTTCCTTGAATGCGCGCAACTCGCCTCCGGCGAAGACCACGACGCCCTCCTCAGAGAAGGCCGCGTCACCGATGATGTTAAGCTCGCGTGCGGCATTGCCCTTCGATTCCATCGCACCCTTGGACACGGAGAGGTCAACCGAGAGGAATAGCTTTCCCCGCGAACGGCGGGCCGCCATCAGTTTCCCCTGGGCAGTGACGGGCTCCGGCTGCGTCTGTCCGAGACGTTCCATCTGCGTGTCCTGAAACTTGGCGATGTCCATCTCGGTCAGCTCAAAGTCCGTGCGGAAGACGACGCCCTTGGCGTTCTCGCCCGAGCGCAGGTCGAGCATCCCTTTGCGGAAGTGACGGTCCAGCGTCACGAACTCTTCTTCCGTGATCAAATCCGTTCGTACGATGTACATGCTGACGGGAATTCGGACCTCCATCGTGTCGAAGCGCGCGACGGCGTCCTCGATCACGAAACGAAGACGGTCCTTCTCCATGCGCGTGCCGGCCTCGGGGAGGATCTGCACGACGAGTGTGCGGGCCTGATCCTCCGGGGTGAAGCGGACGCGGTACTCGGCGCCCGAGGGGAGGCCGCCCAGCACCGCGAATCGCTTCACCACATCGGAGGGGCGCGCGTTCTGCAGGTGCATGCGGATTTCGGTCGTTTCGCCGCGATCGGGCATCGGTTGTGGGAACACCGTCGAGCCAATCAGCAGCAGGAGGGCGACAATGCTCAGGACGGCAATGTGGGACGTGGTCATCGGAGTACACCTCGGGTTAGCATATCGGCCCGTGCGTCCCCCTGCGCCGCGAACAGCGGCAAGCACGATTTTCGGCTGGTCAGATCTTTGGTGCTGCTCTGCGCGTATGAGCCAGAGGCGGCGGTCAAACTCCGCCGAGGGCGTCCAAGAGCCGCTGGGCGGCGGCTCCGCGCACGAACTCTCTGCGGGCACGCTCGCACCCGGCATCGGCAAGTCGGCGGCGCAGTTCCGGGTCACGCGCAAGGCTTGTCAACGCCGCGTCCAGTTCTGGTCCGGGAGCGGCGAGAATCCCCGTTACTCCGTCCTCGATCAGTGATGCCACGGGGCCGCATCGCGGATTCGCAATCACCGGCAGACGCGCATGCCAGGCCTCGACGATGACCATGCCAAAGGACTCGGATTCGCTCATCAACACGAAGGCGTCCGCCTTGAGCCACAAGTCACGAAGTGCGTCTTCATTGAGCGACCCCTGCCAACTTGTACCCTCCGGCATCGGAGCGCCGTCCAGATCCTCGCCGACCCCGATGAACTCAATCGCGAGGCCACTGTTTCTCACTCGCACCACCGATTCGGCGATTTCCCGGTATCTCTTGTCCGAGGATTTTCGGGAGACGGTCAGCACGCGCAGCGTAGAGCCGTCGCGCACGGGGCGTGCATCTGCCATGCGTATCAGTTTGTCGTCGGGCCAGACCGGTGCGCCGATGAACTTTGCCGCAGAGCCGAGCGCCGGGAACACCTTGGATGCAGACCACGGCGTCATCGCCGCCACGAGGTCCGCCTTCCTCATCGCGTCGAGATACTGTCGCCGATAGTAGAACGAGTCCCCGACGTGCATCAGGGGGATCAGCACGCGCCGAGGTTTCCCTCCGCGTCCCGCCCCTCCGCCGTGCAGCTTCCACGGAAGATTTGCAGAAATCACCACATCGAAGTCGCCTGCCTTGTGCGCCAATGCCGCTTCCAGCTCAGGGGAATTCGGACCGCGCAAGCGCGCAAAGGATTCCTCCATCCACGCCGGTTGGCGCTGCGCGTGCGCCCACAATTCTTCCTCGCTCGAAAAGGCTCGCGAGTCGCGCCAGAGGTCCCCCTCGACTTTGCCGGATCCGCTCTCGAATGACACCCCAGAGAGGCGCACGCCCAACGTGCGGAAGTCGCGGATGGGCCGCTGGGCTCCGCCAATGCGCAGAGGGACACGCTGAATGCCGGGTGGAATCTCCGCCTGCAGTTCGAATTTCCCACTGATGCGAGTCGCCGCGACTCCATCCTCCGCGCCGAGTATCGCATCCACAACCCACGGCGCGTCTCCGCGAAGCACCATCCTTCCCCCCGCGTGGCCGCGCGCGAGCCGCACATGCGCCAGCGCCCCCGACCACCGGCGCGGGCCGTCGGATGTTGGCTCGACTTCGTGCCAATCGGCATCCAGCAACGGCCCCACAAACCCTGTCAGCCGCTCATCACCCACCTGGAGTGGCAGGCTCTCGTGCGCGCGCTGAATGCGCCTCGCCTCATAGGCGAGATAGATCTTCGGAAACCGCCGCGCGCGAAATCGCCGCACCACGACACCATCCTCCCGTGTGTCGCCTGCGGGGAGGAATTGATTCCACAACGCCCCCCAGTGACAGAACGGACGAAATCGGTGCGCTGTGGTGGTCCACACCTCGACCTTGTGCCCCGCATCAACAAGTTCCCGCACGAGCCGGCGGTGCAAACGCTCCGCCCCACCGGCCAAGTCCTCACCCCAGCGATAGGGAACGAACAGAATCCGCAACCGTGCAGATGCGCTCACTTGGCGCGCCCTCGCGACTCCAACCCGGCGAGTCGTTCCTCGACCTGAGCCACCAATCGCGCCCAAGTGCGCTCACGTACGAGCGCCCTACGCGCGGCGATTTCCTCGGGCGTGCTCACGCCGCCGATCATCTCGCGAAGCGCGCGCGGCCAGTCCTTCGGCTCCTCGACTCGAATCTGCGGGGTGAACTCCGCGACAACATCCGGGATCGGAGTCGATAGCACCGGTAGTCCCACCGCGAGAAACTCGAGCGCCTTGACCGGATTGATTGCACGCGCTGCGGGCGTGTTCGCGAAGGGCATCATGCCCATGTCGCAGTGTTGATAGTACGCGGGCAATTCCGTGTGCGGTTTGAGCCCGAGCATGTGCATGTTCTTGGGCTGCGCTCCCGGGAGGGAAAACGACCCATGGACCGGTCCGACGAGCACCACCGACCCCTTCGGATTTGCGGCCGCGGCTTCCATGAAGAGCTGCGGATTCATGCGGTCGTTCAACGTGCCGATGTACAGGATGCGCGGGTGGGGGAGTGCGCGGAGATCCGCGGGTTCCTTCGCCGGAGCCGTCATACGCTCGATGTCAGTCCCGCTTGGTAGGTATTCAACTCCCGGGAACCGCTTCTCCACACGGCGTTTCATCGCTCCCGTGCCCGCGAAGATGAGCGAAGCGCTCTTCAGCAGACGGCGTTCTGCAGCACGTGCACCCGCAGGCGCCCAGTCGAACGCGGCAAAGTCGTCGATCAGATCGACGGCGACATGTTTTGCGTGAAGCTGTTCCGCGATCGCGCTCGTGAACACCGCATTCGTCAGATAGATGAACTCATCCGGCTTCACCACGTCGCGCAGCAGGCGAATGATCAGGCGCTCGTTCATGCGCCGCGCCACGGCCAGCTTGTATTCGCCTGAGAAGATCGGAGGCGAGAGCACGAGAAGCCTGCCATTCGCCAGCCTCTCGACGGACTTCCATCTCCCACCCAGCCGTGTCATCGCCTCGTGGACCTGAACCGGTGCGAGGTAGATCACCGCTCGATGCCGCGCGAGCCCCATCGCCATTTCCTGAGGCCGCTGCCACACCGAATGCCAAGGGACCTGAGAGTGAAGCAAAACCGCGCGCCCTCTCCCCGCGCGGGGAGGACGAATTGGTTCTGCGGCAAGGAGTTCAGCCATGCCGGCGTGGATGCGTAGGAGTTCAGGAAAGGCGCGCACGTGAGTTTCCCGGTGATTCACCCCACGTCGACCTCACGGCGCAAAGCTGATCGCCCATTCTCGCGCGGTCGCGGGTGGGTGGGCGGTCATTCTGCTGATACAGGGAGACTGTCCTCGGTGGGCGTGCCTTGGCGCGCGGCCTGTTTCTCTGCCGCTGCGGCTGCGCGACGAGCGTCCAGCATCACTTCGCGGGTCATCTTTGTGGACTTCGCCGCATCCTTGCCAGCCGGGTTCGGCTTCGCGACAAAGACATACAGCAGGATGAGTCCGGCGATCACAGCCACGACGGGCACAATCCCGATGCCACCCTTGGCCGGAGTCGCAGGAGCCGATTCCAGCGAAGCGTTCACGCTCCCCTCGGAGTCCACATCCTTCTGAGTTTCAGGGGATTGCCCCGGTATCTCCTTGCTCATGCTTCACTCTTTCCAAGCGCGCGAATCCACTCGTGGATGTCCATTTTGGTGCGGTCAAACGCGGACCAGTTTGATTGTAACCCATGGTGAAAGGCAAGGCGCACTGCCCCACAAACCCGACTCTCCGGGCTCCTTGGACTGCGGCGAAGCGTCGCCGCTTTTAGCAACACGACGCGAAACTCGCATGGGCCAGACGCACATCGGAGCGAGCCCCCGCTCCAGCTTTTCAGGGGAGAACGCGAAAGCGGCGACGCGCCGCCGCAGTCCAAATCGGACAGCGCAAGGAGCGTACCCGGACTTTACCCAATTTCTAGGCGTCAGAGAACTCGAGGATATCAAGTTGGTCTTCGTTCGTCAACGATGGCGCATGCTTGAACACGGTGGAGGCGCGTTTGTTGAGGATTTCTGCGATA
>Ga0268299_1001399_pt1 | contig 43143 bp, 44 predicted proteins | sample NOBtaG_FD_193484 | JGI IMG/M metagenome (GOLD analysis project Ga0268299, IMG submission 193484) | Activated sludge microbial communities from bioreactor in Nijmegen, Gelderland, Netherland - NOB reactor | ecosystem: Engineered > Bioreactor > Aerobic > Activated sludge | place: Netherlands... | reverse complement strand
CCTCCTGGTAACAAGATATGGTCTTTCAACTCATATCTACCACGAAGGCCTCGCTCGAATTGTGGCGAATCCGCCAAAACCTCCAATTTTCAGAGATTTACCGTCGTTCTAAAAGAGCCACACCCTTTTGCAGGTCGCGCATTGCCACCGCTGGCGGCCTTTTCGCGTGAAGCCGAACTTCCGAAGGTTCCCGGCATCCAAGCGCCCATAATCGGCGCACTTCTCGTTCCAACAGAAAGAACTGGGAGTTACTAACTCATCACTTTTCAGCTTTTTATCCGGCTTGGTCATATCGCCGGGAATTGTAAATCAACTCAAGTTCGGGAGACGACCTTTTATGGGAATGCTTATTATGGAACGATTTACTTCAGCAAAAAGCATTTTGACGATCCATTACCTGTACAACAACGAACTGCTGCACATGAGGTATTACACATAGTATTTCGAGGCGATCACAAAAAAGTTGTTCAAAGTCTTGGGCTGACTGCTTATCCAGGCAATTATACTGACGACCAACTTTCCAAGATGGTGAATGATTTTCTTGATGCAGGGTGCGATATAACTAAAATGCCTAAATCAACAAACTAGGAGGGACAGTTATGAAAAAGAATTACTTTCAAATAATAGCCTTATCAATGCTCATTTTTGGAATTGCCGTGGTTTGGGTAAATAAAGAAGTTTATCCGAACAAGCAGTCTAAAGTGATAAACCATAAAGAATTAGAAGACTTAATACAAAGTAATAGCATTTCTGAGCTAAAAACACTGTTAGCAAATGCCGGAGGGATTGATAGTAGAAGCTCATACGGCTGGACGCCGTTAATGGTAGCAGCTAATGAGGGGAAGCTTGAATCTCTCATTTTTTTACTGGAAAGTGGCGCAGACCCAAACGCGCAAGCTTCTGGCATTTTTCCTTTACGACTCGCTGCTAGTAAGGGGCATATAGAAATTGTTAAACAGTTATTAGCAAGAGGGGCAAATGTTGATCAAGGGAAGAACTTTGAAAATACAGCCTTGATTGTGGCGGCAGGAAGCGGTCACAAAGAAATTGTGGAAGTGCTTTCTGTCTATGGGGCGGACATAAATGCTGCAAATAGCACTGGCGGTACCGCGCTCATGCTCGTTTACGATAAACCTGACAATACGGAAACTTTGACTACATTGATAAGATTGGGAGCAAGTACTGCGGCGAAAGACGAGAACGGATGGACGGCTCTATTTTATGCAGTAAGAGTAGGACGCTATCAGGCAGTTAAAGTTTTGCTAGAGGCTGGCGCCGACGTTAATTCCAAAAGTAACCATGGCGAAACGCCTCTTAGTTTGGCCGAGTTACTAAAAGACGAAGGATTGATTGAAATCTTAAAACAAGCCGGTGCCAGCCATTAACAAGGCTTTTCATTGACCCTGTTTTCCAGAGCGCAGGGCGAGTTTGTCGGCCTGGATCAATGCAATGTTCGGCTGGCTCCGTCGCTGGCCGGGAGCGGCGAAATCAGCATCGCGCTGATGGTGGACGGCAAAACCTCCAACACGGTCAGAGCCAGAATCAAATAATTTCGCGTTCGTAGTTCCGCCTTCAGGCGGCGATAGCTCGGAACGAGCGGCAGAGCGGCTCTCTCTGGCCGCGCAGCCGCCTGAAGGCGGAACTACATGCATAGCAGACGCCGAAGTCCTGTTTGCCGGAGCGCAGGGCGAATTTGTCGGCTTGGATCAGTGCAATGTTCGGCTGCCGCCTTCGCTGGCCGGTAGCGGCGAAATCAGCCGTCGCATTGACGGTGGACGGCCAAACGGCAAACATCGTGGCGGTCAGCATCAAATAAGGCTGTGAGGCAATTTTCCATATTGCCCCACCCTGTGCTTGCCATCCCATTGCCTCAATAGTAGCATCCGCGCGCATCACAGGCGGAGACGGCTCGGCGACAAGCTTTCCCGGCGTCACACATCCGCATCACCAGTCCACAACACAACAAGGAGATCAACCCAATGGCGGTTAGCCTAGCTGACTCTCAACTGCCCGTCGCCGAACGCGCGCGACGGCGCATTACCTGGCGACTGATGCCGTTTTTATTGCTGCTGTATTTTCTGGCCTACATTGATCGCACCAATGTCAGCGTTACGGCGTTGGACATGAAAAAGTCGTTGGAAGCAGGCGGGCTGGGATTCAACGACGGCATCATCGGCACAGGCGCAGGCATTTTCTTCATCGGGTACTTTTTGCTGGAAATTCCCGGCACGCTGATCGTCGAAAAATGGAGCGCTCGCAAATGGATCGCCCGCATCATGATTTCGTGGGGCATCATCGCCACGTTGATGGGTTTCATCGGCGAGCAGTGGATGAGCTTCCTCGGCGACAACGTTTCGCAGTTTTACGTGCTGCGTTTCATTCTGGGCATTGCCGAAGCCGGATTTTTCCCCGGCATCGTAGTGTTTCTGGCGCACTGGTTTCGATATGAAGACCGCGCCAAGGCCAAAGCCAATTTCATGATCGGAATTCCGATTGCCTCAATGATCGGCGTGCCGCTGTCGCAGTGGATTATGAGTTCCATAAACTGGGGCGGGTATGAAGGCTGGCGCTGGGTTTTCATTCTGGAAGGCATTCCATCAGTCATTTTCGGAATAATGACGATTTTTTATTTGACCGATTGGCCACACCAGGCCAAATGGTTGCCGGAAGACGAAAAGCAGTGGATCACAGGCGAACTCGAACGCGAGCGACAGGAAAAACTGGCGTCCGGCAAGGATAATTTGTGGCAGGGATTGAAAGAAGGATTGCTGAATCCGAAAACGCTGTTGCTGTGTTTGATCTATATCAGCATCGTCACAGGCTTTTATGGATTGACGATGTTTCTTCCCTCGATTGCCGAAAAGATGGTTCCGGGCACTTCGACCTCGGACATCATATTGAAAAAATACATAATTCCCGCCGTGCCTTATGTGTTCGGTTTGGTGGGAATGTTGTGGAACAGCGCTCATTCCGACAAAACCGGCGAACGGCGCTGGCACACAGTCTGGCCGCTGCTGTTCGGAGCCGTCACGCTCAGCTTGAGCCTGCTGACGGCGAGCAGCGTCATTTTCGCCTTTACGTTTTTGTGCCTGACCGGAATTGGAGTTCTTGCCTACTTGCCGGTGTTCTGGACGTGGCCTTCACGTTTTCTGGCGGCTTCGGCTTCGGCGGCGGCGGTGGGACTAATCAATTCGTTCGGCAACCTTGGCGGTTATCTTGGTCCCAAAGTCGTCGGCTGGCTGAGTGTTGAAACCGGAAGTTACGCGGCTGGCCAATGGTTTCTGGTCGTTTGCATTCTGGTTGCCGGATTGCTGGCTCTGTTGTTGAAACAGCAGAAGAAAGAAGCGACTCAGTGAATCCGGTTTGCCAGACGGTTATCGCCGTTTCCAGGCGAACCATCGTTTGAACAAATTGCTGACGCTCGTAGAAAGCCGCGTGCGGTTGTAAGCATCGCCGATTCGTTGCAACACTGACGCCTGCGTCGGGTAAGGATGAATCGTCGCCGACAACGCACCGGCTTTCAGTTTGTGTGCGATGGCCAGCGTCAGTTCGCTGATGATGTCTCCGGCGTGGCGCGCGACGATGGTTCCGCCCAAAATCGTTCCAGACCGCCGGTCGTAATGCAGGCGCGCAAAGCCTGTGGTTTCTCCGTCCAAAATCGCACGGTCGTTATCTTCCAGCGGTTCGGTGATGGTGGCAACATCGAATCCGGCGGCGCGCGCTTCGGCTTCGTACATCCCCACGTGAGCAACTTCCGGGTCGGTATACGTCACCCACGGCATCACCAACTGGCTCGCTCGCGCCCTACCGAAAAACAGCGCGTTGCGAATCACCAACCTAGCCATCGCGTCCGCCGCGTGCGTGAATTTGAACCGCGAACAAACGTCGCCAGCCGCATAAACCCTCGGATTTGTCGTTTGCAAAAAATCATTCACAGTCACGCCTTCGCGGGAATAGGCGATTCCGGCGGCTTCCAGATTCAAACCTTCTACGTTCGGCGCTCGCCCGGCGGCAGACAAAATCACATCGCAAGCGACTTCCTTTCGTTCGCCGCCAAGTTCGTAACTGAGAATTTTGTCGGCTCCGCGCGTTTCGACTTGCGTGATTTTCGCCTGATTGATGATCGTCATTCCTTCGACGACCAATTGGCGATGAATCAGTTCGGCGGCATCGCTGTCTTCGCGCGGCAGAATTTGTTCGACATCGTTGAGCAACGTCACACAACTGCCGAATCGCCGAAACGCCTGCGCCAGTTCGCAACCAATCGGGCCTCCGCCAATGACGACCAAACGGCGAGGCAGTTCAGTAATCGTGAAGATGGTTTCGTTGGTGTGACAACCGGTTTCTTTCAGACCCGGAATCGGCAATTCGGCGGGACGACCACCAGTGGCAATGACTGCTCGATCAAATTCCAAACGCTGGTCGCCGACTTCAATCGCCGTCGGGCTGACAAACCGAGCTTCGCCGAGGAAGACATCCACGTTGTATTTATCCCGCATTCGCGCGGCGGAATCGTTGACGCTGATTTGCGAACGCAGCCGCCGCATTCGCTCCATCGCTGCGGCAAATTCAATTTCAGGTTCAGCGGAAAGTTGAACGCCGAACTCTTTTGCTCGGCGTAAGTCGTAAACTGCGCGAGCGGCGCGAATGACGGCTTTCGACGGAACGCAACCGGTCACCAGACAATCGCCGCCCATCAACGCGCGTTCGATGATGGCGGCTTTTGCGCCAAGTCCGCCTGCCCCGCCTGCACTGACCAAACCTGCCGCGCCGGCTCCAATCGCCACCAGATTGTATTTGCCATTCGGAGTCGGCCCATTCGGATTGACGTGATGCGGCGGATGACAATTTTCGATCATCAACCGGTCGTGGGGGTCATCGGCCAAGGTCATGTGTCTGACCCAATCATTCGTCGGCATGGTTCAAACTCCCTGCGTATCGGGGTCGGGTACAATTTCGACTGGTTCCTGTTCGACTTGCGACAGAGCTTTTCGTGCGGTGCGCGTCACCAAAGCGACGACGGCAATCGTCGCCAGCAACCCAACCACGCGCAAGACGAGCTGCCACGCGCCGACGCCGCTTGCTCCTGCGCTCAAAGCGTCGCGCGCCGTCGCTCCGATGTAAACGTATAAAAATGTTCCCGGCAGCATACCGATCAAATTCGCCAACACATACGAACTCACGCGAACCGTCGTCAGCCCCAGAAAGTAATTCAGCAAGGTAAACGGAAACACAGGGCTGAGCCGGACGAGCAAGACCATCTTGAAACCTTCGCGGCCAATGGCGCGATCCAGCGCGGCGAATTTCGGATTGCCCGCCGCCCACAACGCCACACGTTCGCGCAAAAACGTTCGCGTCAGCAAAAACGCTACAAGCGCGCCAACGTTCGCGCCAACCAGCACTACGGCCAGAGCTTTCCAAAAACTGAAAATGCCCGCCGCGCCAATCGTCAGCAGACTGCCGGGAATCAGCAACACCGTCGTCGCCACATACAGCAGCACGTAAACAACCGGCGCGAACAATCCCAGAGTTTTGATCCAGCCTTGCAGTTGCGCCAACCATTCGCCAACCGGCAACAACCGCAGCAAGACCACAAAGGCGACAACCAGCAACCCAATCAACCAGAGTTTTTTGTTTTTCATTGCTTCGGTTCCAGTCAAGCTGACCTTTGCCAGCGCCGATTGAATTACAGATACGCCTCGTCTTCATAACACCATCCCCACTCTTCTCCCGGCGTCAGAGATTTGATCAGCGGATGGCTCATCTGATGATGATGCGCCGAAGCGTGCCGGTTCGGCGATGAATCACAACATCCGACATGCCCACAGGTCAGACACAGACGCAAATGCACCCAGGTGTCGCCCGTGGCCAGACACTCTTCGCAACCGCGCGCGCTGGGCACAACCGCATGAATTTCTCCCAGATGACTGCACGCGCTTTCTGTAGCAGTCGGGGTAAACAGCACGGTTTGTTCAGTGTCTATCTCGCTCGCGTTCGATGCGACTCTAACCTGCGGCGCGTCTTGATGCTGTGTCGTTTGGCATTGCATCAAACCATCTGCTTTGAGTTGGCAAGTAACCGGAGGCGGTTCGCCTGCTTTTGGCTGATGCAGCAAGGCGGCATATCCGCCGCTGCGAATGGCTTTTTCGTTGGCTTCGATTTGTTCGACGGGGATTTCGTAATGTTCCATCACTTCGGTGAACAGCCGAGTGATGCTTTCCATTTCTTCGGCAATCGCGCTGTCCACGCCAACTTCAAACAGCGGGTGGGCGTCGCTGATGTACCGCGTGCGCGCCACAATGCGCATGGCTGGATTCAATGATTTGGCCACGGCAACCACACGATGCGTCATGGCCGGATCGTCATCGGCAATGACCATCATCCGCGCGCGTTCGATTCCGGCGTGTTCCAGAATGTTTCGTTTGCTGTAATCGCCGCGCAAGACCGTCAAACCTTGCGCTTCGGCTTCGTTCGCGCCTCCCGGACTGAGCGTCGTAATCAGATACGGAATGCCCGATCCGCTCAGCACGTGAACCAATCGGCGAGCCGCCTGCCCGTACCCCGCGACAATCACGTGATCGCTGAGTTGATGAACCGATTCCGGCGCTGGCGTTCCTTCCATTCCGGCGACGGCTCTGACTGTGGTCTTCCGTTCAATCTTGCCTGCCAGCCGCGAACCGATTTGCATCAGAAACGGCGTCAACACCATCAGCATGACCGTTCCCGCGATGAACGCTTGTGAGCCGGATTCCGCCATCCCAGCCGGAGACAATCCGACTTCGCGTCCGGCGCGTTCCAGCACAAAAGAAAATTCGCCAATCTGCGCCAGCATCAACGCCGAAGCCGCCGTCACAGGCAGCTTGTAACCCAACACCCGAACGCTCAAACCGGTGGTGACGACCTTTACCAGCAGCGTCACGCCAATCACCGCCAATGCCAGCGGCAAGTGAGTCAGCAGAAAGCGCAAGTCCAGCAGAATGCCGACTGAAACAAAGAAAATCGCACTGAACAAAATCTGCAACGGCATGATTTCGCCCAGCGCGTGATGGCTGAACCGGCTTTCGCTGACCAGCAACCCGGCCAGAAATGCGCCCAGCGACAAACTGACTCCGGCCAGACTGGTCAGATAAGCCGTGCCGAAACAAATGGCGATTACCGTCAACAGAAACAATTCCGGCGAACAGGTTTCTGCGACTTTCTCCAACACCTTTGGCATCAACCGACGCGCGACAAACAACACCAGAAAGATGATTGCCAGCGCTTTGCACAATGCCCAGACGATACCCAGCGCCGAACCGCCGGCGCCGCTCAGAATAGGAACCAGTAAGACCATGACGATGATGGCCAGGTCTTGAAAAATCAGCAGCCCAAGCCCGGCTTGCCCTTGTTCACTGCTGGTTTCGCCCCGGTCGCCAAGCACTTTCAACACAATCGCCGTGGAACTGAGCGCCACCAGAAAGCCCGTGAACAAGCCTGCGCGCCAGTTCACGCCAAACACTGCCAGCAAACCCATTGTCGCCAGCGAAGCCAGCACCACTTGCAATCCACCACCCACGAAAATCAGACGTTTGATACTGGCCAGTTTTTCCAGGCTGAATTCGATGCCGATGGTGAACAGCAGCAAAATGACGCCGATTTCGGCGGCGTTATCCACCAGTTCGCGATTTTTGACCAGTCCAAGCGCATGCGGCCCGATCAGCACGCCAGCTAACAGAAAGCCGACAATCGGAACCAGCCGCAAACGAAAACTGATGTACGCAATGATCGCTCCCGCGACCAACAAAGCAACGGCGTCTGTCAGGTACGCCGGGACGGTTCCGGCGGCAAAAAAAGGAAATAGGTTCATGAAAATCTTCATTCAGAGGTTTCTACGGTTTGAGCGTTCTCTGGCTCGGATTCGGCTAACTGATACGCCCCGGCCCTAGAACAATCGCGCTGTAAGCGACAGCCACATCATCGCCTCGATTCGCATACGAATGTTTTTGATCGCCGCGAAACACCACGACATCGCCGGGCGACAAGGAATACTTTTCGCCGGACACGACCAATTCGACATGGCCGGATTCGCAAGCCAGATATTCTCGCGTTCCCATACGGTGCGGCACGCCGGTCATTTGCGCGCCCGGCGGCAATTCAATGCGGTCAAGTTCCATGCCTTGCAAATAATCCGGCAACAGTTTGCGAATCACGACTCCGCCGCGCCGCTGTTTTGGAATGCTGTCCGCCGGATAAAGCTTCGCCTGCGCTTTGGGCGGACTGATTAACTCTTCAACGGGAACTTGCAACGCAGCGGCGACTTTGGCCAAAACGGAAACCGTCGGATTGGCCGTGCCTGATTCCAGATTCGACCACGTAGGGCGCGGCACGCCTGACAGCCGAGACAGTTGTTCCTGCGACAGGTTTCGGCTCTGCCGCAATTGTTTGATGTTTTGCGCAATGTAGCCAGCCAGTTTGTCTTCCATGCCTGCCAATTAGCATTCCGCCAATATATTGTCAATTTCGTCGGCATATAAGCCGTTCGCGCGTATCTTGTGCTCGCAAGCATGAATGACCAAAAGGAGGAAATTGAGATGTCTGAGTTGAATGGAAAATCAGTTTTGATTACCGGCGGCAGTCGCGGATTGGGAAAGGCGTTGGCGCTGCAATTGGCAGCCAAAGGCGCAAAGGTGGCTATTGTCGCCCGGCAGAAAGCGGAGTTGGAGGAAGTTGTTGCCGAAATCAAATGGAACGGCGGCACGGCCTTTGGAATTGTCGCAGACGTTGGCGACAAGGAAAGCATTTATCCGATAGCCGGTCAGGCGGCGGCGTTGGCCGGGCCGGTGGACGTGTTGATTAACAACGCAAGCACATTGGGGCCTGTGCCATTGCGGTTGTTGGCGGACACGGATTGCGAAGATTTCGAGCGCGCATTGCAGGTCAACACCATCGGTCCGTTTCGGCTGATGAAGGCGGTCGCCGGTTCGATGATGCTGCGACAAACGGGACTTATCATCAACATCTCATCGGATGCGGCGGTGGAAGCGTATCCGGCCTGGGGCGTGTATGGAGCTTCCAAAGCGGCGCTGGATCATCTGACGCGAACGACTGCGGCAGAATTGGGCGAAACCGGAATTCGCGTGTTCAGCGTTGATCCGGGCGAAATGGCGACTCGCATGCACGCCGAAGCAATGCCAGAGGCCGACCCGGCAAGTTTGCAATCGCCCGAAACAGTCGCCGAAAAAATCGTCTTGATGATCGAATACTCCAACAGGATTGAAAACGGTTCGCGGTTGGTTGCCGCTAACTGGCCTGAAACCGCAAAGGAGGTTGCATGAAGGCTGCACGCACGCCGAGAGCGAACAAAAAGTCCGTCAAGCTGTTGGTCGCCGAATCCGGCCAACTCCAAAACAGTGAACTGGCGCGCTTACCGGAGCATTTGCGCGCAGGCGATTTGCTGGTGGTGAACGACGCGGCGACCTTGCCAGCTTCATTGCGCGGACGCGATGAATACAATCGCCCGGTAGAAATTCGGCTGGCTTCGCAATTAAGCGAGCGACGTTGGCAGGCTGTGATTTTCGGCGAAGGCGATTGGCGCACACCAACCGAACGCCGGCCAGCGCCGCCGCGTTTGAAAGCAGGCGAAGAAATCAGTTTTGCCGGAGACTTCAATGCCATGGTCGTCAAAGAAAGCCCGCTTTCCAGCCGGTTGCTTGATCTGGAATTCAACCGTTCAGGCGAAGCTTTGTGGAGCGGCATTTATCGTTATGGCAAACCGGTTCAGTATTCGTACCTGACCGAAGAACTGAATCTGTGGTCGGTGCAGAACGTTTACTGCGGGCGTCCGTGGGCTGTGGAAATGCCCAGCGCAGGACACGCGCTGGATTGGCCGCTGCTGATGAAATTGCGGGAGGTTGGAATTCAAACCGCCACGTTGACGCACGGCGCAGGATTGTCGGCAACCGGCGACGAGCGGATTGATCGCGCGTTGCCGCTGGCGGAACGATTCGAGGTTCCGCCGACCACGATGGCAACCGTGCTCAGAACCAAAGCCGCTGGCGGACGTGTGATTGCCGTCGGCACATCGGTGGTTCGCGCGCTGGAAAGCGTTTTGTTGGGGTTGAACGGATTCACCATGCTGAAAATCGGCCCGGAACATCGTCTGCAATTCGTGGACGGATTGTTGACCGGCACGCACGACGCCACCGAAAGCCATTACCAATTGCTCAGAGCGTTTTTGCCGGAAGAGGAATTGAAAAAAATCAGTCGGCATCTGGAAGAACACAATTACCTGACGCACGAATTCGGCGACGCCTGTTTGATTCTGGCCGACGCCAGCAAGACGAATAAGTAGATTCGCGCTTTTCCGCAGTGGAAAGCGCGAATCTTGCCAATGGCTCGGACTCGCGTTACAACTCGAATTCGAAGAGCGCGCGAGTAATGGGCACACACTGGAACAAAATTTTTCACCACGCCAGCAACGGTTACTGGTTTGCGATCACAGGCGTTGCGACAGTGACGGCGGCGCTGGCTCCCGTTCATGAACGGTTCAGTTCGACGACGGTGGCGCTGGCGTTGTTGCTGGTGGTGGTTTTTGCAGCAATTGGATGGGGAAGCCGTCCGGCGCTGGTTGCCGCCGTTTCCGGCGTGTTGTGTCTCAACTTCTTTTTCCTGCCACCTCTTCACACCTTTGTCATTGCCGCTCCGCAAAACTGGATGGCGTTGGCGGCGTTTTTGATTACCGCCGTCACCGTCGGGCAACTTTCAGCCCGCGCAAAACGTCGCGCCGAAGAAGCCGAAGCCGGGCGAAAAGAAATCGAGCGGCTTTACCACGAATACAGAATCGCTTCGGAACAGGCCAAACAAGCCGAAGTCTTTCGCCAGAGCGAGCAATTGAAATCCGCCCTGCTGGACGCCGTCACTCACGATCTGCGCACGCCGCTGACTTCTATCAAAGCGTCAGTGACCACACTTCTGGCTGAAGAAAATCCTGACGATCCTGTCGCGCTGGATCAGGAAGGCCGCATTGAATTGCTGGATGTCATCAACGAAGAAACCGACCGGCTGAACCGCTTTGTCGAAAACATGGTCGAATTGGCCAGATTGGAAGCGGGCGAATTGCAACTGCGCCGCCGTTGGGGTTCAGTGGCTGAGATCGTGGCGCTGGCCAGCGAACGCGCCAGCGAATTGACAGCCAGCCATTCCATTGAAGTTTCGCTGGAACGTGAACTGCCTTCGGCGCGCGTGGACTCCAATCTGCTGGCCGAAGTGTTGTATTCGTTGATTGACAACGCTGCGAAGTATTCGCCCGCCGGTTCGCCGATCAAAATTTCAGCTTGTCGTGCCGAAGACGAAATGATTTTGTTGACGGTGGAAGATCAAGGGCGCGGCATCCCACAGGAAGCGCGCGAAAAAGTTTTCGATAAATTTTTTCGCGTCACAGCCGACAACGCTCATCAGCCAAAAGGTCTGGGCATGGGGTTGTCCATTGCGCGCGGCATCATCGCCGCTCACGGAGGACGCATCTGGATAGAAGATGGCGCACAAGGCAGCGGCACATGCGTTCAATTGCTGATTCCTATTGGCGATGAAGACCAGGCGGAAGGAGCCGACGACGATGAATGAACCGCAACGCATTTTGGTGGTGGACGACGAACCGCAAATCGCCCGCGTGCTGCGGCGCGGATTGTCCGCGCGCGGTTACGAAGTCCAGACCGCCAGCGACGGCGAAGAAGCTCTCAGCACGTTTTCGCAATGGCCAGCCGATCTGGTCATCACTGATCTTTCCATGCCGCAAATGGGCGGATTGGAACTCTGCCGCCGATTACGAAAACTCTCCCAGGTTCCGATCATAGTGCTTTCGGTCAAAGGCGAAGAAAAAACCAAAGTCGAAGCCCTGGACGCTGGCGCGGACGATTACGTCACCAAACCATTCGGCATGGATGAATTGCTGGCGCGTGTTCGGGCGACATTGCGACGCGCTCCGGCGGCGATTGCGCGAGAAGTCAGGGAAATCGAACTGGGCGATTTCCGCGTTGATCTGGAAGCTCGCATAGTCATTGTGCGCGGCGAAGAGATTCATCTGACGCCAAAAGAATATGAGTTGATGGTCTACCTGATTCGCCACGCCGGAAAGGTCTTGACGCATCGCGTGTTGCTGGGCGCTGTCTGGGGCGGCGATTACACCGAACAGACGGAATATCTGCGCGTATTCGTCGGACAGTTGCGCAAAAAGATTGAGACCGATCCTGCCAAACCTCGTTACATTTTGACCGAACCGTGGGTTGGGTATCGTTTCACTCCGGATTCCTGACCGGGCACGCATCGCTTCCAACGTGCGAAATGACAACGCACGCTGGAAGCCACTACTCAACATCAGCAATCTTTTCAGCCATTCGCCTCGCCGCCCGCCGCCGATTTCCCGGTCAAGCATCCTTACGAATTCTTTATAAACCGCTTACGCCATCCTTATGCGCGTCGCTCTATGCTCAGCCCCGTTGATGAGCAATCCAAACAGACAATTTAATTGTCTCCTGAATTCGCTGGAGGAAAACCATGCTTGACCTGATTTTCATCGCCGCCATGGTGGCGTTCTTCCTGCTCTCGCTGGCGTACCTGCGCGGCTGCGAAAAGCTTCAATAAAGGAAAAGCTTATGAACTGGGAATCTGTTTTATCGCTCGTCGCTTCGGCGCTGTTGCTGATGTATCTGACTTACGCGCTGCTGCGACCGGAGAAGTTTTGAAATGACACTCAATGGCTGGTTACAAATTCTGCTGTTCTTCGCGTTGATTCTGACAGTGACCAAACCGCTGGGCGCATTTATGGCGCGCGTTTTCAACCGCGAACGAAACTTTCTTGATCCGGTGTTGCGTCCGGTCGAACGGTTGATTTATCGGCTGACCGGCGTGGACGAAACGCGCGAAATGCGTTGGACGGAATACGGTGTGGCGATGCTGCTGTTCAGCGTCGTTTCGATGCTCGCGCTGTACCTGCTGCAACGCGCGCAGGCGTGGTTGCCGTTCAATCCGCAAAAACTGCACAACATCGAACCAAGTTCCGCTTTCAACACGGCGGCTTCGTTCACCACTAACACCAACTGGCAAAGTTACGTGCCGGAAGTGACGATGAGTTACCTGACGCAGATGGCCGGGTTGACGGTGCAGAACTTCGTTTCGGCGGCGGTCGGCATTGCGCTGGCCATCGCGTTCATTCGCGGCATCGCGCAGCGCGAGAAAGACACCTTGGGCAATTTTTGGGTGGACCTGACGCGCGCCGTGTTGTGGGTGTTATTGCCGTTTTGTTTGGTCGGCGCACTGTTTTTGGCTTCACAGGGCGTCGTGCAAAACCTGAAGCCTTACGACACTGCGACGCTGCTCGATCCGCAAGGCGAAGTGAAAACTCAAACTATCGCGCAAGGTCCCGTCGCTTCGCAGGAAGCCATCAAAATGTGGGGCACGAATGGCGGCGGATTTTTCAACGCCAATTCGGCGCATCCTTTCGAGAATCCAACGCCGCTGACAAACCTGCTGGAAATGTTCGCCATCTTCGCCATTTCCGCCGGGCTGACCTGCACACTGGGACGAATGACCGGTTCGCCGAAACACGGTTGGGCGGTTTTCGGCGCAATGGCTTTGCTGTTTTTCGTCGGCGTGACTGTTGCCTATTGGGCAGAAGCGCGCGGCAATCCGTTGTTTGCAGGAACGGATCAAACAGTGTCTGCGATGCAATCGGGCGGAAACATGGAAGGCAAGGAAGCCCGTTTCGGCATAGCCAATTCGGCGTTGTTTGCCACGGCGACAACGGACGCTTCGTGCGGCGCGGTCAATGCAATGCACGATTCGTTCACGCCGCTCGGCGGGTTGGTTCCGCTGGCCAACATCATGCTCGGCGAAGTCGTCTTCGGTGGCGTGGGCGCGGGAATGTACGGCGTGCTGATTTATGTCGTGCTGGCGGTGTTCATCGCCGGGCTGATGGTCGGGCGAACGCCGGAATATCTGGGCAAAAAGATCGAAGCCTACGACGTGAAAATGGCTTTGCTGGCGGTGTTGATTTTCCCGCTGACCGTTTTGATTTTCACGGCGATTTCATCAGCTTCGCCTGCGTTTGGAACTTCGCAATTGAACAACGTCGGGCCGCACGGGCTTTCAGAAATGCTTTACGCCTTTACTTCTGGCACTGGAAACAACGGTTCGGCCTTCGCCGGAATTTCAGCGAATACAACCTGGTACAACTCTTCGATTGGCGCAGCGATGCTGCTGGGGCGGTTTTTCATGATTATTCCGATGCTGGCGCTGGCCGGGAACCTGGGACGCAAGAAAGCAGCGCCGCCGAGTTTGGGAACGTTCCCTGTCACAACGCCTCTGTTTGCGACCTTGCTGGTGAGCGTGATTGTGATCGTCGGAGCGTTGACGTTTTTCCCCGTGCTCAGTCTGGGACCGATTGTCGAACATTTGCTGATGCAGGCGGGGCAAACTTTTTAACGAGAAAACTTATGTCGAAAGAAAAGTCCATTTCCATCTGGGATTCCAAAATCATCACCCGCGCTTTGACGGATTCGCTGCGCAAGCTGAATCCCGCTGCGATGATGAAAAATCCCGTAATGTTCGTTGTCGAAGTCGGCTGCGTCATCACCTCCATTTTGCTGATCCGCGATTTGGCGACAAACGCGCCGGGCACTGGTTTTTCGCTGCAAATTACGCTGTGGTTGTGGTTCACGGTACTGTTTGCCAACTTCGCCGAAGCAATGGCCGAAGGACGAGGCAAGGCACAGGCCGACACTTTGCGCAAAGCCAAAACTGAAACCACCGCCAATCGGTTGTTGGCAAACGGCAAAATTGAAGTCGTCGCTGCGCCGCAACTTCGCAAAGGCGATGTGGTAGTGGTCGGCGCAGGCGAATTCATTCCCGGCGACGGCGAGGTGATCGAAGGCGTGGCTTCAGTGGATGAATCAGCCATCACAGGCGAAAGCGCGCCGGTCATACGCGAAGCAGGCGGCGACCGATCCGCTGTGACCGGCGGCACGCGCGTTCTGTCAGATCAAATCAAAGTTCGCATCAGTTCCGATCCCGGCCACACATTTCTTGATCGAATGATCGCGTTGGTCGAAGGCGCGGAACGGCAAAAAACACCGAACGAAATTGCGCTGAACATTCTGCTGGCCGGATTGACGATCATCTTTTTGCTGGCGGTCGTCACCTTGCAACCGTTCGCAGTTTATTCCAGCGCGCCGCAAACGGTCTTCGTGCTGGTGTCGCTGCTGGTCTGTCTGATTCCGACGACGATTGGCGGATTGCTTTCCGCCATCGGCATAGCGGGAATGGATCGGCTGATTCAACACAACGTGCTGGCGATGAGCGGGCGCGCTGTGGAAGCGGCGGGCGATGTGAACACCTTGCTGCTGGACAAAACCGGCACGATCACGCTGGGCAACCGGCAGGCGACGGAATTCATTCCGCTGCCCGGCGTCAGCGAAACCGAACTAGCCGATGCCGCGCAGCTTTCTTCGCTGGCGGATGAAACGCCTGAAGGCCGTTCGATCATCGTGCTGGCCAAAGAGAAACACAAACTTCGCGGGCGAGAGCTGGCTTCACACGAAGCGCGCTTCATTCCCTTCACCGCGCAAACGCGAATGTCCGGCGTGGATTTTGACGGACGGCAGATTCGCAAAGGCGCAGTGGATGCGATTGAGAAATACGTCAACGGCAATGGCGCGCAAGCTCCGCGCGAATTGCGCGAAATCGTCGAACGCATTTCTCGCGCAGGCGGCACGCCGCTGGTAGTCGCCGATGGCAAGCGCCCCTTGGGAGTCATTTACCTGAAAGACATTGTCAAAGGCGGAATGAAAGAACGTTTTGATCAATTGCGCGCAATGGGCATCAAGACGGTCATGATTACGGGCGACAATCCGCTGACCGCCGCGACGATTGCGCGCGAAGCAGGCGTTGATGATTTTCTGGCCGAAGCCACGCCCGAAGACAAAATGGCGCTGATCAAACGCGAACAGGCCGCAGGCAAACTGGTGGCGATGACCGGCGACGGCACGAATGACGCTCCGGCGCTGGCCGCAGCCGATGTAGGCGTGGCGATGAACAGCGGCACGCAAGCCGCCAAAGAAGCAGGCAACATGGTTGACCTGGATTCCAACCCTACCAAGCTGATTGAAGTCGTAGAAATCGGCAAACAGTTGTTGATGACGCGCGGCGCGCTGACCACATTTTCCATCGCCAACGACTTGGCCAAATACTTTGCCATCATTCCGGCAATGTTTTCTGTGGCATTTCCGGTGATGAATGCGCTGAACGTGATGAAGCTGACAACTCCGCAATCGGCCATTTTGTCTGCGGTGATTTTCAACGCGCTGATTATCATCGCGCTGATTCCGCTGGCGCTGCGCGGCGTGAAATATCGAAGCTTGAGCGCGGCGGCGTTGCTGCGACGCAACCTGCTAATTTACGGATTGGGCGGCATGATCGTCCCGTTCATCGGCATCAAGCTGATTGATGTGGTGATTGTGGCGCTTGGGCTGATTTGAGATTTGAGATATGAAAAACCTTGTCACCGCAATTTTGATGATCGTTGTGATGACCATATTGCTCGGACTGGCGTATCCGTTGGTTATCACTGGGCTGGCCCAAGTCATGTTCAAAGACAAAGCCAACGGCCAGTTGATCGAACGCAACGGCCAGATCGTCGGTTCGCGCATCATCGGCCAGCCGTTTTCTTCACCAGGCTGTTTTCGTTTGCGGCCTTCGGCGGCGGGAACTGTTGGTTATGACGCGGGAGCTTCGTCCGGTTTCAATCTTGGCCCAACCAGCCGGAAACTGATTGACCGCGTCAAGGCCGATGTCGAAAAGCTGCAAGCGGAAAATCCCGGCAAGCCTGTGCCAGTTGATCTGGTGACGACTTCGGCGTCGGGGCTTGATCCGCACATTTCGCCTGCCGCTGCGGAATTTCAGATTCCGCGCGTGGCGCGCCAGCGTGAAATGAGCGAAGACGATTTGCGCCGCGTCGTCGCCGAATTCACCGAAGGCCGCCAATTCGGCTTGCTTGGCGAACCGCGTGTCAACGTGTTGTTGCTGAACTTGAAACTGGACGAACTTAAACCGCTGAAAAAGCAATCAACTCCATGATTTCCAACGGCAATCACAGACCATCACCGGAAGCGTTGCTGGCTCAAATCAAAGAAGGCGCGCGAGCCAGGCTGCGCGTTTACATCGGCGCGGCTCCCGGAGTCGGAAAAACCTTTCAGATGCTGGAAGAAGCACACCATCTCAAAAAACAGGGCGTGGATGTAGTCGTTGCCGTTGTTGAAACTCATGGGCGAGTTGAAACCGAAACGATGGTTGGTGATTTGGAATGCTTGCCGCTGCGCCGGATTGAATATCGCGGCATAGTGCTCGAAGAAATGGACGTGGAGGCCGTCATCGCGCGTCGCCCCGAAGTAGCCATTGTGGATGAACTGGCGCACACGAATGTTCCAGGCTCAAAAAATCGCAAACGTTATGAAGACGTGCTGGATTTGCTGGATGCCGGCATTGAAGTCATCACTGCCGTCAACGTTCAGCATATCGAATCGCTCAACGATGCCGTGGCGCGCACCACGGGCGTTCGTGTGCGCGAAACGATTCCAGACAGTTTTCTGCAACGCGCCGACGAAGTCATCAATGTGGATGTTTCCGTGGACACGCTGCGGACGCGATTGCGGCAAGGAAAAATTTACGGCGTCGAAAAGATCGAACAGTCGCTCAACAACTTTTTCCGCAAGGGCAATCTGTCCGCCTTGCGCGAACTGGCGCTGCGACAGGTGGCCGAAGACCAGGCAGCAAAAGCTCACGATTACCGCGAACGCGAAGGGCTGGAGCAAGCCGTCATTCCCGAAAAAGTGATGGTCTGCATCACTTCGCGCGGCAACGCCAAAAAGTTGCTTCGAGTAGCTTCGCGCATTGCCGGGCGGTTGGCGTCGGACTGGTTCGCGGTTTACGTCGAATCGCCGCGCGAAGAACCAGGCCGCATTGACCCGCAGGATTTCAACCGACTGATGGAAAACGCGCGCTTTGCTGAAGAGTTGGGAGCGCAATTCGTCAAATTGAAAAGCTCTCGCGTAGCCGACGCGCTGATAGAGTTCGCGCGCCGCGAAGGCATCACACACGTCATCTTCGGCCAGTCGGCGCGTTCGCGCTGGGATATTTTGCTGCGCGGTTCAGTCATCAACCGCTTCCTCGACGAAGTGCGCGACGCCAATGTGCAAGTCGTCCCCTTGTCAGACAGCGAGCATGAAAAAAGCGCTGCCGCTCAGCAATGAGCGACGGCGCTTTTGATTCTTTTCGCTTGAAAGAAAATCAGATCAACCTTTCTTTTCTGATTTCTTCACTGCCGGAGCCGTGATGTTGTTGACGACTTTCGTCGCGCCACATCGTTTGGCAATGCCGGTCGCTGCGCCTTTGCTGCCGGCGTTGGCCGCGTTGCCGGTCAAAGTGACGACGCCACTGCTGACGGCGGAACTGAAGTTCTGGGTTTTCAGTTTTTCAGATTTGGCCAGCTTGTCGGTGATGCACTGTTGAATATCGCCATCACTTTGCGGGATATTTTTTTCGGCTTTCTTCTGGGACTTCTTGTCCGACTTTTTCATCATCGAGTCACCGCCTTGAGCCGGTTGCCCCGACTGGGCGAACGCAACCACGGACATCGCCAAAACAAAACAGAACACTGCAAACATGCGTTTCATAGGTTTTTCTCCTTGGATGAGTTGGGGTTGAGGTGTCGGTCATCCACATTGTCTGACCGTATGCTGGGGTGGCGCATTATTCTTGGCTATAACCCAGTTTGGCGCAAGAGCCAGCCACCTCAAACTCGGAGAATTTTGCTTCGTCAAATTTTGACCACCAGCTTGCCGATGTTCGCGCCTTCAAACAGTCTGTTCAATGCCAGCGGCGCGTGTTGCAATCCGTCCACTTCGTCAATGCGGTATTTGATTTTGCCTTCCATCAGCCATTTGCCGAGTTCGGTCATGCACTCCATGGCGCGCGGAGCGTAATCCAGCACGATGAAACCTTCGACGCGGGCGCGTTGAATAAGAATGTTGCCGAAATTGTACGGGCCGGGAACCGGCGCGGTTGCGTTGTAACCGGAAATCAATCCGCACAACACAATGCGCGCGCGCAAATTTATCTGAGCCAGCACGGCATCCATGATTTCGCCGCCGACGTTTTCAAAATCTATGTCAATGCCGTTCGGGCAATGCTTCTTCAAAGCTGCGGCGACGTTTTCGGTTTTGTAATTGATCGCTGCGTCAAAACCAAGTTCGTCCACCAACCATTTGCATTTGTCATCGGCTCCGGCGATGCCCACCACGCGACAACCTTTGATTTTGCCGATCTGCCCGGCCAGCGAACCGACCGCTCCGGCGGCGGCAGAAACCACCAGCGTTTCGCCAGGTTTCGGCTGGCCGATGTCCAGCAAGCCGAAATAGGACGTCATGCCTATGTGACCGAACAATCCGAAATGCGCGGTCAGCGGAATGCCTGGCAGATTCGGCAGAGCATTGACGCCTTTGCCATCGGTGACGGCGTATTCCTGCCAACCCAGCAAGCCCGACACGTGATCGCCGACTTTGAAATTTGCATTGCGCGATTCTTCGACGACACCGATGGTTCCGCCACGCATCACGCCGCCAATCGGCACGGCGGGCAAATACGTATCGCGCGTCGCCCACATTCGCATCGTCGGATCGAGCGACAAATACAGGTTGCGAACCAGCAACTGGCCGTCCTGCAATTCGGGCAAGGCTTCTTCCGCCCAGGTGAAATCGCTTTCCTTGATTAAGCCTTCGGGACGTGCCGCCAGCCGCCATTGATGATTGATTCGATTTGCCATTTGAAGTGTCCTCCTGAAAAAGTTGGACAAGCTGCCAGCTTGTCCGGTTTTCTGCCAAGCTGCGATTGAAGAAAAAGGCAGGGAAATCTGGCAGATTGCCCTACAACTCTCTGCGCGACGGAACGACTATGTTTGCGATCAGCGTTCCAGCGACCAATGCCATTGCCGTCAAAATCATTTTGAATGTGGTGTCTACGCCTGAAACGATTTGCCGGTCCAGCAGTGCCGCCAAACCGCGAAAGCCTACGCTGCCGGGAACCAGCAGCAGAATGCCCGGCACTTGCGTGATGATCGCCGGGTGATCCAGCAAACGCGAATATCCATTGCTGGCAACGCCTACCACCAACGCGCCGAAAAATACCCCCAATTCCGGGCCAAGAAACTTTGCGCCGAGCTTGGCTCCGCCAACGGCCATGGCTCCGGCGAGGATTATCCAGACGGCGTCGCGCAAATGTGCTTTCAACAACACTGTCAACGCCAGCGGCATGGTGACCAAGGCAATCAGTTCCGTCCACGGAGGCAGCGGGATCGCACGCGCTATTTGCGGTTGGCCGAACAGAGCTTGCGAAACCGTGTCTCCGACCGCCACGCCGAAGCCCATGCCAATGAAAATGACGAACGCGCCGCTCAATCGCGCCGTGCCGGAAGACAAATGCTGCGAAGACAATTCAATCATCGCCGCCGTCAACGTCAATCCGGGCATCAGAATAATCAATCCGGCCAGCGTAGCGTTTGAAACCGCGTAAGGCCCGACGGCGAAGCTCAGCGCAGCCGCCAACGCCGACGCGGTGAAGGCGGCAACCGGTTCAAAGACGCGGCCCCAGGTTGGATTCTTTCCGACAAAAAACGACAGCAACCCAATGGTCAAGCCGATCAAAGCCGACGCGCCAATTTCCTTAAAACCTCCGCCCAGAAAACGCGAAGCCGCCGCCGAAGCCATGCCAAACGCCACAACCGTCAACGCGCTATGGTAACGCGGCGGAGCGGCCAAAATGCTTTCAATCTTTTCAGAACCTTCCGCCGCGCCGACCGCTCCGCGCAACACGCCTGTTGTCACATCGTCGAGTTCGGCCAGCTTGCCCAGATTGACTTCGCCCGGCGTGACGCGCATCAGAAAGGTTTGCTGTTCTTCCTGTTTGCCAAACGAAGCAAAAATCGAAGTCGGCGTTGAAAAGAATTGCCCGGTCAATCGCAATCGTTCGGCGGCGCGGCTTAAGACTTCTTCCAATCGGTGAGCCGGATAACCGTAAGTGTGCAGCGCGCGACCAAGCCGCAGCACAAAACCAATCGCATCGCGCGGGTCAATCAACGAACCGGTAACTGTTGCCATTTGTGGTGTTGCCATGACTTCAATCAAACAAAGATTTCTGTGTTGGGTCGAGTCCCAACACTTCGCGCACCGGGCGAAAGCTGCGGCGATGAATCGGCGAAGCTCCCAGCCGTCGCAACGCCGCCAAATGTTCGGGCGTCGGATAGCCTTTGTGCCCCGCCAGCCCATAACCGGAAAATTGCCGATCCAGTTCCAGCATCATCGCGTCGCGCGTGGTTTTGGCCAGAATCGAAGCCGCCGCGATGCTGGCCGACTGTGAGTCTCCGCGAACAATGCCGCGCTGCGGAATCGTCAGGTCAGGAATCTTGCGCGCGTCTACCAGCAGAAAATCCGCTTTACAGTTCAAACCTTCCACCGCTCGGCGCATCGCCAGCAATCCGGCGCGATAAATGTTCAGCCGATCAATTTCTTCAACTTCAGCAATGCCAATCGCCCAGGCTATCGCGTCGGCTCTGATTCGTTCTGCCAGCGCATCGCGCGTCGCTTCGTCGAGCCTTTTGGAATCGTTCAGTTCGCGCAGTTTGTAATCGCGCGGCAAGATTGCTGCTCCGGCAACAACCGGCCCAGCCAAAGGCCCAACGCCTGCTTCGTCCACTCCGGCAATTTGCGCGAAGCCCTGTTGCCACAACTCGATTTCAAACTTCAACAGATGCCGTAACCGCTGCCCTTCGGCGCGATTTTCCGATTGTCGCGCCCGCAGCTTTGCAGCCAGATCACGCGCGCCTTGCCGCCTGTCGTTTTCCAACGCTTCAATCAGTCCTTTTGGCAGCCCCTTTGGCAAAGCTTCGCCGTTGTCGAGTAAACTCGCTTTCAATTGGGCGACGGACTGTTGCAGCAAATCCTGGACAGAAGACATGAAATCCGTTGTGAATGCAGAATCGTAATTTCCGAGTGGCGATTATAGCCCGAAGCCGGTTGCGATCAGGAAGCATTCGCGGCACGGATGGAATAATATCCCGGCGGCTGGTCATTCATTTTAAGCGAGGCATTTGAAGCCGAGCATCGAAAGCCGGGCGGAGGAACCACAATGCTGATCAAAGATTCGGACGACATCAAAAGCAGCGAAATCACCGACGAAAAGAATTACTGGAATCGTCGCAATTTCATTCGGGCGGGAATTTTGGCCGGCACCACCACCGCCACCGGATTGTTGTATCGCAAATTGAATCCGCCGAACCTGGAAGTGAAAAAGCTCAGCCCGGAAGAGTTGCAGGCCAAGCAAGGGTATTTCACCGCCGAAGGCGAAGCCGCCAACGATTTTGCCGACATCACGAATTACAACAACTTTTACGAATTCACGACCAGCAAGGAAGGTGTCGCTCGGCGCGCCAAAAACTTCGTCACGCGACCGTGGACAGTCGAAGTCGGCGGTCTGGTTCATAAACCGAAGACATTCGATCTGGACGACATTTTGAAACTGGCTCCGCTGGAAGATCGCGTGTATCGGTTTCGCTGCGTCGAAGCCTGGAGCATGGTGATTCCCTGGATGGGATTTCCGCTGGCCGAATTGCTGAAACAGGTCGAACCGATGGGCGATGCGCGTTACGTCAAATTCTTCACGCTGTACGATCCCGATCGCATGCCCAACCAGAAAACCGATGTGCTGGATTGGCCTTACATCGAAGGGTTGCGATTGGACGAAGCCCAACATCCATTGACGCTGCTGGCCGCAGGGCTGTACGGCAAGATGCTGTTGCCACAAAACGGCGCTCCGCTGCGATTGGTTGTGCCGTGGAAATACGGGTTCAAAAGCATCAAATCCATCGTCAAGATTTTGCTGGTGCGCGATCAACCGACATCCACCTGGACTGCCGCCGCGTCGGACGAATACGGGTTTTACTCGAACGTCAATCCGAAGGTTTCGCATCCGCGTTGGACGCAAGCGACCGAACGCCGCATTGGCGAATTCGGTTTGCGCGACACACTGATGTTCAACGGCTACGGCGATCAGGTTGCCAGCATGTACACGGGAATGGATTTGAAAGCTAATTTTTAGTTCACAGTTCACAGTTCGCAGCAAACGCTTCAGCCGACGAACTGTGAACCGTGAACTGCGAACTGTGAACTGACCAATGGACATCAAATTTGCCAAATTCGCCGTCTTCACCAACGCCGCCGTGCCGTTTTCGCTGATCCTGTGGGATGCGTTTCATCATCGGCTGGGAACCAATCCGCAGGAATTCGTGCTGCGCACGACCGGCACGTTGACTCTGGTGTTTTTGCTGCTGACGCTAGCGGTGACTCCGTTGCGAAAGCTGTTGGGGTTGCCGTGGATGGTGCAGTTTCGCCGCATGCTGGGTCTGTACGCGTTCTTTTACGGCTGCCTGCATCTGCTGTCGTACACGTGGTTCGACAAATGGTTCAACCTGCGCGCGATTGCCGAAGATACGCTCAAACGCCAGTTCATCTTTTTGGGAATGCTCGCCTTTGTGTTGATGATTCCGCTGGCGGTGACTTCGACCAACAAGATGGTCAAACGGCTGGGCGGCCAACGCTGGAACCGATTGCACAAACTGGCGTACTTAGCGCCGATTGCCGGAGTCCTGCATTATTACCTGCTGGTCAAAGCCGACACACGCCTCCCATTGGCGTTCGGAGTTGCGCTGGCCGTGTTGCTGGCGTATCGAGTGCTGAACAAATTCTTTCCCGCCTTCACTCAGCGAAAACCGAAACGCGCGGCGGCTTGAATTAGCGGTAATGCTGAAAGCCATTTCCCGCTTGATGATCTAAAAATCAGTAATCAACTCTTTAATCTCTCCGCGAATGAAATCTAGACAATCATCTACGGGCGTCTTGCCAGTCACTCCGCAGTTACTGTTCTCGTTTGGGCAGTGCGCTAGAATCAGTAGCCGCTCAAGTTGATTTAGTTGCCGTTTGTTCTTTGGAATGACCACCCGAACAGCACTTGCGTAAGTAAAGTAGGTTTTCTTTTCATGCTGCTTAATCCGGTCGCGAAGCACGGTGGCCTGCCCGATGTACATATAATCTCGGCCATTCTTGAAACAGTAACATCCGGCAAAATCGGCTAGCCGGCTTTCTTCAAGCCATGCTTGCAGGCTGGCGTATTTATCAGCTTCGGTTTTGCCACGAAGCCGGAACGTGAAATCGTGTTCTCGCCATGTCATCTCTTTTATCCAGTAACTCAGCAACCCGGTGCGCCGCCAATATTCCATCGCGTTCTCTTCAATAGTGCGGTAAATATCGCGATTGCGTTTCCGCGTCGCCTCAAACGCCTTATCCAGTGGCTCGTATCGGATGCGAGCGATGATGGATTCACGTTGAGCCTCCCATAATTGATCAAGTTCAGCCCTGATTTGCCTAAGCAGTTGATGCCGCGTTGTGCGTTGCTGCTTTAATTCCTCTTCTTCTTCGCGGATAGATTCTTGTTGTTCTTCAGCGGTCGCTGAGACAACGGCGGGTTGTTCAGGTGGCTGGTCTTCTGCTGATGGCGTAGCAGTTTCAGGCGACGGCTCGGTCACAGCACTCAATTCGGCGGATGCGGTCTGCTCGTCAAACGCCAGATCAAGCGGCTGGCACTCCGGCGAGTTCAGATCACAGTAAGCACCAAGCGTTTGCCATTCCAATCCTCCTGTCTGAATGACTGGCGTCCGGCTGGTAATCATTCCCAGCGCATAAATTTCCTGAACTTCCCGTAGACTGTGGGGACCGATTGTGGCTTGCCCGTCATAGTAGTAATACTCATCCATTGGGTAAATCCTCCATTGGCTTGTTGCTGATCAGTCACAACTTCACACCTAATACTGCCGTGTGGTTTGTTGAGACCATTAGCTGAACTTTTATCTTTGAGTCTTTTCAATAAGCACCGGCTTACTGTAAATGCTCATTATGCCCATATGTGGGCCGGTGATCGTAACGACTTTGACGTAGACTTGAAGCCGCCCTGTCTTTTCATTTAGGACGAGGTCGTTTTCACCGTCTTTAAGGTCAATAAACCATTCAGAGCCAGTAGTATTGCCGTCCTTATCTTTGTAAGTAAGGTCAACATACAGCCGCTTTTCGGCAGTGTCGCGAAGATCCTTCAGGTCTTTTTCCGATAGAAAAATGTCAATGCTGACGACTTCGCGCTCGTGGTCACTCAAAAACTCATCAAGCTTTTTCCTGTCGGCGTCACCTCGAAGAACGGTGCTGAACTGTGGATTAGCCTTTCGTATGGGCGCTGGCTTACGCGCAGGTTTTTGCCCGGTAGCGCCTATGAATGAAGCGATAGCCATGACAATTACAGCAATGGACATTCTCATCGGCTGAACTCCTTTTAGGGCACTTGAGTTGATTGTATGGGGTCGAAACTGAAGATGGCCGAAAAGCCGTGTGGATGCTACAACCTGTTAATAAGCGAAACAAGCGAAAAGTAAATAAGCTCCGGTCGTAGGCCGATCCACCTCATCGGTTGGAAAGTGCTATCTGGCAAGTTGGGCTTGAAAGCTATCCTCTGTTCTATCGCCGAGATGAACGCTTCAAGCTCTTCGTCTAAATCAGTCAACAGGCGGCCACCAGCCAACGCTCACCCACAGTTTGCGAGTAGCGACAATGATCGGGTGATTGAGCTTCAAGGCAATCACGGTCGCTCTTCCTTCAGGTGACACCCCGATGATTTCCGTGTGGTCATCGCTCCAACGGAAATGTTCAAACCAATGTTGCGTACGGGGATTAAAAAGGGGTGTCAGTTGCCCGGTTTCCGGGTCAGCCGTTTCGGTCAGTGTATGCTTGAATCCGTTGCAGTTGCGGCAGGAAAGCCAAAGATTCTCTTCGGTGGTTTGGCCGCCTTTGGCCAGCGGCGACAAATGCTCGAATTCCATCCGAATGCCGATCAGGTGTTCGCTGACCAAACAATAACCGCAACGAAACTGAGCTTGTTTTCTGACCTCTTCGGCCAACGCGGCTGAGATTTTTGCGCGGCTCATGCAAGTTGTCCTGATAACCGGCGGAGTTCAGCAGCGGTCGGAACCGGCTTGCCGCGAAATCTGAGCAGAACCGCAGCGCGAGCTTTGCGGAGCATGACCAGATCGGCTTGCCGCTGTAATGAGTCGAGCTGTCTTTGTTCGGAAATGCCCAGCGAGCCGAGTTGTTGGCGTTCCAGCAAATCGTGAATCTGTTCGGCTGTTTCAACGGGAACAGTATCCAGCATGACGCTGCGGAGCGATTGTTCATCGAGCATTTCCAGCGCCGACAGATTTTCGCTGATGTCATTCGGCAAACCTTCCAACGGTGGCAGCGAAGCCTGCAAGGCAGTCAACACAAGCTCTTCCACTGGTTGTTGCGCAGCCTGAGCGACGCGCGCTATGGGTTGGAAGATGTGATCCGGCAAGTTGAGTGTGATTGCTTGAGACATTCAACGATTCCTTTCACGATTGCTAATGCTCGGGGAGTTTACTACAGACCGACAAAATCAACAGCACGCCTGCCCGCTGTTCACGAACCCGACTTCGTGCGCGGACATTGGAGATTCAAAGACTTTGCCGGGATTCAGAATGCCGTTTGGATCCATTGCTTGCTTGATCGTCTTCATCAATTCAATGGTCGGCGCGGTCAGGGCTAAATCCAGAAATGGAGCTTTGGCATACCCGACGCCGTGTTCGCCGGAAATCGTCCCGCCGAGTTCCACGGCTTTTTCAAACACTTCGCGCACGGTTGCGGCTCCGCGTCGGCGAGTGATTTCTTCGTCGTCCTGCAACATGACGTTGACGTGCAGATTGCCGTCGCCGGCGTGGCCAAACGTCGGAATCAGAAAACCCGAACGACGGCTGAGGGCTTCCAAAAACTCCAGCATTTCAGGAATGCGCGAACGCGGCACCACGGCATCGTGATTGAGCTTGATGCGTCCGGTTCGGGCAACCGCCGGAGACATTTTGCGACGCACTTCCCAAATGGCGTCAGCTTCGGCGTCGTTGGCGGCTTCGGTGAACTGGATGGCGCGATGTTTCTGGCACATTTCGCGGACGATCTCGGCTTCGCGGGCGACGGCTTCTTTCAAGCCATCCACTTCGATAATCAGCAAGGCTCCGGCGGAACGCGGCAAACCCGACGGTTCGTAATTTTCAATCGCATTGATCGAAGTTCGGTCCAGCAGTTCCAACGCCACAGGCAAAATGCCTGAACTGGTGAAATCAGCGACGCAGTTGCAAGCGTCCTGTGCCGTTTCAAAAATGGCCAACGCCGTTCGCCGCGCTTCCGGTTTGGGCAGCAACCGCAAAATGCAACGCGTGATGATTCCCAACATGCCTTCGCTGCCAATCAGCAAACTTTCCAGATGAAATCCGGTGGCGTTTTTCGGCGTGCGAGTTCCGGCTTTGATGATCTGACCGGTCGGCGTGACGAAATCCAACCCCAGTACGAACTGTTTGGTGTTGCCGTATTTCACGCAGCGCGGCCCCCCGGCATTGAGCGCGATGTTGCCGCCGATGAAGGATTCCTTCCAGCTTGAAGGGTCTGGGGGATAGAATAGGCCTTCCATTTCGACAGCTTGAGCAAGTTCAAACGTTTTCACGGCGGGTTCGACAACGGCGACCAGATCGGCTTTGTTGATTTCCAGAATTCTATTCATGCGTTCGGTGGCCAGCACGATTCCGCCGCGAATCGGAACGGCTCCGCCTGTGTATCCGACTCCGCCGCCGCGAGCCGTGACATAAAACTTTTCGCGGTTGGCCAATTGCAAAATCGCAGCGATTTCTTCGGCGGTGCGCGGAAAGACAACGGCTTCGGCGCAAAACACCTGCTTCAGAGCGTCCTGAGAATTGGCGATGACTATTTCCAACGCGGTTGACACATACTCAGCGCCGACAATAAGTTTCAGTTGGTTGACGATTTCTTGTGTAATCATTTTTTCGGTTTCCAAAACAGTGTTGGGGATTATCACCCGCTCAGAGAAGCAATTTTACCCTACGACGATCCGTTCTCACGCTGTGCTCATTGCAAGGACGCGACTTCCAGCGACACGCAGGCGGCACAGTCATTGCACACCATCAAAACAGGAGGGCGTTGTAAATAATCACAACGTGACAAATTATGAAACAAGCTATGAAAGTTCTGGTTGCAGTTGACGGTTCACAATATGGCCTTGCGGCAGTTGACGAGGCAGCTCGTATGCCCTGGCCACAAGGCAGCGAAGTCAAAATCATCTCTGCAATTGAAATGCCTACGCCGGTTACTGTGGGCACATTGCCCATGCCGGATAATTATTACGCCGAATGGGAAAAGGCGCTTGAAGATCAGGCCACGGCCAACACCACCAGCGCCATTGCCCGATTCAACGAAAAAGGCGGCAGCGGCGTGACCGCGTCGGCCAAAGCCGTCAAAGGCGATCCGAAAACCACGATCATCGAAGAAGCGGAAAAATGGGGCGCGGATTTGATCATCGTCGGAACGCACGGTTACAACGCATTCGAGCGATTCTGGCTGGGTTCGGTTTCGCGGTATGTCGCTTCGCACGCTCATTGTTCGGTGCAGATCGTTCGGCACAGAAAAAACGCCGGTACGGGAGCCATGAAAATCTTGCTGGCTGTGGATGGATCGGCTTGCGGAGACAAGGCGGTTGAAGAAATCGCTGAACGTCCCTGGCCTGCGGGCAGCGAAGTTTGCGTGTTATCGGCAATTCATTTGCCGATGACTCCGACGCCGGAAACCTGGGCCTTGCCGGACAGTTATTATGCTCACGCGGAAAAGGTCGGTCGTCAGCACGCAGAAGAAGTCACAAACGAAGCCGTGGCGCGATTGAAAGAAAGCAATGCCGCGCGTGAAGTCCCGCTGACCATTACCAGCAAGGCCATTGTCGGCCACGCTGAAGAAACCATCATCAGCACCGCCAAGGAATGGGGAGCAGATTTGGTCGTGCTTGGTTCGCACGGATACCGAGGGTTTCGCAAGTTTCTGCTCGGCTCGGTTTCGCAGGCTGTCGCATCGCACGCGCCCTGTTCGGTTGAAATCGTGCGCGCATAGGCAAATTGATCTCATGGCCATTTGTGCGGAGCGGTGGTATCCATCGTTCCGCATTCCTTATTTTGGACTCCTAACCTCAGAGAGGCGTTATGACAACAGGCAAACTTTCCATGGAAGATTCGCTCAAAATTTTGAGCGACGGCAAACTGGGCAGGCTCGGTTGCATTTCTGACGGCGAACCGTACGTCATTCCCATCAATTACTTTTTCGACGGCGAACACATCTACATCCATTCGCTGGCGGGAAGAAAAATCAACGCGCTTCGCGCCAATCCGCGAGCCTGTCTGCAGGTGGATGAAATCGAAGATTCGTATCATTGGCGCAGCGTGTTGGTTTACGGCAATTACGAAGAAATACACGACGAACATTTGCGCGAACGCATGCTGGCCGAACTGTTTCGCCGCATGCCTCATCTGACTCCGGTCGAATCCCGAATGTCCAAGGGCGCAAGCCAGGCCATAGTGTTTCGTCTGAAACCCGACTCGATTACCGGTGTAGGTGAAAGTTGGTAACCCTCTCTTCGCTCGCTGCACGCAATGGCCGTCACCCGGCGTGACAAATCGCCTGGTGACGGTTAGTATGTTTGCACTTTAGTGGTACTCCTCAAGCCTTGTAAGAAACGTTAAGCAAACTTTTGATTCAGGAGATTCGATTTATGAAGACAGCTTCACGGCTGCTGCTTTGCGTTTTTTCGTTTGCCCCGATGTTTTTGATAGTCTCAATGAGCGTTCAGGCTCAAACCCGCGTGGACAGTTTCAAACGTCCGGCGAACGAAGAATTTGCATGGCAAGTGCCCCAATTGTCCCTGTTGCCGGCTGAGTTGCCGCAACCTGAGTTCAGGAACTTAACTCCCATACTGATTCCGGCGTTTCGCCCTTATCAGTTTTCGCCTTCAACGATCCTGACGCCGTTGATCTTCACCAACGAAACGTCGGCGATGTTGTATCAGGCAATCAACAAACGGTTGGGCATCAGATACCGGTTTTTCGGCACGGATGATCGCGGATACGATTGTTCAGGTTTCGTCTGGCGAGTGTTTCATGACGCCGGAGCAGGTTTCGAGCGCGTTGCCGCGCGCACGCTCTGGAATCAATTGCCCGAAGCCTCCGCTGAAGAAACCACCAGGTTTGGCACGCTGGTGTTCTTCAACGGTCTGAAACACGTCGGCATTGTCCGCGACGCATTTACTTTCTACCACTCGTCGCGTTCGCAGGGAGTCACGCTTTCTACCTTTGCCGGATACTGGGGATCGCGCATCACCGGTTATCGTCAAGCTCCTTTTCAACTGACGGAATCTTCCAATCAAATCAACTCCACAGACGGCGAATGAGAACGTAAAACAATCCTGGCGATAACCCTATGGGATTAATCGCCCGGATTGTTCTTTAATCGGCCTTCTGGCTTCCACAAACCAAAAGCCATTGTTCTTTCGTCGTGGTCTAATTTTTTTTGGTGACAGATTAAACGTTTGCCGCTAATATCCGCCTGCCTCTAACCCCTTAACTTCACAGCAGACCCCTTTCAAAACAAAGCCCTCTTACCCGAACCCCTTTTCGCTTTTCGTTGCCAATTAATCTCACCGATCTAGCCGACCCCTTCGACTTCAGATCATTAAGGAGTAAATGAATTATGCGACAAGCATATCGGCTGGTAGTGTGTCTGTTGGCTGTTTTCGGTACGTTGGCATTCGTTGGACAAGCTGAGGCGCAAGATCGTCTGCGGATTTCGGGCAGACAGTTGGCCAACGGCGAACGATCTACCGAATTTTCCCGATCTTTTCATCCGGGCAGCAATTCCAAAATGCCTTCGCGGGGCAACATCGCTCACCGCGAACGCGAATTCAAAGCGCAACTCGAAGCATCGCTCTACAGCGCCATTCGAGATCGTCTGGGCGCGCCGTATCGTCCGGGTGGCACGGATGATCGAGGTTACGATTGTTCGGGATTTGTCTGGCGGGTGTTTCAGGAAGCCGGCATTGATTTGACCAGAACTTCGGCGCGCTCTTTGTGGAATTCCCTGCCCAAAGCGACGGCGGACGAAGAGTCTGAATTCGGAACTCTGGTCTTTTTTGAAGGACTGACTCACGTGGGCATTGTGCGCGACGGATATTCGTTTTATCACTCGTCCACTTCGCAGGGAGTCATTCGTTCGTTTTATACCGGGTACTGGGGCGACAAGGTGATCGGTTACAAGCGAGTCCCCTTGCCCAGAATCAGGGAGACAGGCAGGCGGTAATAACAGGTGATGCGGCGGGACCAGATTCGACTTGTCCCGCCGCGTTCCATTCGTTGCAGCTATTTTGTCTTGGCCAGAAATCCAGGCGACTGCGCTTTCTTTTCGCGCGAATCCCAGACAACCACAATCTTGTCAATGTTGACGTAGGCTGTTTCGTCGTCTTTTTGCAAGTGCAGGATACTGCCTTCCACGCGAACGACTTTGCCATTCAGCGTCAATCCCTGACATTGAATTTCGACCTCTTTGCCCAATCGGCTTTCCAAAAAATTCCGCACGGTTTGTACTCCTTCCAACACTGGTGAGATTTGAACGAACCGGATTCTACCCGATTGATGCTCTGGCGCGAAAACATCAAATCCATTTCATTAGATTTTCAAACGGCACGGTTTCAACGTTGACACGTTTTCCCAGCCTGCCTAAACTGCCGCGCGTCAAGTTCGGCCTCGTTCACTTCGTATCACCCCTTTTCCTGGTGCCAATCAGGCAATAGTGCTTTTAGCCACTAGCCTATCAACCAAACTACACATTCGTTCGGACAAAGGAGATCAAAGAATCATGAAAAAGCTGCTGTTGCTGGCTTTTACTGGCTTACTTGTTTTGACGGCGCCAATGTTTCGCGCAAACGCGAACGTGAACTTCCAATCGCCAGGCGACGAACCTCAATGTGGAGCCAGAATTTGTCTGCGCTCCACATCGTATTTCGTCGCCAATTACAAACGGCTGAAGCTCTGGCCGCGCGACATTCTGATAAGCGGCGTGAACCTCAATCACCCGGTCGAAGTGACCAACAGCAACGCCATTCTGGCGGCTTTGCGAAATCCTTCTTCCGCGCCGCTGGCCGAATTCAACCGACAATATGTCACTGCACAATTGAGCATGGCGCTGATGCCAATGACTGCGGTTTACAGCGCCGTCAAAAGCAGCATTTCCTGTTACGGTGTGGATTTTCAACCGGTCGAACTGAACACAGGAGCCACGCTTACTCCAAACTCTTCATTGGAAGCTCTGTTCAGCCAATGCGATGTGGTGGCAATTTTGCCTCCTGATTCAGAAGAAAGAGCGATGGACATGCAAGTTCTGGCTCAGATTCTGGCCAGACTGAACGGGGCTTGCCGCTAAATCGTCTGATTGAATTTCGCCGGGAATTTGCGCGATTCTCGGCGAAATAGTTTTCTCGCCAGCACGCTCGCCAAAAACCGAAACCCGCTGTTATTATCCTCTCGCTTTATTCCTTTCATTCCATCAGCACAGAGGTTTGCCAATGAACACGGACGTTTTGACGTTTGGCCGTTTACGCGGGTTTGGCGAAACGGACAAATGGTGGTTGCTGCTTTCGATAGCCTGCGGCGCGGTGTATCTGGCGACGCAAAGCCTTCAACCCTTTCCGGGCAGTATCTCCATCAAGGCATTGAGCATCGCTCCGCTGGCCTTGCTGGCATTCAAACTGTTGCGCGGAGACAAGCCACAGGGCATCGAATGGTTGCGCGACCGCGACAATTTGATTCTGGGCATGGCGCTGAGCTTTTCCTGTCTTGGAGACATCTTTCTTGATTTGCCCGGCAATTTCTTTATTCAAGGTCTGGTGTCGTTTCTGGTCGCGCACTTCATTTACATTTTGCTGTTTGTGCGAAACTGGACGCGGCCTTTGCATCCGGGCGGCTGGCAACTGACTTTGACGGCGACAGTGTTGATCGCCAGTTTGCTGTTGTCGAACTGGCTGTCGCCGAATCTGGGCGCAATGGGCAAACCGGTGATGGTCTACATTTGCGCCATCACAGTCATGGTGATTTCCAGCATTCTGGCCGGATTTTCCAAACCTTATGTCTGGTTGGGCGCTGTGCTGTTTCTGATTTCTGATTCCCTGATCGCCGCCGGACGCTTCAAAACACCTGTTCCAATGGCGGAGTATCTGATCTGGGCGACTTACTATCTGGGCCAATACGGAATCGCCATCGGATTTTTGCGCGAAAAGTTGGGCGAACGATGAAGGAACAGCATTTCACTTTTACCGCTGACGATGGCGCAAAGTTGTTCGTTTACCGCTGGCAACCGGACGTAGGCATTGGCAAAGCCGTCGTTCATATCGCTCATGGATTGGCCGAACACGCCGGGCGTTACGAACGGTTGGCTGAAACCCTGACTGAAAACGGCTTCGTCGTCTTCGCCAATGATTACCGCGGGCACGGCAAAACAGCTCAATCAGCGGAAGACGTTGGACACTTTGCCGACCAGCACGGCTGGCAAAGAATTCTGAAAGACATCGAAGAACTGGCGCGGTTGGAACGCAACGAATTTTTCGGCCATCGAGTGATTCTGTTCGGCCACAGTCTGGGTTCGCTGGTGGCGCAGCATCTGGCAACGCGGGATTTGTTCGACGCCGTGGCCATGTCCGGCGCGAACGGACTGGTTTCACCGCTGGTTCGTGTCGGCAAACTCATCGCCAAACTCGAACACTGGCGGCTGGGCAAGCGCGGCAAAAGTGAACTCATCAACAATCTCACCTTCGACGCTTTCAACAAACCTTTTCGACCGAACAGAACTTCATTTGACTGGCTTTCGCGCGATGAAGCCGAAGTGGACAAATACATCGCCGATCCAATGTGCGGCTTTTTGTGCTCTACGCAATTGTGGCTGGATTTGCTGGATGCCATCACCGAATCAGCCAAACCGGAATTTCGCGCGCGCGTGCCGAAACAATTGCCGATGTATCTGTTTTCCGGTTCGCGCGACATCGCCAACAAAGAAGGACGCGGTTCGACTGCGCTGGCCGAATACTACCGTTCGCACGGAATGGAAAAAGTCAGCTACCGCATATTCACCCAGGCTCGCCACGAAACATTGAACGAAATCAACCGCGAAGAAGTAACAGAACATCTTGTGGATTGGATGAATGCAATTGTGAAGTTGCTGGAAGCGCGGAGCCAGGCGGGTTTATGACTTTGACGACTCACCAACGATGCGCTCATTGCGGAGCCGAAACCGACCGGCAATATCAGCTTGTACGATTTGACGCAGCAGATCACTCTCACAACTCAGAACAGATGACGCTGTGCGTTCGTTGCGCGCGAACGGAAAGAAAACGATTGCAAAGCGATCCGCGCTCAGGCGAAGGATTGACGCGCGAAGAATTGATTTCCCTGCTGGATTGTTTTTTTGCCGCCAGCGGAGTTTTCGACATTTGCGCTCGCTGCCATCAGCAAGGAACCGGTTGCTGTCCGCCGACCTGCCGTGTGATGGGCGCGGCGGGATGCGATCCGAACAACAAATTCGGCAAGACGGTTTTCTGCGCGACCTTTGTCTGTTCAGCGTTGCTCAACGCCATTGCCGAATGCGATGCGGAACTTGCCCGAACCTTGCGCTGGTTGAAAACCGAAGTCGGCGCTGCCGAATTTCCAATCTACGAGATGATTACGCGAGTTCCCGCCGAAGCGCGCGAACCGTCGCGCCCGCTGGCTCTGCCGCGACGCTATCCCAAACCGCCGGACCTGAACGGCGATGCCATCAAAGAAAAACTGCTCGCGCTGGCCGACGAAGTATTGGAAATTCGTCGGCTCTGGCGCGAGCAGGAACAACAGGAACTTGCAGCAATCAAGCTCAAGGCAGGTCAATCAGAATGATCTCGCTTTCGCCCGAAGCCGACAGATTCAATGTGCCTGCTTCGGTAACGCGAGCCTGATCGCCTGCGTTCAGCGATTCACCGTTGATCGCAATTTCGCCTTCGATGACATACAAAAACGCGCGGCGACCGGCTTTCAATTCGTGAGCTACGCTGTCGCCGTTTCTCAACCGCGAGACGTAAAACGTCGTGTCCTGGTGAATCTTCACGCCGCCCGGTACGTCCTGTCCCGAAGCGATCGGCAGCAACACGCCTGTGCGCTGTTCCGTCGTGAACTGCTTTTGTTCATAGGAAGGTTTCAACCCCGCGCGTTCGGGCAACACCCAGATTTGCAGCAATCGTGTCGGGTCGGTTTCCGAAGCGTTGAATTCCGAGTGGGCAATCGCAGTTCCGGCGGACATTCGCTGGACTTCACCTGCATTGATGAATCCAACGCCGCCTGTGCTGTCCTTGTGTGCCAGCCTGCCGCTCAACACATAGGTGACGATTTCCATTTCGCGGTGCGAATGCGTTGGGAAGCCGCCTCCTCCGGCAATCGTGTCGTGATTGAACACACGCAACGGCCCAAAACTCATGTTCGACGGGTCGTAATATCGGTCAAAACTGAACAGCCAATACGCCGACAACCAGTCGCTTTCAATGTGAAATCTGTCTTTCGCCTTGATGATCTGCATAAAACCTCCTCTCGGTTTCTTGTTTGTTGTTACTGCTTGTTACTCTGCAAGGCGCCGTCAACGGAAAACTTCCCGCCGCCGCGAATCATCAGCGCCAGCGCAATGCCCAGCGCCAGCAGATGGTATTCATACCCTTCGCCCTGCTGCTGCCCAGTCCAGTTCATGAAAAACCCGAATTTCGCGTGAACGGTGAAAATCGCTCCGAGCATCACCGTTGCAATGCCGAAGGCGCTGAACCGCGTCAGAAATCCGGTAATCAATCCCAATGCGCCAAATGATTCCGCCATAATGACCAGAAACACAATTGCCGCAGGCAATCCCATAGAAGTCATTCCCTGCATCGTGGCGCTGAACCCGCCACCGCCAAACCATCCCAGCAGTTTTTGCGCTCCGTGCGGAAGCATGACAATGCCCAGCGTCAGCCGCAGGATCAATTGCAGAATATCGTCGTTGGTCGCCAAAAATTTTCGAATCATTTTATTTCTCCTTTTTTTATTCTGTTCACTTGACGATTGTTTCCTGATTAACAATCGTGGCAAAAAAATCACTCTTCCAGCAATTTGCCGAGCAAAACAAAAAGCGTCTTTTGTTCGTCGCGGGTCAGGGGTTTCATCTCTTCGTTGGCCACGCCGATCACCACCGGCAAAGTCTCTTCGATGAACTTTGCGCCTTCGTCGGTCAATTCCACCAGATTCACCCGGCGGTCACTGCAAGCCAACCGTTTGACGAATTTGCGCTCCTCCAGCACGTCTACCAGCTTGGTGACGTTGGCGCGCGATGACAACATCTTGCGCCCTATCTCCGCCTGCGAAATCGGCTTGCTGGCCCCGTTCAAAATGCGCAGCACGTTGTAATGATTATCCGTCAATCCCCATTGACTGAACCGTTCGTCCGATTTGCGCCACAACCGGTCGCCGACCCGCATCAATCGGATCAACGCCTGCTCGGCTACGCTCGGTGTAATTTTCACTTTCTTTGTCATCGTGGCGCGGACTATACGCGCCTCTACAGAAATTGTCAACTGGGAAACTATTTCTCAGCAAACAAACTTCCCGGCTTGAAAATGGACAGACCGAAACGACTGGTTATACTTGTGGCGGCCTTTCGCGCCACCACTCCATTCAAAAGCGAGCAAGTAATGTCTCAAAAAAAATATCGCAGTTCTCACTGGTTTGGGCCGACCGACAAAGGCGGCTTCATTCATCGCAGTTGGACGAAAAATCAGGGTTACCCGGATCATCTGTTTGATGGTCGCCCGGTCATTGGCATCTGCAACACGTGGTCGGAATTGACGCCGTGCAACGGCCATTTCCGCAAAATCGCCGAACACGTCAAACGCGGCATTTACGAAGCAGGCGGCTTCCCGATGGAATTTCCCGTCATGTCCTTGGGCGAAAACCTGATGCGTCCGACGGCCATGCTGTTTCGCAATCTGGCCAGCATGGACGTGGAAGAAACCATTCGCGCCAACCCGATTGACGGCGTGGTGCTGCTGGTCGGCTGCGACAAGACGACCCCGGCGTGTTTGATGGGCGCAGCGAGTTGCGATCTGCCGACGCTGGCGATTTCCGGCGGAGCGATGCTCAACGGCAAGTTTCGCGGCGAAGACATAGGCTCCGGCACGAACGTCTGGAAATTCAGCGAAGAAGTTCGCGCGGGAATCATGCCGATGTGCGATTTTCAGGAAGCAGAAAGCTGCATGAGCCGTTCGACCGGTCATTGCATGACGATGGGCACGGCTTCGACCATGGCCAGCGTCGTCGAATCGCTGGGAATGGGAATGCCTATGAATGCGGCGATACCGGCGGTGGATTCGCGGCGATATGCGCTGGCGCACATGGCCGGTCGCCGCATCGTCGAAATGGTTCACGAAGATTTGCGCATGTCGAAGATTCTCACCCGCGAAGCTTTTGAAAATGCCGTTCGCGTCGTTGGAGCCATAGGTGGTTCGACCAACGCCGTGGTTCACTTGCTGGCGTTGGCCGGTCGTTTGGGAATTGATTTCAAACTCAGCGATTGGGATGCGCTGGGGCGCGACGTGCCATGTCTGGTCAACCTGATGCCTTCGGGCAAATACCTGATGGAAGATTTTTATTACGCGGGCGGAGTTCCGGCAGTCATTCGTGAACTCGGCGATTTGATTCACCGCGACGCGCTGACCGTCAACGGCAAAACCATAGGCGAAAACACCGCCAACGCGCCCTGTTACAACCGCGATGTCATCAAACCATTCGACGAACCGCTGACAAAACAAGGCGGTCTGGCCGTGCTCGGCGGCAATCTTTGCCCGAACGGAGCGGTCATAAAACCTTCGGCGGCGACGCCGGAATTGATGCAACATCGCGGACGCGCCGTGGTGTTTGAAACCATAGAAGATTACAACGCGCGCGTTGACGATCCGAATCTGGACGTGGACGAAAGCTGCATTCTGGTGCTGAAAAACTGCGGGCCGCGCGGTTATCCGGGAATGGCCGAAGTCGGCAATTTCGGTTTGCCCGAAAAGATTTTGCGCAAAGGCGTCACCGACATGATTCGCATTTCCGACGCGCGCATGAGCGGCACGGCTTATGGAACCGTTGTGTTGCACGTCGCGCCTGAAGCGGCAGCAGGCGGCCCGTTGGCGTTGGTCGAACACGGAGATTACATCCAACTGGATGTCGCTGGGCGCAAACTGCATCTGGAAGTTTCCGACGAGGAACTGGCTGAACGGCGCGCCCGTTGGCAACCACCGACTTCGCCGTTCAATCGCGGCTATTACAAACTTTACGTTGATCACGTGCTGCAAGCCGATCAGGGAGCGGACTTTGATTTTCTGGTCGGACGCAGCGGCACCGAAGTCACCCGCGAATCGCATTAACTCCAACCATCTTTCGACAGGATTTTCAGGATTTTTCAGGATTCAGGCTTTGCTGGTTTCGATAAGCCAATCCTGTGAATCTTGTAAAACCTGTCGAATTCCTTTCCTCTATGCTTTTACGATTGTTGAAATCCATTGGCTGGCCGTTGTTTCGCGTGCTGTTCGCCGTCGAATATCACGGCGTGGAAAACATTCCCGAACGCGGAGCCGTCATCATTGCGGGCAATCATCCGTCGTACCTTGACCCGGTGCTGGTGATGTTGCCGGTCAAAAGGCGGATTCGGTTTATGGCGTGGGATGCTCTCTTCAAAGTCCCAGTGCTTGGCCAATTGATTCGCGCGGTCGGGTCGTTCCCGGTGGACATTCGCAAAGGCAAAGGCGAATCGGCATTCCGAGAAGCCGTTAAAGTGCTGGACAGTGGGGACGCCCTGGGCATCTTTCCCGAAGGCCAGCGATCGGAAGAAGGTCCGATGGGCGAACTCAGAACCGGTGTCGCACGGTTGGCCATCGAAACCGGAGCTCCGATTGTGCCTGTCACCATTGGCGGAGCTTATCGCGCCTGGCCGAAATGGAAGCTGTTGCCCAAACCGGCGAAGATCATCGTTCGTTATCACGAACCGATTCGGCTGAATGAAGCCGACCGCTTTGCCCGCCGCGACGACAAGGAGTTTCATCAACAGGTGATGCAGCAAGTCGCTGAAAGCATCAACCGCTCGTTGACGCCCAGCTTGCGCGTTCACGACGCTTACGACCGTTGGTACAGCCAGCCGCCGTCGAACATTCGCACTTACGAATGGGCGCCGTTGATTGCCGTTATCGTCACCTTGCTGGTTTCCCTTAGCCGCAACACAATCCGCGAAAGCTGGTTGGGAGTATGGTTGCCTGCGGTTGGATATTATCTTTATCTGGCTGCTGATCTGACGCTGATCAAACCCGGGCGATTCGCCAAATGGATTCGCAATACCATGCCGGTCTGGTTGATTTTGATCTGGCATTATCCGCTTTGCCGAACGCTGGCTGTGCCGACAGGCGAACGCAATCAATGGCTGGCGCTGGCGGCGCTGGCGGCGCTGTTTCCTTTCTTTTACGAACATTACTTCACGCTGCAAAAATTCGTGCGCGGATTGGTGGCCAGCTATTACTTTTCTATGGTTTTGATGCTTGGCTGGCCTCATGGTTTGGGAACTCTGGTGACGGTGTTGGGCTTCATTGCCATTTTTGCGTTGTGGCTCAGGGTGATTTATCGCTGGCTGATTGCAGCAGTGATGCTGGCCGTGATCGCTGCGGCGGTGTGGCTGACCGAATCGCCCGGAACGCCGTTGTTGGCTTATGCCACGCTGGCCGTGGCGATGATAGCGTACCTGCAAACCTTTGTTTCGTTCGCTTACGACATTCGCCGAGCCGGAGACGTGTCGCTGAAATAACTCAGATGAAACGAATCGCCATCATTGGAGCAGGAAGCTGGGGAACGGCGCTGGCATTGGTTGCCGCGCGCGCCGGAAACGAAATTCGTCTGTGGGCGCACAGCGCCGAAGTGACCGGCGTTTTGCGACGCGAACGCGAAAACAAAATCTACCTGCCTGGTTTCCCTTTGCCTGATTCGATTTCAGCGACGGATGATCTGGCCGAAGCTTTGGCCGATGCCGAGATTGTTTTGACCGTCGTGCCTTCGCACGTTTGCCGCGAAGTTTACGGCCAGATGCTGCCTCATCTGCATTCGGAGGCTGGGGCGCAAATGATTTTCGTCAATGCGACCAAAGGCATCGAGAACGACAGCCTGATGCGAATGGAAGAAGTCGTCCGCGATGTGTTGAAAGATAAGTTTGAGCCGCGTTACGTCATACTGTCCGGCCCCAGTTTCGCGCAGGAAGTCGCGCGCGACGAACCATGCGCTATCGTCGCAGCTTCGCATTCATTGGGCTGGGCGACAGAAATTCAACAAGCGTTATCGTCCAGCCGCTTTCGCGTGTACACAAACAATGATGTGGTCGGCGTGGAAATTGCCGGAGCCATCAAAAACGTCATGGCGATCGCCACCGGAGCCGTCAACGGACTTGGCTTGGGCTACAATAGCCAGGCTGCGCTGGTAACGCGGGGATTGGCGGAAATGACGCGACTGGCAGTGAAGTCAGGCGGGCGAGCCGACACATTGGCGGGTTTGGCGGGAATGGGCGATCTGGTGTTGACCTGTTTCGGCGCTTTGTCGCGCAATCGTCGGGTCGGGGTGGAACTCGGGCGCGGTCGAAAGCTGGAAGACATCATCAGCGAAATGCGCGAAGTCGCCGAAGGCGTCAAAACCGCCAAAGCCGCTCACGAGCTTTCGGCAAAGCTCGGCGTCGAAATGCCGATCACCGACGGGGTTTACCAGATGCTTTACGAAGGAAAAACTCCTCGCCAGTTAGCGGTTGAATTGATGGAGCGCCCGCTGAAATCGGAAAGAGTTTGAAACACAGGAATGGCACAAAAAACAGAAAAAGAACAAAACAAAGCCGTCGCCACCAACCGCGAGGCTTATCATCATTATTTCATCCTGGAAACTTACGAAGCCGGGATTCAATTGACCGGAACCGAAGTCAAATCCGCTCGCGCCGGGCGCGTGAATTTGAAAGACGGCTACGTTTCCGTGCGCGACGGCGAAATCTGGCTGCTGAACGTTCACATCAGCCATTATTCGCACGGCAACCGGCAAAACCACGAACCCGACCGCGAACGCCGCTTGTTGATGCACAAACGCGAAATCTACCGGCTGCAATCGAAAACTCAGGAAAAAGGCCTGACGCTGGTTCCGACCAAGTTTTATTTCAAAGGCAATCTGATCAAATGCGAAATCGGACTGGCCAAAGGCAAAAAGCTGTATGACAAACGCGCCGACGAAGCGAAGAAGACTCAGGAACGCGAAGCTCGCGCGGCGATGAAGCAAAGAAACCGAGACGAATAATCACAATTCAACCAGGAGAACATTGAATGGAAGTCAAAGCTGACTCAAGGAAGTTTTATGAAATCGAATGCGATGCGCTGGCCGTCGGCGTTTTTGAAGGCGAAAAACCGGACGCTGGCGTACTGGCCGAACTGGATCAACGAACCGGCGGCGTGCTGACTTCGCTGATTGAAACCGGCGAATTTACTGGCAAATCCAGCGAATCCGCCTACGTTCACAGCACTGGCGAAATGAAGGCGCGGCGGTTGTTGTTGCTCGGCGCGGGCAAACGCGATGAGTTCAACGCCAACAACGTTCGGCGAATGGCTGGCACAGCGGCGCGAACTTTGCGCGGCAAAAAAGCCAGGACGTTTGCGTTCTTGCAGCGATTTGGCTTGGCGGTTGGCGACAGCGCCCAAGCGGCAACCGAAGGCGCGTTGCTGGCCTTGCTTGAACCGGACAAATATCACACCAGCGACAAGACCGAGAGTCATCTGGATCAAATGATTCTGGCCACCGACGGCAATGATTTTGACGCAACCAAAACGGGCATCGAACGCGGGCGCATCATTGCCGAAGCGACCAATTTTGGCCGCGAAGTCATCAACGAACCCAGCAACGTCATGACGCCGACTGAGATGGCCAACAAAGCCGCCGAAGTCGCCAAAGCCTACGGCTTGACGCTGGACGTTCTGGACGAAGACCAGATGCGCGAACTTGGCATGGGATCGTTGCTAGGCGTGGCGCAGGGTTCAGCCGAACCCGCCAAGCTGATCGTTCTGAGTTACAAGGCGAAACCCAAATCCGATGAAACCGTGGCCATTGTCGGCAAAGGCGTTACTTTCGACACCGGAGGCATTTCCATCAAACCCGCCGACGGCATGGAAAAAATGAAATACGACATGGCGGGCGGAGCGACGACCATCGCTGCGATGCATGCCATTGCCCAGTTGAAACCTTCGGTCAATGTGCTGGGCATCGTTCCGGCGACGGAAAACATGCCCGGCGGACGCGCTCAACGACCGGGCGATGTGGTTCGCGCCATGACCGGCAAAACCATTGAAGTCATCAACACCGACGCCGAAGGACGTTTGATTCTGGCCGATGCCGTGGCTTATGCGCGCAAGCTCGGCGCGACGAAGATCGTTGACCTGGCGACGTTGACCGGCGCGGTTTCGATTGCGCTGGGTGATGTGTATGTAGCGATTCTGGGAAACAATCAGGAATGGATTGACACGGTGATTGCTGCGGCGAAAAAGTCCGGCGAAAAGTTCTGGCAACTGCCGCTCGACAAGGAGTACCGCGAGCAAATCAAGAGCGAGATTGCCGACATCAAAAACATAGGCGGTCGCAAAGCCGGAACGATCACTGGCGCATATTTCATCCGCGAATTTGTCGAAGACACTCCGTGGGTACACTTGGACATTGCCGGAACGGCGTGGAACGACAGCACCAAGCCTTATCTGGCCATTGGGCCAACGGGCGTGTGCGTGCGAACGCTGGTGAATCTGGTGTGTGAATGAACGGATGAGTGGGTGAACGGGTGAACGGGTGAACGGGTGAATGGGTGAACGGGTGAACGGGTGAACGGGTGAATGGGTGAACGGGTGAATGGGTGAACGGGTGAACGGGTGAACGGGTGAACGGGTGAACGGGTGAACGGGTGAACGGGTGAACGGGTGAACGGGTGAACGGGTGAACGGGTGAACGGG
>Ga0268299_1001398_pt1 | contig 43207 bp, 35 predicted proteins | sample NOBtaG_FD_193484 | JGI IMG/M metagenome (GOLD analysis project Ga0268299, IMG submission 193484) | Activated sludge microbial communities from bioreactor in Nijmegen, Gelderland, Netherland - NOB reactor | ecosystem: Engineered > Bioreactor > Aerobic > Activated sludge | place: Netherlands... | reverse complement strand
CCCAGCCGTCGGAGTGATAACGCACGACGAAAAACACCGTGCGGTCCGCCGCGCCGACGGACAAGCCGTTCAGGCCCGTCCGGCCCAGCGCATCATCCACCCCGTCGAATGCGACCACCGGCTGACCGTTCAGCGCCCCCGCAATCCGCTGCGGCGCGCCGAACACACCGTTCATGCTGTTGCTGAAGCTGGATTGATCGGTCCAGGCTGTCACCGTCGAACCGCTGAGGCTCAAGCCCGTGTCAGCCTCGACGTGCAAAGCCAAACCAGCCCCCACCAGCGTGCAATCACCGGTCAGCAATCGAATCGTCACTTCGGCGATATTCGACACATCCCCATCCGTGTCCTCCACAGTGTAAGTGAAGCTGTCCTCCACGATCGCGGAACCATCGTGCGTGTAAGTGATGTTGCCGGTCACCGTATTGAAACTCAGATTGCCGTGCGCCGGCGGCGTCTGCTCGGCCACCGTTGCCGGATCGAGATCCCCCGCATCATTGGCCAGCACAGGTATCACCACCGTGCCAGCCGGCGCGACGTACGCCCGGTCATCGTGGGCCACTGGGATCCCCGCAGCGTACACATACCGCCGCACCTGCCCGGTGAACAGGTCGCAGTAATACAGTGCGCCGTCCGGCCCTTCCTTGAAATCCACCACCGCGCCCGCGGCATCATCGAAGTCGAACGCGCCCTGCACGTTGCCAAAGGCATCAAAAGTCAGGTAGCGCACCCACCCGCGCACGTAATCACCGAAGAAATAAACCCCCTGAAACTCCCCGGGAAACAGCAATCCGCGATAAACGATGCCGCCGGTCAGCGACGCGCCCTCGCCCAGGTGCGGATACGCATAAACCGGCTCGACGTATTCCGCGTTGAAGCACGGCCCCTCGCAGATCGGCCAGCCGTAATTCGCCCCCGCGACGCCGAGATTCACTTCCTCCCAGGCGATATCCTGTTCATTGCTGCCCACGTCACCGATGAAGAACCGCCCAGTTGGAAAATCCCAACGACACCGAAACGCATTGCGCAGACCATACGCCCAGATGTGATCGTTATTTCCGCCGGCGCCATCGATGAACGGGTTGTCCGCCGGCACCGTGCCGTCGGCGTTCATCCGCAACACCTTGCCCGCGGTATTCGACAGGCTTTGCGAATCATTCCCGACAAACTCGTCACCCGTCGTCAGGTAGAGCCTTCCATCGGGACCGAAATTGATCGACCCGCCGTGGTGACAGCACCGCCCGGTCCAGTTGGCCGTGTCCTCCCAGACCATCGTTTCACTGGCTAGGCTGGCGGTGTTGCCCTGGTGCGTGAAACGCGCGATGCGATAACGCGCGGGCGATGCGCGTGAATAATACACATAGATAAAACCATTATTCGCGAAGTTGGGATCGAGCGTGATATCGATCAGCCCGTGCTCATCCGCCGAATCGATATTCGTGATGGTGAGGTAAGCCGAGAAGCTTGCCGGAACGCTTGCCGGGTCGGCGATAACGATCCGCCCGTCCTTTTCCGCGACCAGCATGCGCCCGTCCGGCAGAAACAGCGCCGACGTCGGCAGACTCAGCCCGGAGACAACCAGTTCATTCGTGAACCCGGGCGGAGGCGCAGCGCTCGCCGCGGCGCTCCACGCACAGCCGAGTGCAAAACCGAGAATCCGGCAGACCCACGCGGGACAACATGCCGAACCGATTCGCACGACGCTTCCTCCCCGATGATCTGACACACAACGCAGCATGGCCCGGTGAATGCGCCCCGAGCCTCCCCGGCCTCTCAGCACTATCGTAGCTTACGCCGCAACGCATACAAGCCGCGCAGCTTTTGCCGCACGCTCTCGTAGCCGCCGCAATCACCATGATATCGGCCCTATCGCTCATTGAATGCGTTTGTACGGATTGTGTCCGCCGGCTGCGCCCATCTGCGGGCGCAGCACCCAGACACTGTGCGGCGGCATCTCCACGCGCAGCAAGCCCGAGCGGGCCTGCACGCGCGCGTCACTCAGCTCATCCTGCAGCCAGCCCCAGTTCATCACTTTCGAATCGCGCAGCGGCAGCACATCGGTCACGGCGCGACTACTCGCGTTGGCCACGACGATTGTCGTCTCCGCCACCCGATCCGTGCGCCGCAGAAACGCGAAGACCCCCTCCGACTCCAGCAGCCGGAAGTCCCCAATACGCAGCGCCCGATTGCCGCGGCGCAATGCGATCAGCCGGCGCATCCAGGCCAGCTCCGCGTTGCTGTCGCTCACCAGGTCCCACCGCATCGGCCCGCGCATCTCCGGATCGTCGCCCCCCTTCATGCCCAGTTCCGCACCGTAATACACGCACGGCGATCCCGGCAGCGTGAACTGCAGCACCTGCGCCATCCGCCGACGCCACTTCTTCGGCCACACCGTGCTCTGCCGCGGCAAATCATGGTTGTCCAGAATGGTCCACGCCTTCAGCACCGGCTCAATCCCCGCGTCCGCAATCATCCGCCCGACCAGCCGCCCCGCGTGCGCCCCGCCGATATCCCCCGCGAGCATCTGCACCATCACCTCGCGGTAATAGAAATTCATCACCGCATCCAGCGCCGGCGACCACTCTTCCGGATAAACCCAGTTCTCGCCAATCACCAGCGAACCCGGCCGCGCCGCGTGCGCCGCCTGCGTCAGCTCCGCGAGATAGCGAAAACCCAGGTCCGTGGCCACATCCAGCCGCCAGCCGTCCACCCCGTCACGCAGATAGCCCTGAACCACCGAGTCCGCATCGCCCCAGATCCGCGCCCGCACCCGCGGATTCTCCAGCCGCAGTTCCGGCAGATTGGCCACGTCCGCCCAGCCCAGGTACCCGTTCTTGTGCGCGTCGCCGATGAAAAACCAGTCGCGATACGGACTCGCCGCGTCCGCCAGCGCTTGCTGAAACCATGGCGCGTTGCGCCCGACGTGATTGAACACGCCGTCCAGCACCAGGCGCATGCCCCGCGCATGCAGATCATCCGCCAGCGCGATCAGGTCCGCGCGCGTGCCGTATTCCGGCGCAATCGTGAAGTAATCCTGCGCATCGTACTTGTGATTGCTGAGCGACTGAAAAATCGGATTCAGATACAGCACATCCGCGCCGAGATTCTGCACGTAGTCGAGCCTTCCGCGCACACCAGCCAGGTCGCCGCCCCAGAAATCCAGCTCATGCGACCACACGCCCGCCTCGTCATTGTAATCGCCGCGCGCCGGCTGATCGGTCCACGCGCGCAGACGTCGCGGCGCCACGTAATGCCCGTGCTTGGCATCCAAACTCTCCGGCGGGCTGAAACGATCGACAAACACCTGGTAAACGATGGCGCCATTTCGCCAATCCGCCGCCCGGGCGGCAAGCACCGGCGCGCGTTCCTCGTCGTAGGTGTTGGCCAGAAACGCCAAGTCGTCGCCCGTTGGCGACATCGATCCGGATTCCATCACTGCACAACCTCCAAACTGCGCGCCGTCAACCCGCAAGGCTACCTGCCCAGTCGCGATTCGGGTCGCAGGCGCGGCTGCGAGTCTAACGGAACGGCGAACCGCCGCACAGGTCGGTGGCGTACCGCGCGGCGATCGTTACACTCTGCCCCGATATGTTTGACGTTTCGAAGACACACTCCGGCGACGATCAGCGCAAACGCCCGCACCGCGATGCGCGCTGCGCCTTGCTCATCCTGTCCGCGGTTCTGCTCGCCGGCTGTGCGACGCTGCCCACCCCGCCACTGCCGCGCACCTGCGACGAATTGACCACGCTGTTCTTCGTGTCCGAAATCCTTGCTGACCCGGCGCATCCCTGTTTCGATTGGGTGGATGTGACCCACGGACGCGTCGCGCGCTCCGGCTCCGCGTCTGCGGTGGTTTGGAGCTTGCGCACGCCGTCGCAATCCGGCGTGATCATTTCAGCCGTCCACACCCTGGGCGTGGGATACCTCGACCCTGCGCGCGGCGACGTGGCCGAGGCAATTGTCAATCCGGCTGACCGGACCGGCGTGCCGCGCATCTTCCTGATCGATGCCGAAGGCGTCACTGCCGACGACCGCGCGTCGCCGCTGTTTCACATGTACAACCCGAGCATACCCGCGGACCAGAACACCAACAGTTTCCGCGACCTGCTCCCTATGCACGATTTCTACTTCGGCGTGATCGACGACCAGAAACTGACGGTGTCGCCGATTGTCGAAACGCCCGACGCGCTGCGCCACCAGCCGCCGCCGATCTACGACCCGCGGAACCTGGCGTCCGCGTCACCGACGGCCATCGCCGCGGTTCCCGGAGAATTGGTGCTTCTGTTGGGATATCCCAGTGCCGCCCCGTTTCGAGCACGGCAGACCGCCGGCGTCGGCCGCGTGCTGAGCGATGATCAGGCGGTCGCAGCCGTCGCCCAACTCGCAGCCGCCGGCGATATCGAAGGCGACATTCCCTACGCCCCCACCGTCGAAATGTTCGTGCAGGGCTTCGCAGCCGGCGGCATGAGCGGGGGCGGTGTTTTCGATCAGGACGGGCGTCTGCTCGGGGTGATCGTCCGTGCGTCGGATGAGCGCGATGGCGAGCAATACGTTCGCGCGGTGCGCTTGACCTACGCCGTGCAATCGCTCACCAGCGCCTTTGCGGAGCTGCCGCCGGATGACCAGGCCGCGATTGAGCCCTTTCTTCCCGCCGAGGCGCCCTGAATGACCATGCGAATTCATGTGTCGAGCGCGTATCGCGCTGCCCGCGGCGAGATCGCCTTCTGCGAACAATCGTACACCGGCGGTTGGAGCATCTGCCGGTGACCAACGCTCAGGCAGGCCAGTGGTGCGCCCTCGGTACAGCCATCGCCTGGGGCGTTGCCGTTGTGCTCTTCAAGCGCGCCGGAGACACCGTCCCGCCGTTGGTGCTCAACCTCTTCAAAAACATCGTGGGTGTCATCCTGCTCGGCCTGACCCTCCTGGGTGTATCGCTGGTCGACGCCGGCGAAAGCTGGAACGCCGCACGCCAATTCCCCTTGCGCGATATCGTCATTCTGATGATCAGCGGAATCCTCGGTATCGCCGTCGCCGATACGCTGTTCTTTCACGCGCTCAACCGCTGCGGCGTCGGCCTGATGTCCATCGTCGATTGCAGCTACAGCCCGTGCGTCATCCTCTGCTCATACCTGATGCTCGGCGAAACGCTGACCCGCTACCACGCCTTCGGCGGACTGCTCATTCTCGCCGCGGTGTTCATCGCCTCGCGACACGCCCCGCCGCCCGGTCGGACGCGCGGGCAGATCGCCGGCGGAATCGCGCTCGGTGTGCTCGCCATGGCGCTCATGGCCTACGGCATCGTCCTGGCCAAGCCCATCCTCGATCCCGACAAAGGTAATTTTCCCCTCCTTTGGGCCACGATGCTGCGTATGCTCGCCGGAACAGCCGCGCTCGCCCTCACCCTGGTCAGCGGCGCGCGCCGCGCCGCCTGTCGGGTCACCTTTCGCCCATCGGCCGTGTGGTGGTTCAGCCTGCCTGCCGCTTTCTTCGGTGCCTACATCTCCATGGTTCTCTGGGTCGCTGGATTCAAGTACGCCAAGGCTGGCATCGCATCCATCCTCAACCAGACGTCGGTCATTTTCGCATTGCTGCTGGCCACGCTGTTCCTGCACGAACCGCTTTCCCGGCGAAAACTCCTCGCCGTGTTCCTCGCTATCATCGGCGTGGTCGTCATCGTCCTCGGTCAGACGCCAGCAAACGGTTAGCGGCGGCCCTCTGAGTGACACCCGCGCCATCGCGGCCAGGATTCCGCGTCCCGAAAGAACAATGCGAACAAGACCCCGCCTTCCACCACAAGCACCCGACTCCGACTACCAAAAATGCCGCTCCCCAGAGCCCTCCAGCCGGTCAAACCGCCGTTTCCGCCCCTTTCCATTCGGAATTCTGCAACAGCGCTAAGATTGCATGGCCGAAGTGTTTGACGGACCAAAAATAGTTGGTAGCATCCAACTCTTCAGATTCGGAGTCACCAGGAGCAGCGCCCGGGGCGGCCAATCCGCAGGGGCAATTAAACCTGCAATTGAAAAGTCCGGCGTGGATATGATCGCGGAAATCCCCCTCAGCTTGTCGGATCTGCGGGTTGCGGAGACCGCTCGTGTGCGCGGCCTCACTGGACCAGTCGGTCTGCGCCAGCGCCTTGGCGAAATGGGCCTCACCGCGGGCAGCCCCGTACGCCTCGTCCGCGCCGCGCCATTGGGCGACCCGATCGAGATCCAGGTCCGCGACTACCATCTCTGCCTGCGCCGCTGCGAAGGACGCTGCGTGCTCATCGAGCGCGCGGACCTCGAGTCCGCCGATGCCCCCAGCCGGGAGATATCCGCGGATCCGACCTCTGGCGCACTGCCGCCGAAGAGCCTGCTTCGGCGCTTCGGCGTGGGCGCGTTTCTCTTCTTCGCCATCAAGGGCCTGCTCTGGCTACTCGTGCCGCTCATGCTGCTCTCTTACAGATTCCTGACCAACTGAATTTGACTCTCGGAGAACATCGAATGACCAGCGCCACGATGGGCATCATGGATCGGCTGCGTGAAGGCACCAAGACCCTGCACGATGCCGCGGAAGGTCACGCGTTTCAGCGCAGCCTGTTCGCGGGCCAGCTCCCGCGCGATTCCTACATCGAATACCTCGGCCAGATGTTCTGCATGTACCAGGCGCTGGAATCGGCCCTGCGCGAATCGCAGAGCCGGCGCCGCGAAGTCGCGGACGTGGTGCGCCCGTACAACTATCGCACGGAGGATCTCCGCGCGGACCTCGCGCACCTTGGCCGCGACTCGTCGCAGGTTCAGCCGTTTCCGTCCACCCAGGAAACCATCCGAACCATCCAGCACACACTGCACGAGCATCCGCTGGCGCTTCTGGGCATGCACTACGTGCTCGAAGGCAGCAACAACGGCAATCATTTCATCGCCAAGAACGTGCGCAAGGCCTACGGGCTGGACCAGGCCGGCACGCGCTTCCTCGATCCCTATGGCGAGGCGCAGCGCCCGCGCTGGGCCGAATACAAGCAGGCGCTCGGCGCGGTCAAGCTCACCGACGATGAGTCAGACCGCATGCTCGCCGCCGCGCAGCAGATGTTCCGCGCCATCGGGCGCATCAGTCAGGAACTTGACGCGGCCCGCCAGCCATAAACCATTGGTGAATCGCCGTGACAGAACGGCTACGCAGCAACGCCGCATCCGGTCAACTCGACGAGAGTTCCTCGCCCTTGTCCGCCGCGGTGCGACCCGCCGATGCGCCCGCATGGCCCTCGGCTTCCCGCCTGCGCGTGGCTTTGATTGGTAATCCCAATACGGGCAAGACGTGCGTCTTCAACCTGCTCACTGGCGCACGCCGCCGCGTGAGCAACTACCCCGGCGTCACCGTCGAGCGCGCCGCCGGCGTCGTCGTCCACCACGAACGCCCTCTGGAGATCATCGACCTGCCGGGAACCTACAGCCTCGCCGCACGCTCTCCGGACGAGCGCATCGCGGTCGACATCCTCACCGGCGCGCTCGCCGGCGAACCTCCGATCAACGTCGCCTGCGTCGTCATCGACGCGGACAATCTCGAGCGCAATCTCTTTCTGCTCTCCCAGGTGCTCGAATTGCGCATGCCCGTCGTCGTGGCCCTCACCATGGTCGATGTCGCGGCGCGGCACGCGCGCAGCGTCGATCTGGCGGAGCTCAGCCGGCGCCTGAACACGCCGATCGTGCCGCTCGACGCGCGCAACAGCGCAGGCCGCGCCCAACTGCTCGACGCGCTTAGCGCCGCCACCGCCCGCCCCGCGTCCGCGTTCACGCTCGCTTGGCCGAAATGCCTGGAGGAACACGCCGGGCGCCTCGCCGCCGCGCTGCCGTCCACCAACCCGGACCCGCAGCGCGCACTCGCCGCAGCTCGGCGGATGCTGCTGGACAGTCCTTGCGGCGCCGACGCGCACGCGCTGTACGAATCCGGCGACCGCATCCGCGCCACGCTCGTAGCCGGGCGCCAGGCCTTGGCGGACAGCGGTATCGAGCCAGCCAGCCTGGAAAACGAACTGCGCTACACTTGGTGCGCAGAAGTGACGCGCGAGTGCGTCCGCCACGACAGCGGAATGCTTCGGCCACGCACCAGCGAGCGCCTGGACAACGTGCTCACCCATCGCCTGCTCGGCAGCCTGATTTTCGTCGTGGTGATGGGCGCGGTCTTCGTCAGCGTATTTGCCTGGGCCGCGCCGCTGATGGACGCGATCGATGGGGTTTTCTCGTCTGTCGCTGATGGCATCCGTGCACGGCTCGGCGCGGGCATGCTGTCGAGTTTTCTCGCGGACGGCGTGGTCACCGGCGTGGGCGGCGTGCTGGTCTTTCTTCCGCAGATTCTGATCCTGATCGCGCTGGTCACGCTGCTCGAGGATTGCGGCTACCTCGCCCGCGCCGCGTTCCTGATGGATCGCGTCATGCGCGTCTTCGGTCTCGGCGGCCGCAGCTTCGTGCCCCTGCTGTCGAGCTTCGCCTGCGCGATTCCCGGCATCCTGGCCGCGCGGACCGTCGGCAGCCAGCGCGACCGGCTGCTCACCATCCTGGTGGCGCCGCTGATTCCGTGCAGTGCGCGCATCCCGGTTTACACGCTGCTCGTTCTGGCGTTCGTTCCGGCGAGAATGTTCGCCGGGGTCATTCCGTTGCAGGGTCTGGTGTTTTGCGGCGTGTACGCCTTCGGCGTCATCGTCGCCGCGCTGGTCGCGCTCATCCTCAAGAAAACCGTGCTTCGCGGCGAGGACGCCCCCTTCCTCCTCGAGCTGCCCGGCTACAAGCGACCGTCGCTCCGCGCCATCGTCCTCCGGCTGTACGACCGCACGCGCGATTTCGTCACCACCGCGGGTACGATCATCCTGGCCATGAGCGTGATCATCTGGGCGCTGGGGTATTTCCCACGGCCGGCAAGTCTCGCGGACGAAGTGCGCGCAACGCTGACTGCGGACGGTGTCACCGACGAAGAAACGCTCGAACGTTCCATCGATTCCGCATACCTGCGCCAGAGCTACCTCGCACGCGCCGGAAGGCTCATCGAGCCCGCGGTGCGACCCCTCGGGTGGGACTGGCGCATCGGAACAGCCGTGCTCGCCGCGTTTCCCGCCCGCGAGGTGGTCGTCTCCACCATGGGCATCATCTATAATCTGGGGTCCGAAACGGACGAGAACGCGGACGCGCTTCACGAAAAGCTGCGCGCCGCCCGATGGCCCGACGGCAGCCCCGTGTTCACGCTGCCCGTCGCCATCTCGCTGATGGTATTCTTCGCCCTGTGTTGCCAGTGCCAGGCAACCGTGGCCGTGATCCGGCGCGAGACCAACTCGTGGAAGTGGGCGCTCTTCGCGTTCGCCTATATGACGGCGCTGGCCTACATCGCGTCGCTCGCCGTGTACCAACTCGGCAGCCGTCTCGGTTCGTGACCTTCAACCATGTGGTGGGAATATGCGATCATCCTGGCCGGCGTCGTGCTGGCAGCCGGCTATGTCCTTTGGACCTTCGTGCGCAGCTTCCGCGCCAAGGGCAACTGCTGCAGCTCATCCTGCGCTTGCTCCGGCACCCCACCAACGACCCCCGATAACTCCCGCCTCCGCGTAACCCCTCTCGTCGAACTGAAGCACCACCGTTCCCACGAGAAGCAGTCAGATTGATCCCCAGCCACAGCCCTTCTGATTCCTGGCCCGTCGAATACCCATGCACCCCGCCGAGTCTCTCCGGGAGCGGCCAAACTGAACCCAACTTGACTTGCCGAAACTCCGATGTATGCTTTCATCCGGATGGACGGATGAACCATGGTCGCAGAACCCGATAACCTGCTCAAGGCCGTCGCCGATCCGACCCGGCGCCGAATTCTGCAAACCCTTGCCGCGTCTGAGCTTAGTGTGAACGATCTCGTCACCGTCCTGCAGCTCCCGCAGTCCAGCGTGTCGCGGCACTTGAAGACTCTGCGCGACGCCGGGCTGGTCGATTCCCGGCACGAGGGCACATCCGCCACCTATTTTCCGCTGTCCGGGGACGGCGGCGGGGTCGACGCTGGCGCGGTGGTGAGTGGTCACCGAAACGGCAACGGGCTGCGCGGCCGGCTGATGGGCTGGGTCGCGGAACAGGATCTGCCCGGACCGTTGCGTTCGCGGCTTCGCGAGGTGCTGCGGTCGCGTCAGAGTGAAAGCGATGCCTACTTCGCGAAAGTCTCCCACCACTGGGACCGCATGCGTACGGATTTTTTCGGCTCGTCCTTCCATCTCGAGGCGCTCACCGCCCTGCTGCCTTCGGATTGGATTGTCGCCGATATTGGAACGGGCACCGGCTATCTGCTGCCCCTGCTCGGCGAGCGGTTTGCCCGCGTGCATGCCGTGGACCCGGTTCCCGAAATGCTGGAAGCGGCAAAGGCCCGTGCGGCCAGCGCCCGGCTGAGCAACGTGCAGTTTCATTCCGGGACCGCCAGCGAAATACCCCTTCCGGCGGAGTCGCTGGATCTGTGTATCGCTTCACTCGTGCTGCACCACGAACCGGAGCCGGCTGCGGCGCTGCGCGAGTTTGCCCGCGTGCTGAAGCCGGGCGGCAAGTTGCTGATCATAGAACAGGCGGCACACACCTGCGAGGGGTTTCGGGACCTGATGCAGGATCGCTGGTGGGGCTTCGAACCCGAAACCCTGGCCCGCGAGGTCGCGGACGCCGGGTTTGACGGCGTTCGCGTTGGACCGCTGGCGACAGCCGAACCGGCGAACAAGTCAGCGCCGCCCGCGCCGTCACTGTTCGTGCTCACCGCCGATCGACCCGGAAAGCGATCGCAGGTGGATGAACAGCCCACTCGACGCGAAACGCGGCCAAAGGTTGTGAACGACGGTTGGAAACAGTATTAAGCGCGTTGATCAAACAAATGAGAACAAGAGAGTATTCTGGTATTCCAAACTGGAGAAAACCATGAGCGTGGCAGTTGAAGACTTCAAGGTAGCCGACCTTTCGCTGGCGGATTTCGGGCGGAAGGAAATCGAGCTTGCGGAAAAGGAAATGCCGGGCCTGATGGCCATCCGGCGGGAATTCGCCGCGAAGAAGCCGCTTTCCGGGGCGCGCATCACCGGCTCGCTGCACATGACCATCCAGACCGCTGTGCTCATCGAGACGCTGGTCGACCTGGGCGCCGAGGTGCGCTGGTGCAGTTGCAACATCTTCAGCACGCAGGACCACGCAGCCGCGGCGATCGCCAAGGCCGGCGTGCCGGTGTTCGCGTGGAAGGGCGAAAACCTCGAGGAATACTGGTGGTGTACGAAGCAGGCCCTGGCGTGGCCCGACGGCGACGGCCCGAACATGCTGCTGGACGACGGCGGCGACGCGACGCTGATGGTGGTCAAGGGCGCAGAGTATGAAAAGGCCGGCGCCATCCCGAAGCCCAAGGCGGACGATCCCGAGGACTGGGCCGAGTTCCTCAAGTCGCTGGCCGAGACGTTTGCGGATGACGCGCAGTGCTGGACGAACGCGGTCGGGCGCATCAAGGGCGTGACCGAAGAAACCACCACGGGCGTCCACCGCCTGTACCAGATGGCCGAAAGCGGCAAACTGCCCTTCCCGGCGATCAACGTCAACGACAGCGTGACCAAGAGCAAGTTCGACAACATCTACGGCTGCCGGCACTCGCTGGTCGACGCCATCATGCGCGCCACCGACGTCATGCTCAGCGGAAAAGTCGCGGTCGTCTGCGGCTACGGCGACGTCGGCAAGGGTTCCGCTCAATCACTGGTCGCCCAGAGCGTGCGCGTGAAGGTCACCGAGATCGACCCGATCTGCGCGCTCCAGGCGTGCATGGCGGGGCTTGAGGTCGTGCTGCTGGACGACGTGATCCGCACAGCCGACATCTTCGTCACCACCACCGGCAACCGCGACATCATCACCGCCGAGCACATGAAGAAAATGAAGGACTGCGCCATCGTGTGCAACATCGGGCACTTCGACAACGAGATCGACATGGCCGGGCTGGCAAAAGTGCCGGGCGTGAAGCGGGTGAAGATCAAGCCGCAGGTCGACCAGTGGGTTTTCCCAGACGGGCACAGCGTGATCGTGCTGGCCGAAGGCCGCTTGGTGAACCTCGGCTGTGCGACCGGCCACCCCAGCTTCGTGATGAGCAACAGTTTCTCGAACCAGGTGATCGCCCAGATGGAGCTGTACTGCAACGGCGACAACTACGACAACAAGGTGTACACGCTGCCCAAGCACCTCGACGAAAAAGTCGCGCGTCTTCACCTGGACAAGCTCGGCGCGAAGCTCACCAGGCTGACCCCGCAGCAGGCCGAATACATCGGCGTCCCGGTCGACGGCCCATACAAACCGGACCACTATCGGTATTAGAAGTTTGCGGCTTTTCGCGACAACCTGACTGACGTATCATCGGGGTGAGCCATGTGCTCACCCCTTTTTGTTCAGGTGGTGATGATGTGCGCGTATTCGGCGGAATTCAAACACGCAATCGACCCTCCCTGGACATCGCTGGCGCCGCTACTCCTTTGCAAAATACCAACTGGGTTGGGCACACCGGATGCATATCTGCTGATCTCCAGATTTGGCGATCCGGCGCTGCGCGTGGACATTTACGAAGATCGGGCTGAAGAGGCTCACATCTTCAGAGAGGTCAAGTTGTGGCACAGCTACGTTGCCGCGGGCTGGGGCCATCGCGCATACCTTATCAATCCTGCAAATGCTAGTGCAAACTGCTTTCCGACTTCATCTTACTTCTCAGGCTTTGCCGCGACGGACGACGTGCTTTTGATCGTGAGCGGTTGCGGCATGACCTGCATCGAAAGAGACTTGACCACGCGCTGGGTGAACGACGAGATCGCTGCCGATGGAATCGTAATTACCCGTATTGAACATGCCGAAATCTGCGGCAATGCCGAACACAATCCGCCGGGCGGCTGGAAGCAATTCCGGCTTTCGCTGGCCACAGGCCAGAGGATAGACAACACGTGAGCGTTTTTCCCAACATGGCATTCCGACTCGGTTACTTCCGCATGCGCGTCCGCGCGCACGAATGGGCCGAGCGCCAGCGCGTTTCGCTGCTCGACGTCCGCGGCTTGGGCAAGGCGTACCTGCGCGTGCTCTACCGCGAAAAACTCTCGACTGCGGCGCGCATCATGACGACATCCTCACCGGCGATCGCCCGGCGCATGCGCCAACTCGCCAGCTTCCCGCAGGACAGCGAATCGGGCGTGAAACTGATCAACGACTGGAAACGCCAGATCATCGAACTCTGGCGCAATCAGACCAGCGATCCGCTTCCACCCGGTTGGGAATTTGATGGGTAACGCATTGCAGACGAACGCGGACGGCCCGTCTTCCTGATGAGCGCGGCGCGGAGCGCATTGTTGGGTGCTTGTATCGGCGGATTGGCGTCGCCGGCTCGGCCCGCTCCCTCACGGTCGCGGCTCGGAAAGTCAGGTCGAACCATGCAAGATGACCGGAACACACGACGGATGGACGACGACTGGCGGCTTAAGCAGCGGGCGGCGTAAGCTCCTCAACCCCCGGCAGATCCTCCAGCGACCCCAGCCCGAACACCTCGAGAAAATGCGTCGTCGTGCCGTACAGCAGCGGCCGCCCCAACTCCTCCGCCCGGCCCACAATCTTCACCAGATTCATCTCCCGCAGGCGGTTGATCACCTCGCCGCAAGCCACCCCGCGGATCACCTCCACGTCCGCCCGCAGGATCGGCTGCTTATAGGCCACGATTGCCAGCGTCTCCATGGCAGCCGGGCTCAGCTTGGTCTCCTCGCGAACGCGCAGCACCTGCCGCAGCCAGTTGTTGTACGCGGGCACGGTGAGCATCTGAAAACCCTTGGCGATCTCCTCGATGCGGAAGCTGCGGTTGGTCGCGGCATACTGCTCGTTCAGCACCGCAATGTGCTTCTTGACGTCCGCTGCATTGCCCACCCCAAGGATCTGCGCGATCTTCTTGGCCGACAGCGGCGAATCGGTGGCGAACAGGATCGCCTCCACGATCGACTCGGTGGTGACCTCGATGGCCTCGTCAGCCGCGCGCAGCCCCCCGGCGGCTTCCGCGTCAAGGTCGCCATCGCGATCGCTCTCAAGATCGCCATCGAGTTCACCGTCAAGTTCGTTGTCTTCCACGGTCGGGTCGTCCACGGCGTCGCATGCCTGTTCGTCGCGGTCCATGATTCGGGCCTTGCTCATGGGGCGACATGGTAGCGAATTCGCCGCGGAATGCGACCGGAAAACGTAGACCTCCGATCAGCCGGGTGGACGCCGAACCCGCCGACGATGGATCGCCGATCCAGCGCAATCACGGTACAATCGCGCCCGGAAATCGCATTCCCACCGGAGCATCGCCGTGGCATTTGAAACATTGCACGATCGGGCGAAGTTCGCGCCCGACAAGATGCAGAAGCACAACTTCTTCGACTGCCCGCAGATGGTCGCCGACGTCTACTGCCTCGAACCCGGGCAGGCGCAGAAGGTCCATGCCCACGCCGGCGAGGCGAAGCTGTACGTCGTGCTCAGCGGCCGGGGCGACTTCACCGTGGGCCGCGAGGTGCAAACGCTGGAAGCCGGCCAGGCGGCGTGCTGTCCGCCGGGCGTCGAGCACGGGGTGGCGAATCCGTACGCCGACCGCCTGACGGCGCTCGTGGTCATGGCCCCGAACCCCAATCTGCGGGCTGGACGATAGAATCCTGGGTGAAGTGACTGACGCAAAAAAACTGAGACTCGCGCATGAACGACCTGCGAAGCCAGATTGACGCGCTGCTGCCGGAGCTGATCGCCTTCCGGCACGACCTGCACGCGCATCCCGAGACCGCCTATGACGAGCAGCGCACCAGCGCCAAGGTGGCTGAACGCCTGCGAGACATCCCCGGTCTGACCATCCAGAACAGCCTTGCCGGCGGCACGGGCATCCTCGCTACGCTCAACGCCGACAAACCCGGCCCCTGCGTGTTGCTGCGCGCGGACATGGACGCCCTGCCTATCGAAGAACAGACTGATCTGCCGTACAAGTCGAAGCACCCGGGAAAGATGCACGCCTGCGGCCACGACGGCCACACCACTTGCCTTCTCGGCACAGCCAGGATACTCGCCCAGGCGGCGGACCGCCTGCCCGGCAAAGTCAAATTCTGTTTTCAACCCGCCGAGGAAAGCGGGGCCGGCGGCGAAAAAATGATCGCCGACGGCATCCTGGAAAATCCCAAGGTGGATGCGGCCTTCGCCCTGCACGGCTGGCCCGATGTACCCGTCGGCGGCATCATCAGTTGCGCCGGACCCATGCTCGCGGCGTCGGCGCCGTTCGACGTCGAAATCACCGGCCGAGGCGGGCACGCAGCCTACCCCCACCGCGCGGGCGACGTCGTCGTCGCCGCGGCGCAGTTCATCACCACCCTGCAGGCGATTCGCACGCGCTTCATCGATCCGCTCGACCCCGTGGTCATCTCCGTGTGCATGCTCGAGGCTGGCCACGCGCACAACGTGCTGCCGGAAAAATGCCACGTGAAAGGCACCATTCGGGCGCTCAGCCAGGGCGCGCACGCGGCTGCCAAGCAGCTCGTGCAGCGGTTCCTGCAGAGCAACGCGACAAATTTCGATGTGAAGGCCGACATCCAGTTCGGCGAGGGCTATCCCGTGCTGATCAACGACGCCGCCTGCGCGGAACTTATCGCCGACGTGGGCACGCGATTGCTAGGTTCGGAACAGGTGAAAACGCAATACCCGCCCAGCATGGGCGGCGAGGATTTCGCGTTTTACGCCCAGCGCGTGCCCGCGGCGATGTTCCGGCTCGGGCTGCGGCCAGCCGGCGCATTCGACATGCCCGGCCTGCACAATCCGCGTTTCAACTTCAACGACGATGCGATCCCCACGGCGATCCAGATGTTCTGCGGCATCGCCCACCGCTTCCTCACCACGCGCAGCGGCACAGGCGGCGAATACGCGATCTGATTGGTGTTCGTTCGAACGCGCGCATTAGACACGATTATTCGCCGACCACCTGCACAATGACCCGCCGCGTGCGCGGCCGCGTGTCGAAGTCGATCAGCACCACCTGCTGCCACGTGCCCAGCGCAAGCTTACCGTCAATCAGCGGAACAGTCACGCTCGGACCGAGCAGCGACGCGCGCACGTGAGCATGCCCATTGTCATCGTTCCAGGTCGCCTCATGCTGATAGACACCGTCCGACGGGGCGATCTTCTCGAAAAACGCCGCGAGGTCGTGGTCCAGCAAGCCCGGTTCGGCCTCGGTGGTGGTGATGCCCGCGGTCGAGCCGACGACAAAGACAGTGACCGTGCCGTCGCGAATCCTGGTTTTTCCCAGGCAACGCGTGAGCGCGTCCGACAGATCAACAACGTGGTTGTCGCCGCGCGTGCACACCTCGAAGTTGTGCGATTCAACGGGCATGACGGGCCGCATTGAAAGCGCCACGCATGGATGCGTCAACCGTCACGGGGTACCCGCTCCGCGACGTTCGGCCGCCAGACTGGTGCCGGAGCGCGGAGCAAGGGATCAGGACGGCCCGGCAAGCGCCAGTGGCACGGGCGAAAGATCACAGCCGGCATAGCCGAGTAAGGTTCCCGTCGCGTACGCGAGGTCAATCTGGGCCACCTGGTACGCGACAATGGCCTGTACCTCGCGTATCTGAGCGTCACCGAGCTGAGTCAGCGCCTCGAGCACCTCGCGCATGGTACGTAGCCCTTCCTCGAACTGCCGCAGCTCAGCCTCGTAGTTGACACCCGAAACGATCACATTGAGCCGTGCGGCGAGAATGCGCTGCCAGTTCTGTTCGAGAATGTCGAGGGCGTCAAAGACTTCCTGCCGAATGGCGAGCTCGCGCTGCGCCCGCGTGGCAAGGCGCTGTGTCCGGGTGATCAGCGCTCGGCGCACCTGGGCTTCGCGGGCATCGTTCGACACTGGGATTTCCCCACGTAGCCCTACGGCGACTTCCGTGTTATCAAAGTCCCACATTCCCTGCCAGCTTGTCCCGAATCCGCCCTGACGGTCCAACAGGCCGTACTCGAAGTTGAGCGCAAAGTTCGGCAGCGCCTGATTGCGGGCCAAGTCAATGCGTAGCGCATCAGCCGCAAGCTGGAGCTCCAGTTCGAGCAACTCCATTCGGTTGTCAAGCGCAGCTTGGGCGAGTGGCTCAGGTTCCAGCTTGTAACGGAGCAGATCAGGCTGCGACGTGACGACGATAGCCGTGGGCGAATCAAGCGGAAGGTCAGGCTGGTTGAGTATGCGCCGCAAGTCGCGCTGTTGGATTCTCAATGCGGTTTCGGCCATGATGAGCCCTTCGAGGCGGCCGGCCACACCGACCTCGGCGCGGACATTCTCGATCTCAGGCGACAGGCCCTGGTCCACCCGCCGCCGGACCAACTCAAGATTGTCATACGCCAGGTTGTACTGCTCTGCCCGAATCTCGAGCAACTTGCGCGCACCATAAACTTGCCAGTACACCTTTTCCGCACCGGCAAGCACACGGATGGCGGACAACTTGGTGCGCGCGGAGACCGCTTGGGCCTGCAGCCGGGAAAGGCGTATGGACGCGGTATTCGCGGTGACCCCGGCGGAACGCATCAGTGGTTGACTGTATGAAAACCTCAACCCGGAGACGTACTGCTCGAATCGTTGGGGCGCAAGCTTGTTATCCTCGTTGAATACGTTTTGCAGCCTGATCCGGCCGCCGGTCGGCAGCGGGATATCAATCCCGAAATCCAACACGACTTTCTCGATCTGCTGTTCAATCTGTGTCAGTTTGACGATACTCTTGTCCAACTCCTCGTTGTCCGACGTGAACTGCACAAGGTCGCCGTCGAGCGCCGGTGGATTGCGACGCTGATACCCGATACCGCCGAAAAAAGTCGCGTCGAATTTTGCCAGCTCCTCGCCGACCGCCGTTTCGGCCAATTCCGGATCTAGCAGCACCACGTCGATTTCCAGGTTATTACGCAGGGTCTTCAGCCGCAGGTCCGTCACGGAGAGTGCCAGGCTTGTGAGCGCCGCCGTCGGCGCGGGAGTCGCGCGGCGCTGCCTCACTGAATCGAGTTCATTTTCGAGTGTACGACCCGGTTGCTTGGAAAGCCCGCGGAAATCGGTTTTGGCTATGGTGCGAACACGTGATTCCACGTCGCGATTATGCGCAGGTTCCAACTCGCCACGCCAGACGGAGCAGCCAGACGCGTGCGTCGCCAACATTACAAGAAAGATGGATCGAAGTGTGCGCATGGTTGCCTGCTGCGTTGGCTGCCGTCGCCTCATGCTGCAGCGTAAGCCGCGTGACTTCTATTTCAGCCGCTTACGCGCGATGTCTAACTGTGTGTCCGGCGTATCGAGCGCGGGCGGAAAACCATTGAGTTGGCGCCAGATCTCGTAACCAATCGTCACGCGGTTCAGCAGCACCCAACCTTTTGCACGCACGCCCTGCCGCAGATAACGAGCATCGGGCCATACCTGTTCGGACTCATCAGGCACAACCAGCAGGCGGAACTTTCCGGCTCCATCATCCGCCGCATCAACCAGTGCGACGCGGCCGCCGAAAGTACCCACGGCAACCGAGGGCCAGCCAACAAACTGGACTGCCGGCCATCCTTCAAACTGCAGGCGGCAGTTGGCGCCTGGATTCACCAGCGGCGCGTCGTTGCCGTCGATCCAGACTTCGACGGCGCGATCGGCGATCTCCGGAACGAGCGTGAGCAGCGCATCACCCGCCTTGACAATCTCACCTCCTTGGTTGGCGATGAGCCGCAGAACCGTTCCGTCTCGCGGCGCCGTGACGCGTTGCGACCGTTGCCGCGACAACTGCACCTCAATCCTCGCCAGGTTTGCACGGGCATCCTCAGCCTGCCCGCGCGCGTCGCCGAGGGACGCATTCGCCGAGTCAATCGCCGCTTGCTGGATCGCACGTGCGCGTTCCAGCTCCTGCTCGGCAGCGCGAAAATCGGCCTCGGCGGCGGCGCATTCGGCTTGAGCGCGGTTGACACCGGTCAGCGCCTGTTCGTAATCGCGCTGGGCGACCTCGAACTGCCGGCGCGACACAATTCCGTCGGCCAGGAGGTTCTCGTGACGCTGATACTGTGCCTCCGCCGCAACCAGCGCGACCTGCGCCGCGGTAAGCATTTCGTCGGCGCTGCGTACTTTTTGCCTGCTCGTCTCGACCCGAAAAGAGGCTGCGGCCACCGCCAGATCGCGGGTCGCCACGAGATTTGCGATCTGGCTCTGGGAGGACTTCACCTTGTCCTCGTAGGCCGTGAGTTTGCCCGCCAGAGCGCTCTTCTCCTGCTCAAGGCGGTGCAGCAGGTCCGGGTCAATATCGCTGATCTCCACAACGGGTTCGCCGGTCGATACCCGGCTGCCTTCCTGGACCCACCATCGCACGATTCGTCCGCCAACTGGCGCCTCAATGAACTGCTGCCGCTCCAGAGGCGCGTAGGCTACGACTCGACCCGTACCTCGGATGTTCTGCTGCCAGGGTGCGAGGAACAGCAGCATGGGCCCGACAACAATCACGGCGGCAAGCACCTGCGCCACGCGCGCGATCCACGGGGGGCAGCGCACTAGCGTCGGCGCCTGCGCATGCGGGTTGGTAAAGAGCATTTCATCATTATCTCGAGCGTGGGCCATTGGGGACAGACTCATGGCTGTGTCACTCCCGAACTCCAGATCGGCGCGGAGGGAACGGATTGTGCGAGATCAATCCGACCGCGAAGGCGTATCGTCTGATGGAGCGCATCAAAGGTGTCGTCGTATCGACTCGTCACGATGAGCGTCCAGCCACCGTCGGCGGGAATCAGCGCCGGAAGTACGCGCCGTCGCGTGTCCAGGTCGAGATCGTCAAGAAAGTCGTCCAGAACCAGCAGGCGTGGACGGCCCGCAATCGCGCGGGCGAGCATCAAACGGCAGACCTGGCCATAGGAGAGCGGAGCTCCGGTCGGGTTCAATACCGTGTCAAGCCCATCCGGAAGCACGTGGATTTCGTCCAGCAGGCCTACGGCGGAAAGCGCCGCGCGCACGCCAGCGCTGTCCAACTCACGTCGCCCCATGCGCACATTGTCCGCGACCGTACCTTCGATCACCTCGACGCTGCGCACCACGGCAACCTGACTACGGAGCGACTCAAGGCTGATCTCGCGCAGGTCCACACCGTCAAGTTCGATGCGCCCGCTCGTGGGCTCACGCAATCCGCAGAGCAGATCGGTGAGCGTGCTCTTGCCGCTGCCATGTCCACCGATGATCTGCACGCGATCACCGGGATTGAGTTGCAGACTGAGGCCCGCAAGCGTCGGTCGCTGGCCCGGAAAAGCAAAGTTCACATCGCTCAGGCTCAACGCGGCGCCGCCAGAGTTGCGGCTAATCGCTTCGCCGCTACTACGTTCAAGAGGCAGATCCAGAAGCTGGCCAAGTTTGTCCACGGCGGCGAGCAGGTCGTAGAAGCTTTCCAGCTTTCGTCCCAGCTTAGTGAACGACGCAAGCACGATCGAAACGATCAGTTCCGCGGCGACAAGTTGTCCGAGGGTAAGCTGACCTTGAATGACCAGCCAACCGCCCAGAGTGAGCAGCCCAGTCGCGGCAACCGTCTGCAATGCAAGCGAGCCGACAATCTGCCGGAATACGACGCGATAGTGCTTCTCCCGCGCACTGACATAGTCAACCGCCAACGCATCCGCCCGCTGTTGCGCCAGTTCCGGCCCCCCCGCCTGCTTGAAACTCAGCGGGTGACGGGCAATCTCCTCCATCGCGGCGGCAGCAGCGTACTTGGCCTTCGACTCGAAAATCGCCGTATCAACGGCTCCGCGCCCGAGGACAAAAAGCACCAACGCGATGCCTGCAACCAGCACGACGTCAAACGCCAACAGGAATGGATGATAGAACGCAAGGATCAGAAGCCCGATGATCGTTTGCAGGACCGCCGCCACGCCATCAAGCAGCAATGTGGCGCCAACCTTTTGCACAGTTAGCACGTCAAAGAACCGGTTGACCAGTTCGGGACCGTGATTGCGGTCGAATGCCTCGACGCGCACACGCGGCAGCCGCTGTCCGAGATCTGTCACCACGCGGACGAAGAGCCGCCGCTGCAGCATCTCGACAATATAGGCCTTAAACGCCCGAATTGTGCCCGCCAAGGACAGGAAACCCAGCAGCAGCAGCGCCAGAACCAGCAACGGCTGGTTCATACCGCCGAACGCAACGATGTTGACCAACGCCTGAACAGCCACGGGCGTGGCCAGACTAAGGATGCCAACGCCAATCGCGAACGCGACAACAACAAAGATGTCGCGTCGTTCCGCGGCAAGCAACCGCAGCAGCCGGCGGAACGGATTCAGCGCTGCGGCGGATCCAGCATGGTCGGCGGTCACCTCCATGATCGTAATCTGCCAGGCACGATCGCGTGGGGCTTAGGCTACCCCGGGATCGTGGCTGCGTCGTTAATCCGGCCTCCGATTATAGCTTTCATTCGACTTCCCATGCGTGAAAGCGCGCGAACCGTGGCGACACACCTCGGTGAAGTATGGGGCGCACGATGCGCACGAGGCACGACAGTGTAAGTCGCACATCCGAATCGAAATCGAGGGCGTCCGCGTCTGCGACAGACGAATAACCTTCCCAAGTGTGAACCCTGATCATGCCGTGCCCATCGACTTCGCCGTACGTTGGTATTTCGCTCGACCTTCAGACGCCAACCAGACGAATACACGTTTGGAATCGACCTTGTGCGCTGGCGACTCGGAAACAAGTTGCCACCTGAAGTGCTTTGCCACCAGGCGGCCACACACAAGCAGTTCACAGGCCCACGAGACGCACAGCCCGGTTATCCTGCCGCAGCTGCGCGGCGCTGTTCGGAAACTAGACCTCAGCGAACCATTGGACAAATAGATAAAAATGCGTATATTCATCGATTTTATCTATATAAGCACCGGGTGGCCCACGGCGGGCCGCCCCAACAGCGGCCATTGCTGGCGGAACCAGCGTCGCTATGAGGATTCCGATGGGCTGGTTGAACTACCACCATCTGCTCTACTTCTGGACCGTGGCGCGCGAAGGAAGCGTGGCGGCGGCCTGCAACCGGTTGAATTTGGCGCAACCCACCATTTCCGCCCAGATCCGCATGCTGGAAAAGGCGCTGGGCGTCGAATTGTTCGATCGCTCACGCCGCAGGCTGCGGTTGACCGAAAGCGGACAGATCGCCTACCGCTACGCCGATGACATCTTCACACTCGGACGGGAACTGCAAGAAACGATGCGCGACCGCCCCACCGGCCGACCACTGCGCTTTCACGTGGGAATCGCGGACGTCTTGCCCAAGCTGATTGCCCATCGCCTCCTGATGCCGGCACTCTCGGTTGGTGACGACGTTCAGATCGTCTGCATCGAGGGCAAGCCGAACCAACTGCTCGCGCAACTTTCGATTCACGAGCTTGACGTCGTACTCGCGGACGCGCCAATCTCGGCGAATATCAGCGTCCGGGGTTTCAATCACTTACTCGGCGAATGCAGTGTCGGGGTCTTCGCGGAGCCAAAACTAGCGGACAAGCTTGGGAAAAACTTTCCGGCGTCTGTCACGCACGCGCCGTGGCTGTTACCCGCCCCGGGAACCGTGCTGCGGCGGGCGTTGGACCACTGGTTGGACAGTCAAAGCATTCGCCCCCGGATCGCCGGCGAGTTCGAAGACAGTGCCCTCGCCAAGGTCTTCGGTCAGCACGGTCTGGGAATTTTTGTCGGGCCTTCGGTCATCGCAAAAGAGATCTGCGCACAGTATGACGTGCGCGAAATCGGGCGGATCAAGGAAATTCGAGAGCAGTTCTATGCAATCTCGATGGAGCGGAAAGTGCGGCACCCAGGAGTACTGGCCCTCGCCGAAGCTGCTCGAGAATTGCTGTTTTCCGCAAACAGTCGTTAGCTGATAATGTCTCGACGCACGGGCGTGCAAATCGCGCCAGGCGCTGAGGCCGTTTGCGTCATCGATCTGCCGTTCGCGCCAGCAGGACTCGATACAGTTCCACGGCGCCCCGCACCAGCAGCGTCAGCACCAGCAGCAGCAGGTTCGTCGCCACCACCAGGCTCAGAACCGGCCAGCCGCTGCGCACAACGGCGAGTGACTGCGGAGCCAGCCAGCCGAGTATCGCGAAGACCACGCCGACCAGCCCCAGCGCCAGAAGCGCCGGCCGCAGGCTCGCCCGGCCCGGCGTCATCCGCAGCGTCAGGCACACCAGCAGGTACAGAAAAACCCAATAGCGCCAGTCGAGGTGATTCGATCGCAGCGCGGCCGACAGGCTGTCCTGCATCAGGTCGATGGTGTCGCGCAGAAACGCCCCGGCGCCCGCCAGCGAAAATCGCACCTGGTCGGCTGCACTCGGGCCCAGCATGCCGCGGGCCACGCTGATCCCCAGGCCGCGCACCAGCAGCACAATTCCCAAGGCACAGCCCAGCATCGGCAGCAACGCGGCAACGGTCTCACGCAGGAACGCGCCCGGCCCGCGCCCGCCGTGATCAGCCCCCATCGCCTCATCGTTGACGAGCGACAGCCGCTGCACCGTTCCGCCGGTCAGCAACACACCCAACGCGTATCCCATCCGCGCGGTCAGCGTGCCGGGAAGCAGACCAAGGTCGATCGCCCGGGTCGAGACCACGCCGCGCCAAAGCCGCAGCACGGCGAGACCAGCCAGCACCGCGACCATCAGCCACCAAATGAACATTGCGATCAGCATGGCGTGTCTCGTCCACCGCGAAACTTTCGGCGCACACCCCCAGCGCGGGGCCGGGGGCCTGGTGAACAATATCGGCGGTAGCGGTGAAGTTACGCCAGCGGATTCCGCGATGCCCGCGTCAATCCCGCGCGCGATACAGCCATCGCCGGCTGGCTACGGGGTGCAGGCCCCGCTGCCGTTGCAGACCGCGGATCCCGTGCATTCGTTGTCCGGATCCTGTCCGTTGAGGATGTTCGTGCACGTTCCCAATGTACCAGCCAGATTGCATCGCTGGCAGACTCCCGCGCAGGACGAGTTGCAGCAAACGCCGTCCACGCACTGGCCGCTCAGGCACTGGCTGCCCAGCGTGCACGCAGATCCGTTGTTCAGCAGCGACGTGCAACCGCCCGCGCCGTTGCACGTGGTCGCGCCGCTGCACTCGTTGTCCGGATCCTGCCCGTTGGGAATCACGGTGCAAGTGCCTACCGAGCCGGGAAGACTGCAGCGTTGGCAAATCCCGGAGCAGGACGAGTTGCAGCAAACGCCATCCACGCACTGGCCGCTCAGGCACTGGCTGCCCAGCGTGCACGCAGATCCGTTGTTCAGCAGCGACGTGCAACCGCCCGCGCCGTTGCACGTGGTCGCGCCGCTGCATTCGTTGTCCGGATCCTGCCCGTTCGGGATCAACGTACAGGTGCCGCTGGAGCCCGGCAGGTCGCAATCCGCGCACAGCGCACCGCACGCGCTGTTACAGCAGACGCCGTCCACGCAGAAACCACTCGCACATTGGCCTGAGAACGAACAGCCGGCGCCGTTGGGCAGCGCCACGCACAATCCGCCCTGGCACAACGTGCTCTCGCAATCCGATCCCGCAAGGCAGCCGAAGCCGTTGGCGCAAGCCGGACAGGTGCCGCCGCCGCAGTCCGTATCGGTTTCGTTGCCGTTCTCGATTCCGTCCGAGCAACTCGACGTGCAAATGCCACCCTGGCAGACCAGACTTTCGCAGTCCACCGCCACCTGGCAATCCTGACCGTCCAGGCAGGGCGGGCAATCGCCGCCGCCGCAATCGATGTCGGTCTCGTTTCCATTCTGCTGGCCGTCCATGCAGTCGGCACAGGCAACCGGCGCAAGCGGACCAGTCAGATTGCTGACAAAGATCGCGAAGTCCATCAGGTCCACGTCGCAATCAAGATCGAGATCTCCGATGGGCCGGCCCTGCGCGTCCACAGTGACGCCCGGCGGCGTGTTGCAGCACACGTCCACCCCGTCGGGCACACCGTCACCGTCGTTGTCCGCTGCGCGCGCAACGGCGACGCACGCGAAGGCCATACCCACAATCGTCATTCGCAACGCAAGCTTCCCGGCCATGGTCGTGTCTCCTCCTAAGATGTGTGTGCACCGGATTCCCAGCGCGTGGCAGCGCGCTCAGTGTCGCTGAAACTCAAATAGTGCTCGGTGGTCAACCCCGCGACCCGGGAGCGACTGTACCCAATCGCCCAGACCGAAACAAGCCGGCTGATTCTACCGACCGGATGAACGCGCAAACCACTACACCATCTAAGCTTACACACCAGTACCGCAGCCGCCCTCCAACCGCGCGGCGCGCTTGACTTACAGCCGTTCGTGCAGTATATTCTGTCTAGACAGAAACAACAGAACATATTGGAGACTGCCGTGCCCCTTTCACCCGCAACCCAAAAGCTCATCGTCCACTGGGGAGAAATGGGCACGCGCTGGGGCGTCAACCGCACCGTCGCCCAGATCCATGCCCTGCTCTACCTCTCCGGCGAGCCGCTCGACGCCGAAACCATCGCCGAATCGCTCTCCGTCGCGCGCTCCAACGTCAGCAACAGCCTGCGCGAGTTGCAGGGCTGGGGCGTCGTCCGCCGCGTGCACGCGCTGGGCGAGCGCCGCGAACGCTTCGAGTCGCTTACCGACGTCTGGGAAATGTTCGCGACCATTCTCGATGAGCGCAAGCAGCGCGAAATCGACCCGACGCTCGAGGTGCTGCGCGAGTGCGTGGCGGTCGCCAAACAGGGTGGCAAGGAGGAGGCCCTCGCGGCGGAGCGCCTGACCGCCATGCTCGAATTCTTCGAATCCATGACCGCGTGGTACGTGCAGATGCGCCGCTTGCCGGCGTCGTCGATCGCGCGGTTTTTTCGCATGGGAGAGAAGATCCGCCGCATGCTGGGCGGCAAGTGATTCCTCAAACCCGGGCCCGGCCCGAGGAGGTGTGTCGTGCAATACGCCATGTGGATGTACGTCGCGTACCTGGCGGTCAGCGTCCTCGTCACCGTGTATGTCGGCCGCTCGCTGTTTCGCAACGGCCGCGTGTTCCTCGTCGACGCCATGCGCGGCAACGAGACCCTCGCGGACTCGATCAACCAGCTTCTGCTCGTAGGATTTTACCTGATCAACATCGGCTACGTGACCACCGCGCTGCGCTACGGTGCGAAACCGACCACGTCCGTTGAAGTGATCGAGACTTTCAGCACCAAGATCGGCATCGTGCTGCTCGTGCTCGGCGCGATGCACCTGTTCAACGTGTTCGTGCTCTCGCGCGTACGCCATCGCGGCTGCCGGCCCGAAACTCCCCCGACCGCGTCCCACCGCGATGAACTGTGGCAAAACGTCTGAAAATGAGCTACTACGAAAATAGCCGGGGGCACGGACAAGTAGCTTAATCGCATGCAGGTGGGTTAGGCTGTTGCTCCGAGAATGCTCCGTGTGGCACTGACAAGCGAATTGGCTGCTTGTCCGTGCCACACAGCCGGCGCAGACCAATGGAACAACCCTGTTCTACAACTCCGGCTGAACAAAATGCCGATTGAACGCCGGAGTCTCCGACACCTCCGCCAGAAACGCGTGCAGGTCGCTTCCGTCAATGGCTTCAACGGGCAGGCCCGCCATCTCCAGCGCCTCCACGAACGCCAGCCCCTTGTTCAACGTCGCGCGGACGTGCGCGCGGGTGCAGTGGTCCTCGAGCCACGTGCGCGCCAGTTCGATGTCTTCCCGGGCAATCATGTCGTGCTCCTGTCTGCTGGTTCAGCCGGGAGCGGCATCCCGCGGACGCCCGCCCGACGCCTCAAGTCGTCACCTGCGCCATCGCCTGCATCCCCGCACGCAACGCGCGCAGGTTCGCCGCCACCACCGGCTCACCCTTGCGCCCGAACGCTGCGCGGATCGCCGATTCGATCGCGGCGGTCTCCAGCCGCGTGCGCACCGCATGCAGCGCGCCCAGCGCGACCACGTTCGCGGCGGTGGCGCTGCCGGTGACCTGCTCAGCCAGGTCGTTGGCCTGCACGCCGTGAACTTCGATGTCGCCGCGCGTCGCCTCAATCGGAATGATCGACCGGTTGATGATCAGCGAACCGCCCGGGCGGACAAACTTTTCGAACTTCTCCAGGGACGGTTGGTTCATGACCACCACCGCGTCATAGCTCGCCGCCAGCGGCGCGCCGATCTCGTCATCGCTGAAACACACGATGCAGTTGGCCGTCCCGCCGCGCATCTCCGGGCCATACGACGGCAGCCAGGTCGCATTGAGGCCCTGCTCCATCGCCGCCTGGGCCATCAGCCGGCCCATGCTCAACACGCCTTGCCCGCCAAAACCGGCTATCAGGATTTCCTCAAGCATGCCGCACATCGAGGTTTCTCTGGGAATTCCTTGTTTTCCCCACTCCCTATCGCCGGTTCCTCACATCGTCGCGAAAACTACAGCCGGTTCACGAACTCTCCCGGCGGAAACGTCTTGACCACTTCGTCGTCGATGTACTCCAGCGCCGCGCCGGGCGTCATGCCCCACTGCACGGGACACGGCGAGAGCGCCTCGACCAGGGCGAATCCGCGCCCCTCCAACTGGCAGCGCACCGCCTCGCGCATGTACTTGCGGCAAAGCTTGATATTCTTGGGAGACGTCAGCGGCACGCGCGCCAGGTACGCCACGCCCCCCAGGCTCGAAAGCAGCTCGCACACGTGGATTGGCTGACCGGTCCATGCCGCATCGCGCCCCTTCGGCGACGTCGTCGTCTTCTGGCCGATCAGCGAGGTCGGGGCCATCTGCCCGCCGGTCATGCCGAAAATCCCATTATTCACGAAAAAAACCGTGACGTTCTCGCCCCGCGCGGCGGCGTGAATCGTCTCGGCCATGCCGATCGACGCGAGGTCCCCGTCGCCCTGATAGGTGAACACGAAGCGGTCCGGCAGGCAGCGCTTCACCCCCGTGGCCACCGCCAGCGCGCGCCCGTGGCTCGCCTCGATCATGTCGAATTCGAAGTATTCGTAAGCGAAGACCGAGCAGCCCACCGGGCACACCCCAATGGTTTTCCCAACAAGGCCGAACTCGTCAATCATCTCGCCCACCAGGCGGTGATACGTGCCGTGCGAGCAGCCCGGGCAGTAGTGCATCGGCTTGTCGTTCATCGCCAGCGGGCGCTGAAAAACGCAGTCCACCCCGTCGGGCGACGAAGACTGCGGCGTCTTCACGATCGTGCTCATGAGGCCGCCTCCACGATGCGCTCACACACTTCCGCCGGCGACGGAATCACCCCGCCCATCTCCCCGTAAAACGCGACAGGCAACCGGCCGTTGATCGCCAGGCGAACGTCCTCCACCATCTGTCCGCTCGACAGTTCAACCACAAGCAGCGCATGCGCACCCTCAGATGATTCAATCAGCGGTCGCGTCGGAAACGGAAACAGCGTGATCGGCCGAAACAGACCCGCCTTCACCCCCCGACGCCGCGCCAGCTTGCAAGCGCTGTACGCCAGCCGCGCCGAGATGCCGTACGCCACCACGAGGATCTCGGCGTCTTCCACCAGCCGCGTGTCCCACTTGCACTCCGACTGCATGCGCGCGTACTTCGCCTGCAGGTTGCGATTGTGCGCGCGCAGCTCGTACGGATCGATCACCAGCGAATTCACCACGTTTTTCTGCGCCCGCCCGTTCCGCCCATTCGTGGCCCACGGCTTGTCGCGCCGGGTCCCCGTCGGCGCTTCGTCGGGAATGACCGCCGGCTCCATCATCTGACCCAGCACCCCGTCGGCCAGAATCATCGCCGGATTGCGATAGCGATCCGCCATATCGAACGCGATCGCGGGAAAGGCATACATCTCCTGCGCGTTCCACGGCGCCAGCACCAGGCAGCGATAGTCACCGTGACCGCCGCCCTTCACCGCCTGGAAATAGTCCGCTTGCGAAGGACTGATGCTGCCCAGCCCGGGTCCGCCGCGCATGACATTGACCACCAGGCACGGCAACTCGGCGCCCGCGATGTAGCTCATCCCTTCCATCATCAGGCTGATGCCGGGCGAACTGCTCGAGGTCATCGCCCGCATCCCCGCAGCCGCTGCGCCGTACACCATGTTGATCGACGCCACCTCGCTCTCGGCCTGCAAAAACACCCGGCCCCGCCGCGGCATCTCGCTCGACAGGAACTCCGGAATCTCGTTCTGCGGCGTGATCGGATAGCCGAAGAACGCGTCGCACCCGCCTGCGATCGCGCCCAGTGCGATCGCCTCGTTGCCCTTAATCAGCCTTCGCTTGGCTTGCACGGGCCTTCTGCCTCCGATAAACGGTGATGCCGGTCTCAGGACACATCTCGGCGCAAAGCGCACACCCGTTGCAAAGCTCGGGGTGTGCGAGCACCGCGGGATGGTAACCGGCTGCGTTCCGCCCTTCGGACATGGCCAGGGCTTCCCGCGGACAGAATTTCACACACAACTCGCAGCCCTTGCAGATGCGCTCGTTGATCTGACACAAGTCCATGTGGCACCTGCCTTCGGCGCACAAGCTCTGCTCGGAGATGGACCCCGGGCAGACACGCAGCACACCATAACCATGGCAATCCGCGCGCCATTGCCGACACAAAACCAACCCGTGGGCACATCGCCCGAGATTCGCCGCGCTAGACCAATCTGTATGCGAAACGGGGCTGTCACGCAGACGGAGGGAGGCTTGATGCGGAGTGTCGTTACGGGCGATGAATGCCGAAATCGGACTGCCCGTGACGAAGGCCGTGCCCGACTGCGGAAAACCACCCACGCCGAGAGATATGTTGCCCACGATGCGGCAACTAAAGCCACACTTTGGGCCATCCGCCGGGGCCGATAACTCTCAGTAGACGATCGCGGCAGGGTTAATCCGATGCGCCGCAGACGCACTTCGCCGTATGGCGGCTGGCAGGGTCAGTCACCCAGGTAGCCCAGGCTGCGCAACTGCCGGAGGGTCTGGTCGTCGAGCTCGGCCTTGTCCGGATCGCTGATTTCCAGCCGCTGCTTGAGGGTCAGCGCAGCCTGCACACCCTCGCCCAGCAGCGCCTGCGAGCGTTTGACGATCTCTTCGTGCGTGCGCAATAGCGAGGCGTGCTCACGGGGATCTGCGGCCAGGTCGTACAGTTCTTCACGCCCCGATACCAGCGACTGAATGTACTTGTATTGCTCGAACTGCAGGGCAATCCGGTTTTCGTAGTACGCCAGGCCCGTGCTCATGATGATGCTCGCGCCTTCGGACACATCAGGATTCGCCAGCAGCGGCGCGAGCGAGCGAGCGCTCAAGTCGTCCGGTTCAAACTCCGCGGCGCAGAGTTCGAGAACAGTCGGCACAATCCCCACCGTGCCGACCGGCTGGGCAACCACGCCGCGGGGCTGCCCGCCAGGCGCCTTGACGATGAGCGGAACGTGAATGACTTCATTGTAGAGCGTATGCCCATGCTCAAAGCCGTTATGCTCCCAGAACTCCTCGCCGTGGTCGCTGGTCACGATGATCAGCGCGTCGTCGTAAATTCCCTGCTCCTTCAGCGCTGCGAAGAACCGCCCGATCTCGTCGTCGACGTAGCGCACCTCGGCGAGGTAGAGTTCCTTCAGGCGCAAGCGATCCTCCGCCGTCGGGATGAAATGGCCGGCGCGGATGTTCGGCAGATCCACGAACGAGTTGCCGATCTGCGGCGACCGTTTCGTGCCCTCCAGGTAGCGGGCTGGCGGAGCATACGGCAGGTGCGGATCAAAATAGTGCAGCCAGAGAAACGAAGGCGATTCCGCCGACGCCTGCGCCCACGCGATCGCGGAATCGGTGAGCTGCGTCGTGCTCACTTCCGGAATGCGCCCGCGCAGGCGATGCAGAATGCGTTCGATCAGCTTGTCGCCGATGGTGTCCGCGGCCACGTGCGGGTGCACGGCATACGTCTCGAAGCCCTGGTTGAGATTGGATACCAGCGGCGTAAGCTGCGGGTTCTGTCCGATCGCGGTTGTGGAATACCCCATATCAACGAGATACTCGGCCAGCGTCTTGACTTCGTTCGGCAACATCTGGCCGCCGCGCGCCGCGCCGTGCTCCAGCGGCGTCAGCCCGGTCATGATGGACGCCACGCCGGGCACCGTCCACGGCGCGGCGGATATGGCCCGCTCAAAGCGCACACCCTCCGCCGCGAATTGATCGAGATTCGGCGTGCGGGTGCCCGCATCCCCGTAACAGGACAGCGCATCGGCGCGCAGCGTGTCGATCACCACCAGGATCACGTGCGGAACCTTCAGCCCGTCGTCCAGGGTCGCCGTCGATCGCGTCGCGGAAGCCGCCGCTCCACCCCAAGCAACGCACGCCACAATCAGCGCCGCCCACCCGATCAACAGTCCCGCGCGCCGCGACCGCGACGCCGCTCCGCCGATCAACACGCCGAGCAGACACAGGAAACCGCCGAGCGCCAACCCCCCCCGGGCGAGCGTACTCCCTCCGTGGTGGCTCAACCACAGCAGACCGACGATCGTGGCCAGCAGCCACACGCCGGCCAACGCGAAGCGCCCGGCAACCGAACGAACGAAGTCCGAGCGACTCAGCCGGGCCGCCAAGGGATAAGCCAGCAGCGCCGCGATCACCGCCGTCGCGGCGCACATCAGAAAAATCCGAATCTGCGCGCCCCCGCGCGGAATGCGCGTGCCCAGCGTGAGCAGACTGCCCACCACCAGGCAGCACCAGAACGCGCTCAGCGTCACCGCCACGGATACCGCGCGCAGCCGCAACACATGCGTCAGCCACGGCCCCAACATAAGCGCCACAGCGCCGTACAGCAGCAGAAACGCGAGCGCCGAATAGACAATCGCCTTCGCCAGAATGGGCAGCGTCCCCATCGTGTGCGGTGACCGAAACAGACCGCAGAGCACGTCGAAAAACGCGAGACCGGCCACCGTCACCAGCAGGATCTTTCCCACCGAACGATAGCGAGGACATTCCGTGGAAGTCGTGGGCATCGACACGCGCTTGTTCCTGACCGGCTGCCGGGCGCACAATGCGGTCAAACCGTCCGCGTTCTCCGGAAAACGCCGCAGCTTCGATCGATTCATCGTAACCGAATGGTTGCGCGCTTCGCAAGGTATGGACAGGGCCGGCGGGTCCAACCTTGCCGCAGCCGGCGCATACGTCTACATTGCGCACCGGTCGATTCCTCGCAGCCCCGGACGGTGAACATGGCTCGATTGATATTTCACGGCGCAGCCCGGGAAGTTACGGGCTCCATGCACTTGGTCGAAACTCGCGCCGGCCTGATCGCGCTGGACTGCGGACTGTTCCAGGGCCGCCGCGCGGAAACCCGCGCGAAGAATCTCGAATTCCCCTGCGACGCCCGCGACATTCGCGCCATGGTGCTTTCGCACGCGCACATCGACCATTGCGGGCGCCTGCCCCGGCTGGTGCGCGACGGGTTCGAAAGTGCGATTCACTGCACGCCGGCCACGCGTGATCTGGCGGCAGTCCTCCTGCAGGATTCCGCGCACATCCAGGAGGAAGATGCGAAATACCTCAACCGCAAGCGCGCGAAGGCAGGCGAAGACCCCATCGAGCCCCTCTACACCCCCGCCGACGCCACCGCGACGCTGCGCTTCGTCGACAGCCATCCGTACGAGCGCTGGTTTCCGATAGCCCCCGGCGTGCGCGGCCAGTTCTTCGACGCCGGCCACATGCTCGGGTCAGCCGGGGTACTGCTGGAGATCGAAGATAACCCCGGCAAAACGCGGCGCGTGTTCTTCACCGGCGACGTCGGCAGGCCCGGTGTGCCCATCCTGCGCGACCCGCGGCCAATTCCACCGTGCGACTACATCATCAGCGAATCCACCTACGGCGGACGGACAACCCCGCCGGTACGCGACATGAAAGTGCTGCTGCGCGACGTGGTTCAACGCACCATCGCCCGCGGCGGACGGCTGATCATCCCCGCGTTCAGCGTCGGCCGCACGCAAACCCTGCTGTACAACCTGAATCAGATGTTCGCCTCCGGCGAACTCGCATCCGTTCCCGTCTACGTCGACTCGCCGCTCGCCATCAACGCGACCGACGTCTTCAAGATGCATCCCGATTGCTACGACCGCGACGCGCGCACGTTTCTTTTCGAAGTTGGCCACCTGCTCAGCGGCCCGAACGTCACCTTCGTGCGCGAGACCGAAGATTCCAAGCGGTTGAACGCGCGGCGCGAACCCTGCATCGTCATCGCCGCCAGCGGCATGTGCGAGGCGGGTCGCATACTCCACCACCTCAAACACAACGTCAGCCGCGAAGAAAACACCGTGCTCATCGTCGGGTTCCAGGCGGCGCACACGCTCGGCCGCCGCATCGTGGAACGCGCCGCGGAAGTGAGAATCTTCGGCAAGCTGTACCCGTTGGCCGCGGAAGTGGTTGTGCTCAACGGCTTCAGTTCGCACGCCGACGCCAACGAGCTGCGCGCGCACCTCGCGCCCCGCGCCGCGGAAAACAAGGCCTGCTTCCTGGTGCATGGGGAATTGGACCAGGCGGAGAAGTTCAGCGCAGCCCTGCACGGCGCCGGATTCAGCCGGGTGGAGATACCCGAACCCGCAAACGAATTCGAACTCGCCTGACTGCCGCGCTCTACGGGTTGCGCCAGTCAGCCCGACCGCTAGCTGGAACGCGCCTCGCGCGACGCCAAGTCGTCCAGGCCCACCCCGGTCCAGTCCCAGTCGCTCGAGAGGCCGCCGCGCAGCTTGCGGTCCTTTTTCTTCGGCTTCTTCTTGCCCAGGTCGATGGCGGCAGCCGCAACTGCCTCCTTCTCCGCGGACGCGGGTTTGAGCGACAGGCTGATGCGCCGCGACTCGGCATCCACTTTGAGCACGCGGGCCTGTACCTCCTGGCCCACCTTGACCACGTCGCTGCACGCGCGCACCCGCTTGTCGGACAGTTCCGAGATGTGCACCATGCCCTCGACGCCGGCGGTCAGTTCGACAAACACGCCGAAATCAGCGATGCGCGTCACCTTGCCGTTGACCGTCGAATCCGGCGTGAAGCTGTTCAGCACTTCCGCCCACGGGTCCGGCTGGGCCTGCTTCATGCTCAGCGCGATGCGTTTGCGCTTCGCCTCCACGCGGATCACGCTGACGTCGACCATCTGCCCGACGTCGACGGCCTCCTTCGGCCGGTTCACCCGCGACCACGACATTTCGCTGACCGGAATGAGCCCCTCGATCCCCTCGGACAGTTCGGCGAACGCGCCGAAGTCCGCCAGGCGTACGACGCGCGCCTTGTGCGTCGAACCCACCGCGAACTGATCCTCGACGTGGTCCCAGGGATCCGGCTGGGTTTGCTTCAGGCCGAGCGAAATCCGCTTCTTGCCCTTGCTGTCCTGGATCTTGAGCACCTTCACTTCCACGACGTCGCCGGTCTTGACGATTTCCGCCGCGTCCTTGATCTGCTTGTGCGATAGATCGCTGATGTGGATCAGCCCGTCGACGCCGCCGAGGTCGACGAAAGCGCCGAACTCGGTCAGGTTGCCGACCACACCCTTGCGCACCTGGCCGACTTCAATCTCTTCGAGCAGTTGCTCGCGATTGGCCGCACGCTCCTTCTCCAGCACCTTGCGCCGGCTGACCGTCAGGCTCTTGCCGCGACGGTCGATCTCCAGCACCTCGCAGCGCACGTGCTCATTGAGGAAAATCGAGATGTCCTTCACGTGCATGACGTCCACGTGCGAGGCCGGCAGAAACGCCTTGATGCCCTTGAGCTGCACCTCCAGGCCCCCGCGGTTCAGACCGACGATGCGCCCTTCGACGACATCGCCCGGCTTGAGCAGGTCCCACGCGGCGCTGCGCGCGTGACCCTTGCGCGAAAGAATCAGCAGGTCGGACTCGCGATCGTACCGATCCACCACGACCTCGATCGGCTCGCCCACCGCGAGCGTCTCACTCGGCAGGATCTGGTTCCGCGGCAGCACGCCCTGCGTCTTCTGACCGAGTGAGATGAACACCTCTTCGTCGTGGATCGCTTCGATGCGCCCGAGCTGAATCCCGGGATCAGGCGCCGCGGCGCTGCCCTGCGGTACGCCCAGCGTCAGGTCCGCCAGATCACGCTCCGACATACCTGCCATCGCATCGGCCACCTCGCGCTCGACCGACTCGGAAACGACCGGCCGGGCTGATTGCGCCTGCGGCTCATGGGTCGCCTCAACAGCCGGCGAGACCTCTGGCGCATCGGAAGCATTCTGCGGTTTGTCGGAAAATGGTGCCTCACTCATGGTCATTCCTTCGCTTTCGGGAGGCGGCGCCGTTCCCAGCGAACGGACCTGCGTCCCACCCTGACTGTCTTCACTCACGTATCGGTTGATCTGCTCGCCCTTATCATCATGCGTGCGCCGATCGTCTCAATCGGTGGGCGCCGGGCGATAACAGCAGGTATCCTGACTTGCGGCGTCCGGCTCCCGGCTTCCCGGAGCGCACTTCGAGCCGCCGACAGGCGACGAAGCACGAACCGGCGCGCGGGGCCGCGCACTGAACTCCTCGTTTGAATATCAGGCTCTTGCCGGGCTGTGACTCTCGATATGTGCCGTTTCGCGAGATGCGCCAACCCGCGGCGCACGCCATCTCATGAAATCAGCTGTCGAATCCCTGAATGCATGTTCCGAGCCCGGGCGTTTGCCGCCCTGCTCGCTTCCCTGGGCGGACCAACCGCTCTCCCCTGCCGCAGGCGCCAGACCGCCCCTGCCGGCAACGCATGCCGGTCCAGGTTCCCATGGTACCGGGCTGCCGAGCCCGCCTCCGTGACCAGGGAAGCCGGAAAGCTCCAATGTACGGTTCGGGTAGCCAAAGTCAAACGGACGAGCACGCGCGCCCAACCGCCTAGTGGCCGTCGCAGGCCGTGCCGAACCGCATCAACTCGCGTGCCGGCAGGCTGGGGCCCGCGTCGTACCACGGCTCCACCGCCTTCGCGGCGCGCACCGCGGGTTCAAGGCTGTACGCGGCGCTTTCGTCGCCGCCGACGTTGGCAAGCAGCGTTTGCCGCGAATCCTGAAACCCGACGGCAAAGGTGTCGCCGTTAAGCGGGGCGCGCAGGAAGTACTGCCCCCGCAGCATCTGACGCAGCGTCGCAGACGTGTCCATGATGTCCTGCGGATCACGCGTGTGGTGCAGTCCCAGCAGGTGCCCGATCTCGTGACTGGCCACGTTGGCCAGCGCGTCCGCCATCTCCTCGATTGACGGCACCTGCGACATGAACACGCTGAACGTGTCGACAAACACAATTGCCCGTTGCACGGCATTCGCGTTGAACGTATCCACGCTGTCAGCCAGCCCCAGCAGCGTCGAGCTGTAGCTGCCGAAGTAGATCGTCGTGTACGGGCCGGCGGGCGCCGCCTCTTCGCTCGAACTGATGATGGTCACGTCATACGGCGCGAAGTCAGCCCGGATGCGGGCGACGGTAAGGTCGTGCAGCGCGTCGGTGGCATCCGCGTACACCGGATCGATCAACTCCCCGGCGAACGCGGGAATGCTGGCGATCGTCCGGCCGCCGACAGCCGCGTTCGTCGCGCCGTCAAAGTCGAGGTACACCACCTGCGGCTTCGGCTGCGGTACACTCTCGCCCGGCACCCGGGTCAACCGGAGATGGTAGCCGCCCGCGCTGTCCGAGCGCACGCTCGCGGAGACCACCACGTAGCATTCGCGCGTCGCTCGCCGCATGACGAATTGCAGCGCCGGATCGGTCGCCCGCGCGAAGTAGTCGCGGTCGTCATTCAGGTGAATGACATTCAACTCCGCATCAAACACCGCAACCGCCGGGTCAAAGCCGCGATCCTGCGAGACGACTTCGACCGAGAGCAGATCGCCCGCAGCCATGTCGCCCACCTGGTAGGTCACCACTTCGTCCGGCGAAACGATCGCTCCCGCGACCAAGGTCTGCACCCGCGGCTCCAGCGGCAGGGAAATCGCGACACCGAACGGCCCGGATGCGCGCGACGCCGCATTCACATCCGCCGGGTCCATCCACTCGACCGGCAGACCGAAAAACGGCAGCGCGCCCTGCATGTCCCAGAACACGTCACAGCCGCTCGCTCCGCAAGCGAGCGCAACCGCGCAGACGCCCGCGCGGTAACGCCTCAGCCGGGACCGCAGAAGTGAATTTCGGATTGCGCCCATGCTTTTCACGATCACGTCCGGCAACGCACGAATGCCCTGCGATGGCGCACACGGGCGCCGCGGCCTTGGTCCTCCGCTCGCCGGGAGAAGTCGATTCGCAGGTAAGAAGCGTCAGGCGCGCGGTCCGCGATGCGGCGGTCGCACTGACGGGTTCACTGTCGTATACCGCCCATGCGGCGGCAATCGGGCGTGCCCTGGTTTGGGGGTCGGATAATCGCGGCGGATGCGCGCTGGCAAGCGCCTACCTTTACGGACGTGCGCACGGCTGTTGCGTGCGGCTGAACGCGCTTGCCGCCGGCGAACGCGCCGCGCGGAAGTGTCAGCCGCGCCGCTTCAAGCTGGCTTGGTCAGGGTTTCGACGGGACGAATAGGAATGCGCACCCAGACCGCGGCTCCACCCTGCGTGCGGTTTCGGCCGCCCAGGCTGCCGCCGTGCGCCGTCGCCACGCGCCGCGTGACGATCAATCCAAGACCGGCGGAGTCCGGTCGCCGCGCGCCCGTTTGGGATTGTCCCAAAACCGGCTCACCGTTCTGCATGGGCAGACCCGGACCGTCGTCGCAGACTTCAAACTTCAGTTCTTCGCTTTCGACACTGACGCTCAGGGTCACCTGCGTCTTCGCGAAATGCACCGCGTTTCGCAGCATGTTTTCCAGGGCGCGCATCAGCCGACGCCCATCCGCCTGCACCGTCGGCAGCGACGGCGCGACTTCCGCCTGCATGCCGATGCCGCGCACCTCCGCCATCGGCCGCAGTCCGCGCACCGCCTGCCGCACGAGTTCCCCCGGCGGCACCGGCTCAAGCGTCAGTTCTTCGCCGGCATCCAGGCGGGCAAGCTCGAACAGGTCATCCACCAGCGCCTGCAAACGCTGCCCATCCTGCTGCGCCACCTGGATCGCCTCGATCACGCCGCGCTGTTGCTGCGTCTCACCCGCGGTTCCATAGCGCTTCAGCGCGCGGTCCAGACATGCCGACAGCGCCGTCAATGGCGTGCGCAGATCGTGCGAAACCTGCGCGATCCACTCCCGGCGCTGCCGATCGCGCTCGGCGAGCCGCGCCACGAGTTGCTCAATGCGCCCGCGCATCGTGTTGAGCGCGGCCGCCAGGCGCGCAATCTCGTCGTCGCCGCTCACCGCGAACGGACCCGGCAAATCCACATTTTCCGGGCTGTCGTCCAGCGGCGTCGATGCGTCCGTGGCGAGTTGCGACAATCGCCGCGTCACCAGGCTCACCAGCAGGATTGAAGTCAGCGTCGCAACCACGGCGGAGGCGATCAATCGCGAAAGCAGATCGGCCTGCACGCGCTGCCGCCCGAGCCGCGTGGCCAGTTGCGGATCCGAAAGCCAGAACAGCACGAACGTACCGATATGGCGACCGTCGATGCCCAGCCGGGTCCACGTCGAGCCGCCGGTATATCCACCCGGCAGCGAAACGCCGCAGTATTCCCGCGAATCGCACAATGGCCACGGGTCGCCCAGCTTGACGTAAGGTAACGCGGACGCGCTCGCTGACAGCACATGATCGTCCGCACCGAGCCACACGTAATAATCGCCGGGATTGAGGAAATTCTCGATCACGTCCGCGGCCTGCTCCTGCGGCACATACCGACCATGCTCGTCCTGGCGCAAACGCGAACTGAGATACTTGGCATACGGATCCGATGCGCCGCCGCGCGCAATATCGAGCTCCTCGATGTCCGCCCGGTACGTTTCGATGATGAGAATCGAAGCGAAGAATTGGATCGAGAACATCGCCAGGCCCAGGCCCAGCGCCAGTTTCACGCTGATGCGCCGGTACCACCGCACGGGCCGCGGACCGCGGGCCGCAACCGGCGCATCCGCGCGGCGAGTGGCGGGCGATCGTGTGCTTCCCGACGGTTCTAGCGCGCTCACGCTTCGTCCTGGAATCGGTAGCCCACGCCCCAGACCGTCTCGACGTAGCGCGGGTCAGCCGGATCATCCTCGATCTTGCTGCGCAGGCGGGCCACGTGCAGGTCGACCGTCCGCGCGTCCCCATCAAACGATTTGCCCCAGACCTTTTCGATAAGCTGGTCGCGCGTCCACGCGCGGCCCGGGTTGTTCATCAGGAACAACAGCAGGTCGAATTCGCGCGGCTTTAGATCCAGCCGCTTGTCCCGACGCCCGGCCGTTCGCGCCTGCGGATCGATCCACAGATCGCCATAGCGCGCCGCGCCGGCGCGCTGCGTCTGACCCGTGCGCCGCAGCACACCGCGAATGCGCGCGATGAGCTCGGGCATGTGGAACGGTTTAACCACATAGTCATCCGCGCCCACGTCGAGCCCGCGCACACGATGCTCAGGCGCATCCCGCGCGGTCAGAATGATAATGGGCAGGTCGCTGCCGGCGGCGCGCAGCTCGCGGCAAAGGTCCAACCCGTCGCCGTCGGGCAGCCCCAGGTCCAGCAGCACCAGGCTGAAAAGACTGCGCACAGCCTCCCGCGCCGCGGCCAGCGTCGTGCACACCTGCACGTCGAAACCCGCCGCCTGCAGCGCGTCGCTGACTTCCAGTCGGATTCGCTCATCATCTTCGATGAGCAGCACGGCGTTTGTGTCGCCTCTCATGATGTGTTCATCCCCTGTTTTTCGCGCCGTACGACACCCACGAATGGCGCCTGACTGCATTCGTGCTTCAACGGCGCGGCAACCACCCATGCCATGCCCAGCGCAGCGCTTCCGCGGCAGATGACATATCTTGGACGCACCACCCACGCCCGTCAACGTAAACGATATAATCGGTTCACTACCGGCCGCAAATCGGCTGGGTCCGCTTTCGCCAATGCCGAGTTGGCTCCACCGGAAGGCCCGCGTTGGGCCGGGCCAAACATGACCGATATGTCACGCTACGTCCGATTCGCTGCACGCTGCCTGACTGCGCTCATCGCGCTGTCGCACGTGGATTCCGCCCGCGCGGCGGACGACGCACCGCGCCTGCGCCTGCGCAGCGGTGATGTCGAGACTGACCCGGCCACGAGTCTCCTGGCGGAATTGCGTGCAGCCGGCGCGCCGGCTGGTCCGGACCGTTACGTCATCCAGTTGTCCGGGCCGATCACGCCGGCGCGGCGCGCGGCCCTCACAGCCGCGGGCGTCGACGTCGGTGAATACCTGCCCGACCACGCGTACTTCGTCGACCTGCGCAACGTTGCCATCGACGACTTCGCGCAACTCGACTTCGTTCTTTGGATCGGCCGCCATCAGCCCCAATGGAAAATCGACCCCGAAATCGGCCACACGCTCGCGTACTGGCGGACGCCCGAGCGCCAGGCCGTTGCCGAACTTGGAAAAATCAAGATCACCGCGACGCTGTTCACCGATGCGGACCGCGCCGCCGCGGAAACGGCCATTCTCGCAGCCGGCGGCGAAATCGCGGAGCGCTACCGCGCGTTCGCGCATCCCCTGTTCGATGTGATCATCGAGCCGGCGCAGCTCGCCGCCCTGGCCGACATCCCTGAGATTCGATTCATCGAGGAAGCGCCCGAGGCCGCGCCGCGCAACAGTTCCGTGCGCTGGATCGTGCAGAGCAACCAACTCAATGTCCTGCCGCTCTACGCCCACGGCCTGACCGGCGGCGGACAGATCGTCGGCATCATCGACGGCCTGATCAACACGCAGCACTGCGCGTTCGCGGACGGACAGCCGATCGGCCCGACGCACCGCAAAATCCTCGCCTACAACGCCATCCCCGGCTACGACGCGCACGGCACGCACGTCGCCGGAACGGTCGTCGGCGATGCTGGTTTTTTCGATGACACCCGCGGCGTGGCCTACAACGGGCGCCTGGTGTTCAGTCCGATCAACGTCACCATGACGCAGCACCGGCTCACGCTGCATCATGCCCAAGGCGCGCGCATCCACACCAACAGTTGGGGCAACGACGCCACAAACCTCTACGACAGCCTTTCGCGCGCGCTGGACGCATTCGCCCACGCCTTTGAAGACAGCCTCGTGCTGTTCGCCGTCTCCAACCTCTCGACCCTGCGCAATCCGGAAAACGCGAAAAACGTCCTCGCCGTCGGCGCCACCAGCGACACGCCCAATCAGCACCAGCATTGCCTCGGCGGATCCGGCCCCACCCTCGACGGTCGGCGCAAACCCGAAATCTATGCACCCGGCTGTGGCGTGAATTCATCTTCCGGCGCAGGCGCTTCCTGCAGCGTCGCCACGGACTCCGGCACCTCGATGGCCTGCCCCGCCACCGCGGGCACGGCCATGCTCGTCCGGCAATACTATACCGATGGGTACTATCCCAGCGGCGCGCCCATCGCGCTCGACGGCTTCGAACCGACCGCGGCGCTGGTGAAAGCCACATTGCTGAACAGCGCCGGAGATTTGACCGGCGTGATCGGATATCCCAGCAACCTGGAAGGCTGGGGCCGCGTGCTCGCCGATGATGCCCTCGCGTTTCCCGGCGACAGCCGTCGCATGTGGGTCCACGACCTGCGCAACGCGGACGGACTAAACACCGGCGAGATCGCCGAATACCCCATCGCCGTCACAGCCTCCACCGAAAAACTCAAGCTGACCCTGGTCTGGACCGACCCGCCACCCGCGCCGGAAGCGTCGGTCATCGCCGTCAATGACCTGAATCTCGAAGTCATCGCCCCCGGCGGCGCAGTCTACCGTGGCAATGTATTCTCAGGAGGCGTATCCGTGCTCGGCGGCACGTTCGACTCGGTGAACAACGTCGAGCAGGTCCACGTCGTCGCGCCCCAGCCGGGTACCTGGACGGTCCGCATCCACGCAGCCGAGATCAATGACCACGCGCAGGGATTTGCCCTCGTAGCTACCGGGCAGATCGCCGCGCTCTGGCCCGCCGTGCGACTGCAACTCCTCGATGAAGTCCCGGAAATCTCCGCACCGGGCGCGCCGCTCGAAGTCGATGTCCGCGTCGCCCCAGCCGCGCAGACGCCTGTGCCCGAACAGTCCCGGCTGCACATCCGCTTCAGCAGTTCCGACCCATTCACCGCACAGCCGCTGACCCCGCTGGGCGGCGAAGTGTACCGCGCGCATCTGCCAGCCGGCCGCTGCAACGAGGCCGTCGAGTTCTACTTCTCCGCCAGCGACGGCCAGACCCAAGTGACACTGCCCGCAAACGCCCTACAGGAGTTCTTCCGCATCGCGATCGGCACGCGCATCCCAACATTCACCGACGATTTCGAATCCGATCTCGGCTGGTCCGTGAGTGGAGATGTCCTCGACGGCCACTGGGAGCGCGGCGTGCCCGCCAACGGCGATCGCGGCGACCCGCGGTCGGACTACGATGGCTCTGGCAAGTGCTACCTCACCAAGAACGTCGCCGGCAACTCGGACGTGGATGAAGGAACCACGATCCTCACCTCCCCCGTGCTCGATGTCTCCCAGGGTGGGCTGATTTCGTACGCCTACTGGCTCGCGGACATCACCAGCGGCGCGCTGGGCACGGAAGACGGTTTGGACGTCGAGTTCGCGACCAACCCAGCCGGTACGAACTGGACGCTTGTTCGCCGCTACGCTGACGCGCTCGCCGCCTGGCGCACCGACACCATTCGCGTGGGTGAAGAAATTCCCAAGTCCGCAACGCTGCGCATCCGCTTCCTGGCGTACGACCTGCCCCCCGGCGACGTGCTCGAAGCCGCGGTCGACGCCTTCCGCGTCGAACGCGAAACCTGCGGACCAGCCGGCTCCGGCGATTTCGACGGCGACGGCGACCTCGACCTCCGCGACTTCGCCGCCTTCGCGGCCTGCCTGCCCGCCCCGCAGCCGGTCTCGCCAACCTGCGCCGTCGGCGACATGAACGGCGACGCATACGTCGACATCGACGACGCCAACGCCTGGGTCTCCCGAGCTAGCGGACCGAACTCTCCTCTCGTGCAAGATCCTTCAAGCAGACACAACGGTTCCCACAATGTCCAGGTGCGCGAAGATACCCGTGCCAACCAATCGGCACCCTGATACAACTACCGACTACAACTCCAAATTCCTCAGCCATTAACGAAGTCTGACATCGGCAGAAGGCCGAAAGTTCGAGTGCCGCGCGAAGGGTCTAACTTCGACTTTCGCAGTTTACGCAGCCTGTTTAGCCGCGTGAATCAATGCCTTGAGCACTTTTCGGCTACCCTTGCCGGAGATCGGGAGCGCCGAAACCTGTTCGCGAATGCTCTCCTGGCGTAGCGTT
>Ga0268299_1001397_pt1 | contig 43283 bp, 38 predicted proteins | sample NOBtaG_FD_193484 | JGI IMG/M metagenome (GOLD analysis project Ga0268299, IMG submission 193484) | Activated sludge microbial communities from bioreactor in Nijmegen, Gelderland, Netherland - NOB reactor | ecosystem: Engineered > Bioreactor > Aerobic > Activated sludge | place: Netherlands... | reverse complement strand
CGACGCGAATGAGACGAAGCAGACCGCTGGGCACGTCGCGAATCTCCCAGTGTCAACAAGCTCCCCGTCACCCCACACGTCACGAGCCTCCCCGTAAGCCTCTCTCTACTGCGGAATCCGGGTTTATTCGGCGAGGTTTGATGACACAGAAACCGAAGAGCTATTCACTTAGAATATTGCTCACGAGCTAGGCTGAACGCCAATAGCTGAAGGCTGACTACTACAAGTCAAATCAACCCGCGTTTCTGCAGGTACTCCGTATCGATGCTGATGGTGGGTTTTGCCAGCTGGCTACGCTCTTGAAGCAGACGCTCGACGTATTTGCCAGTGAGATCAGATTCAAGACTGACCGTATCCTTGACCGGTCTGAGGGCAAGCGTCGTCACTGTGAAACAGTCGCTCTCATGCAACATGCTGCTGGATGTGCCGCTCAATTTCTTCTCCGACTGCCCGCTTGGCCACACGCAGATCAAACTCCCCCTGGAGTCCGATCCAGAGATCCGACGACGTTCCCAAATACCGGCTGAGCCGAAGCGCGGTATCAGCAGTGATGGCGCGCTTTCCGTTGACGATGGCGCTGATCCGGCCCGGCGAGACATGAATCTCACGGGCAAGCCGATTGATGCTGATGTCCATTGGCTTCATGAACTCTTCGAACAAAATTTCACCTGGATGTATCGGCTCCAGCAATCGTTTGCGCGCCATAGTGCACCTCAATGGTAGTCCACAATCTCCACATCACGGGCATCGCCCTGAGCCCACACAAAACAAATCCTCCACTGATCGTTAATACGAATGCTGTACTGTCCCTTTCGAGTCCCACGCAAGGCTTCCAGACGGTTTCCTGGCGGAACGCGCAGATCATCCAGCGACTTCGCCCGATGGAGCAGCAATAGTTTTCGTCTGGCAATCCTCTCAAATGCACGAAAGCGCGGCACCTCTTCATCGGCGAACAGTGACTCGGTCGCCTTTGACCGGAATGACCGTATCATCAGATGTCAGTCTATTCCGCTACGCGGCATAGGTCAAGCATCTGCTATTGCCCAGATGAGATGCACAAGGAGAGATGCGGCTGAGCACGGTAGCAGCCAGAAATGCTGCCCATTTGCAGCGATTAGATCAATCCCCGTTTCTGTAGATATTCCGTATCGATGCTGATGGTGGGTTTCGCAAGCTGGCTACGCTCTTGGAGTAGGCGCTCGACGTACTTGCCGATGAGGTCAGATTCAAGGTTGACTGTATCGTTCACCTGCTTGAGACCCAGGATTGTCACCTTCGCCGTGTAAGGAATGATGGCGACGCTGAACCCCTGCTCGCTCACGGCATTGATCGTGAGGCTGATACCATCAACGGTGATAGAACCCTTTACAACACAATAGCGCACAATCTCCGGAGGCGCGGCGATGGTGAATACGATCGCATTGGCGTCTTGCTGTCGACTACGGATTACCCCTACTCCATCCACATGGCCGGCCACGAGATGCCCACCAATGCGCTCATTGAGCTTCATGGCCCGCTCAAGATTCACCGGCATTCCGACGGCGAAGCCGCCGAGCGTCGTGACTGAAAGGGTTTCAGGCGAGACTTCTACGGAAAAGTCGCGCTCGCTTCGCGAGACAACCGTCAAACAGATCCCATTTACGCTCACACTGTCACCGATTTTGAGATCACTCATCACCGTCGAGGCCAAGATGGTCAGTTTGGCTCCAGCCAGCGACTTGTTCATGACTGTAATCCCGCCCATTTCTTCGACAATGCCGGTAAACATCAGTCTTTCCTCATGATGATATTCTTCACCACATAGGCAAACAACACAAGCAACACCATAACGCCTATAATAGCTAGCCCGCCGATCACAAGATTCTCAGTCGCAATTTCTTTCATAATGTCCCCATTATAGCCGAGCCGTTATCGAGATGGCAGGGCTTCCATTCGCTTTATCGTCACCCAAAATACGCCGGCTGCCATCAGCTGTATCCCGGCGATAATGGCAAAGGCCGTGGAATAGCTCAGATTCGCAATCAGCAGACCGGCCAACAAGGGGCCGCTGGCATGGCCGATATCCATGATCGTCCCCTGCATGCCCATGCCGGCGCCGAGCCGCTTGAACTCCGAACTGTCTGCAACCAGGGCTGATGAAGATGATGAAACCACGGCCTCGCCAAACCCAAATCCGGCAGCCAGCAAGAGGAGCAGAGGAAACAGCGTCACGTATGGAATGCAGACGAAGGTTCCCGCACAAATACACAGGCCAAGAATGATCAGCGGCTGACGGCCGACCCGATCAGAGACTCGACCCATGATTGGTTTCGAAAAGAATGAGGTGCCGGCTTGCACGGTAAACAAGAGACCAACTTCTCCTGGGTTCAAACCGGCAGACACACCGTACAGAGGGAGAAAGGCCATCAAAGCGCCGTTTGCAATCATCTTGGCGGCGTCGGTCACACTGGTAATCAACACCTTGCGATTTTTGGCGACGGCGGCAAATCCCTTCCACATTTCGGACATTACGACCGTCATCCCCTGTTCTTTCCTCTGCGGAACTGCCACGTCCAAATGGAGGCTATAGAACAACAGCATACCGATGCAGCCGAAGATGCCGGAGGTGATGAACGCCGTCGAAAACCCTGCCGCATGGATGAGATAGCCCCCAAGAAAGGGTCCTAAGAGGGAACCAGACTGCGTGCAGGCCGTATAGGTTCCGAGTGCGGCCCCACGCCGTTCACGGTAGAGTTCCGCCACCGTCGCCAGGGCACTTGGCGCGAAAATGGCCGTCGCAAGGCCGTGCAGAAACCTAAGCGCCGTCAATGCATCCAGATCCGTAATGAAGGAATAGAGAAACGGCGGCAACCCGAAGGCCACCACACCAATCTTAAGCAACAGACGCCGCCCATAGATATCCGAAAGGGCGCCGGATGGCAGCTTCAGCAGCACACCTGTGAGGGTGGATACGGATACGATCAGCCCGATCCGTTCCGGACTCGCGCCGAGCGATTCGGCAAACAAGGAGAGTGCCGGCATCCGCACCATGTTGTAGCTGATGAAGGAAAAGATGCCGACCGTGCAGATCAGCATGAAGCTGCGTGAGGTCGTCATGGGGTGATGTGGGCAGGCGAGATCGCTTGGGTGGAGTCGAGTGGAGGGCCGAGCATTGTTCTCAAAAACACCAGATGTGGCTCAGGCAACGGCGGTGGCTGTTCCGCCTCACGCAACACACGGAAAGGTTGCTGTCGCATGACTAGGCCTAATCGATGAACAGTCTCAACTCCCTTCTGAAGTTTGCTCGTCACCATGCCGCGAATCAGCGGATGCAGCAAGGACACCAATCCTGACAGCACGCGATTGTCTAATTTGGTGTAGACCACCATGGTACTGTCCATGTCTTCGTTCCCCTGCTGATCTCGTACCACCGCCATCCGGAGAAACACGACGGCTTTCCCCGTGATATGCGGTAGCAACCGACTGTCATGAGAGCCGTCCAATAAGTAAATCCGAGACTCTGCGTCCTCATAGACCAGCTGCACGAAGCCCTTCGTCCCCTCACCGTCATCGCCCCAAAATCGTCGTTCCCCCCAGGATTGAGAATAGTACGAACCGAAGCCAAGACGCCGAATCAATGTGGCGGCAAACGGTGGTTCACCAAGTAAGTACCGATAGAGCGGCTCTGACATGGCCACCCGGATGGGACCGACCCGAGTGACAGTCGTATGCGATTTAATAATCTTGTGAAGCGGGCATGTCCATTCCGCAGGAATCCGCTCGACCGGAAACGTCAGGTCTCCATGAACGGGGGAGAGGCTGCAGCTCTCGGCCCGTGCCGTACCGGTGAAGAACACGAGAGAGACTCCCAGCAGAATAGCCCATCGGCATACACCCTGTTTCCAGGTGAAGTTCCTCGCCACGTTCATGGATCCGCGGTTGGGACGGAAATGGAGAGATGAATAGGGAAGAGCCGTTGAGGATCCTGCCTGAGTCTGGCTTGGCGCAGCAAGGTTTCCAGCGACGGCGTGACGGTTCCTTCAAACGAGACCTGCCCGTTCGTAACCACGGTCAACGGCTTAGCCGGATCAATCAGCGACTGATTCAAAAACAGACTGTACCGTCGCACATGATGCGTGTGCACCTCGATCCGATTCCCGTCTCGAATGGAGGCATCCAGCTTCGCATAGACCCGACGCTTGATTCGCTCATCGCGCTTGTCTACCAAATCATCTGAAAATGCCGCGATAGGATCAGTCGAATCCAGGCGGACCCAGTTGAATGGTTGGAAATGACTCCCGTCTCGTACGACGGTGAGCCTTGTCGGCAAGGGCTCACGGCGGTGACCGTTGAACCAGTCCACAAGGTCCGGCAACTCTTCCTTGGGGAAATAATGTCCCCCCGCCACGGGATGTTCTCGTTCATGTTCGCGATACACATACGCATAGCCGAGCCCATCAAGCTCACGGGCAATCGAACGACTCAAGTCCACCGGCATCACCTGATCCTTCATGCCGTGAATCATATAGATGGGTGTCTGCCGAAGATTGGCTAAAAACGGCATGAGCACATTGTCCAGCCCACTCGCCATCGGTGCGATGCCGGCAAACACCGGCGCATGATGCATGCCGATGAGCCAGGTTCCGATCCCACCGTTCGACATGCCGGTCAGAAAAATCCGGTTGGGGTCGATATGATAGCGTGTGCGAAGTTCTCGGATGGTTGCCAACACCAGTTCTTCCGCACGTCTCGTAAACCAGGCTCCGGACGGATAGGTCGGACAGGCCAAGAGATAGTCTTCACTCAACCTGCCCTGCCAGCGCTCCAAATATTCTTCACCGGTAAAACCGAATCCATGCAGACACACAACCAGGGAATAGGATTGTGACGGTTGGTATGTTGATGGAATAAACAGGGACAGCGGATAGGTCTGTCCACGGATCATGATCTGTTCATGTGGAAGATTCCCGACAGGCTGGTTCTGGTAAATTCGGCTAGTCCGTATCAGCTGAGAAACAGTATCGATGGACGCGCTCTCATCAGAGAGGACTCCCTGCAGCAGCCGTTCAGCGGCATCACTCTCAACAGCATCAAGATACTGGAAGACACGTGAAGCAAGCCCCGTGATGGCTGGTCCCGCCTCCTCTGCGAAACTGAGAACTGTACTGCCAGAAAGAACTACCAGCAGAATGAGACTTTGGACGAAGGCGATCACAAATCTCCTTCTACGACCCAGTCATTGCCGACGGATCTGGTCACGAGATGTTGTACCCTGATCGCACCAGCAAGCTTTGATGGACTCACACCGCCGATCATCCCCTTAGCATTCTGGCCGCCGAGTAACAGCGGCGCCATGTAGAGGCGAACGTGATCGACCAACTTGGCCTTCAGCATTGCCGCATTTACCTCCCCTCCTCCCTCCAGGAGAAGAGATGTGATCCCACGCCGACCGAGCTCCTTGAGCAGCGCAGGCAAGGAGACTTGACCGTCAACAGCCGGCACGATCAGCACCTCGATACCTTTCTTCTGCAGCGCCGACCGTCGAACCGCTGGAACCCCGATAGTGGTGGCAATCATCGTCTTGGCCTTGTCCTGTAAAGCCAAGACCTTCGCCTTGAGCGGAGTACGCAGACGACTATCAAGGACAATGCGAAGAGGCTGCCGTGAAGCCAGTTTATTGAGAGCGGAACCCACTCGAGCCGTCAAGGAAGGATCATCCGCCAGCACTGTCCCCAGCCCAACCAGAACCGCATCGACCTCGCCGCGAAGCCGATGCACTTCCTCGCGAGATTTCTTCCCGGTAATCCACTGAGATTCACCAGAGGCCGTCGCCAGCTGTCCATCGAACGTCATACCGGCCTTGAGCGTCACATAGGGACGGCCCGTCTTCATCCAATGGCAATAGGCCTTGTTCAAATTCTCCGCTTCGGATCGGGCTACTCCCACCATGACGGAGAGTCCGGCTCGACGAAGCGCAGCGGTTCCCTTCCCCTTCACGGCTGGATTGGGATCCAACATCGCAATCACGACGCGGCGGATGCCGGAGCGCAAGACTTCGGGCACGCAAGGAGGTGTTCGTTTCTTAAGATGGCAACAGGGCTCAAGCGTCACATAGAGCGTGGCGCCTCGTGCCTGCGTCCCGGCTCGCTGCAACGCGAGTATTTCTGCGTGAGGCATTCCGGGTCGGAGATGAAAACCCTGGCCGACGATCCGGCCCTGTTTCACGACGACGGCGCCGACCATGGGATTCGGGCTTGTCGTTCCCTGGCCCTTCGCCGCCAGACGAAGGGCCAAGGTCATATAGTGGAGATCTCGTGTACGGTCAGTCACCGTTTCTTGCGGCTACCTGAAAGCCTCTTGGGCGACGGCTTGGCCTGCTTTGAAGATGTTGAGACCTTCACGGATTTCACCGTCGCCTTAATGGGCAACGTCGCGGCTTTCTTGGGTGCTGCTGGTGACTTGGCGTCTGCTGCTGCAATCGCTGCCTGTGCCGCCGCCAATCGCGCAATCGCGACACGGAAAGGTGAACAGCTGACATAATCCAACCCCAATTGATTGCAGAACTCGACAGAACTTGGATCACCGCCATGCTCGCCACAGATCCCAAGCTTGATCCCTGGCCGTGACTTGCGCCCGCCAGCAATAGCCGTCTTCATCAACGATCCGACGCCCTCACGATCGAGCGTGGCGAACGGATCCGCATCCATGATCTTCACCGTTCGATAGTGGTCGATAAACTTGGCGGCATCATCGCGTGAAAATCCGAAGGTCGTCTGGGTCAGATCGTTCGTCCCGAATGAGAAGAACTCGGCCTCTTCTGCAATCCGTTCGGCAGTCACGGCCGCGCGTGGCAATTCGATCATCGTCCCGACAAGATACGAGAGTTTCACGTTGTAGCGCTTCATGGTCTCTTGCGCGACTTCGCGGATGAGATCCTTCTGCGACTTCATTTCCGCCACCATGCCCACGAGCGGAATCATGATTTCCGGAACGATTTTCTTGCCTTCTTTTGCCAGCTCGCAGGCCGCCTCGATAATGGCCCGCGCCTGCATACGCGTAATCTCCGGCATCGTAATACCCAACCGGCATCCCCGCAGCCCAAGCATGGGGTTAAACTCATGCAGTTCTTCCACGCGAGCCAACAAGCGACGTTGCTCCTCGAGCTTGGCCCCATCATTCCCGGTCAACTCGAGCTGTGCAATCTCCACCATTAATTCTTCACGCTTCGGCAAAAACTCATGCAAGGGCGGATCGAGCAGGCGAATGGTGACCGGAAACCCTTCCATCTCACGGTACAGTCCGATGAAGTCCTGCTTCTGCAGCGGCAACAACTGCTCCAGATACCGTTCCCGATCCTCTTTCGTCCGGGCTAGAATCATCTTCTGCATGATCGGAATACGGTCTTCGGCAAAGAACATATGTTCCGTGCGGCAGAGCCCGATCCCTTCAGCCCCGAACCCTCTGGCGATCTTGGCCTGGTCCGGCACATCGGCATTCGCTCGCACTTTCATCGTCCGTACACTGTCGGCCCATGAGAGGATGGTGGAAAAGAGCTGATATTTTTGTGACTTCTTGGCATCCAGCTTTCCCTGCACCACCTGAATGATCTCGGATTCCATAACAGGGATGTCACCGTCGTACACGTTACCGGTCGATCCGTTCACGGACAGGTAGTCGCCTTCCCGGAACACCTTTGAGCCGATCCGCACCGATTGAGTATCGATGACCTCGACTGCTTCGCACCCGGCCACGCAAACTTTGCCCATCTGCCTTGCCACAACCGCAGCATGAGACGTCATTCCGCCTCGCGCCGTCACAAATCCAGACGCCGCGTTCATGCCATGAATATCATCGGGGCTGGTTTCATCACGAACGAGAACAACCCGTTGCCCAGCTGCCTTCATTTCGACCGCACGATCCGGCGTCAAGGCAATTTTCCCCGCCGCCGCTCCAGGTCCGGCCGGCAATCCCTTACCTAATGGTGTTGCCCCCGCTTCAGCTTGGGTATTGAAGATCGGATAGAGATACTGCGCGAGCTGATCCGGACCAACCCGCTGCACCGCTTCGCGCTTCGTGATCAAGCCTTCTTTCACCATTTCAACAGCGATACGCACCGCTGAAATCCCGGTCCGCTTGCCGACACGCGTTTGCAACATATAGAGTTTGCCCTCCTGGATCGTAAATTCCAGGTCGAGCATGTCTCGGTAATGTTTTTCAAGCTTCTTATAGGTGTGTTCGAGTTCCTTGTATGCGGCGGGGACATTCTTAGCCAGCGCGTTGACTGGCAAGGGCGTCCTGATCCCGGCCACGACATCTTCGCCTTGCGCATTCATTAGGCATTCACCGAAGAATGTATGTTCACCGGTATTCGGATCGCGGGTGAACGCCACGCCTGTCCCACTGGTATCGCCCATGTTGCCGAACACCATGGCCACCACGTTGACTGCAGTACCCCAATGCTCTGGAATCCCGTTCAACCGCCGATAGGTAATAGCTCGTGCGCCGTTCCACGACGAGAACACGGCGTTGATCGCCATTTTCAACTGCTCGTTCGGATCGTCCGGAAAATCCTTCCCGGTTTCCTCCTTAACCAATGACTTGAATCGTCCGACAAGATCCCGCAACGCCCGCGCGTCCAATTGCGTCTCGTGCGTGACGCCCATTTCTTCTTTCTTATGGTTCAGGATCGCTTCGAAATGCTCACGTGGCACCCCCATAACGATGCTGCCGAACATTGTGATAAAGCGACGATAACTATCCTGGGCAAACCGCTCGTTCTTCGTCTTCGCGGCCAGCCCTTCCACCGTCTTCAGGGTAAGACCCACGTTGAGCACCGTATCCATCATGCCTGGCATCGAAGCACGTGCGCCGGATCGTACCGACACCAACAACGGCTTCTCGGGATCGCCGAACTTCATCCCCATGGACCGCTCGACACGCTTCAGCGAGGCCAATGCCGCATCCCACATCCCCGGCGGATACTTCTTCCCCTGCTTGTAGTATTCGATGCAAGCTTCCGTCGTGATCGTAAAGCCCGGGGGGACGGAAATACGGAGGTTCGTCATCTCGGCCAACCCCGCACCTTTTCCACCGAGCAACTCCTTCATGTTGGAGGTACCCTCGGCTTTTCCGTCTCCGAAATAGTAGACGTATTTTTTTGCCACGTGACTTCTCCTTCTGACAGGATGCTGAACAAGTCCGCCAGCAACGTTCCCCGCCTTGCCGAAGCGGCTTAGCGAGGCAGGTCTCGTCTCTCAGCGGCCTTGCTGGACGGCCCGTTTGAGCATCCTGAAGTTATCCGGCGTTACCCCCGCAGGAAGAACCCCGGCCATTGTGTCGACATGAACCAGGCTCTCCACAGCCTTCTACTCTGTACGGATCAACGAGCGGGCGACGCGCGATGACCATCGATTGATTCCAGATGCAGTCGATAGCGATTCACCAAGAACCACTTCGCCCGGACGCCTCCTATGATAATGACGGTGACGAACAATAGCAGCAACAACAATCGGTAGTCGGCCTGCACCGCGTGATCGACATAGTACTGGCCGTCAGGCCCTTTCTTGAGTTTCGTGTCGGGCTGGAGGAAGTGGGTCGTGCCGCTCGGATCTGACAGATTCAGCCATTCCGAACAGAGCCTGACCGGTTCACTCGCCCCGGGTAACGACTGCCACGACAACCGAAGGCACACATCGTGTTTGGCATCGAACAGATCGGGGGTTTTGACCAGGTCATCCAAGTTGATGCCGCTCATTCTGAACCCAACGAAAAGAACAGCATTGCAGCCGACGATCAGCACCAGCGAGACCACCAAAGAAAATCGTCGGATCTTCACCGCCCGACGGCATTCACCCGTCATCGGCTGGTCCATGACCACTCCGGTGGGATACAATCCCCAGTAAAAGCCGTTCGAAGTTCGCCTGATGCGACCTACCTACCGCCCTTGTACCACAATCTGGGAAAAGTCTGCGAATGCCATAAACAGGTCATCGACTTCCTTGAGTAGCGACAACCGATTGCTACGAACAGCCTGATCATCGGCATTGACCATCACACCGGCAAAAAAATCGTCGATCGCCGGCTTAAGACGGACCAGCGCATCCAGTGCCCGATCATACGCACCGGCTTGAATGGAAGCCTCGATCTGTTGATGCTCGCCCATCGCTGCCTGATGGAGCGCTGACTCAGCCGGATGTTGAAATCGTGCGGCATCCACCGGCTCTCTGGTCCATTGCTCTTTCTCAATGAGCCGATGCGCCCGCTTGAAGCCGACGATCAAAGGATCGAAGTCTGGTTTCGTCGTGACGGCTTCGAGCGCTCTCATCTTCTGGACGAGATCAACGAGATCGATCATCGAACCGGTGATCGGTTTCAATACCGACTCGATCACATCCTCACGCAACCCGTGCACGAGTCGAACATAGTGTCGAACCCGCTCGAAGAGGAAGTCCGTGATTCGCCGCTGCTTTACCTGCGGCGAGTCTGCCCCCCCTTTGAAGCCGTCACCGGCAACCAAGTTTGTCGCCCGATCGATGACGTCGGCAAGATTCAGCCGCAGCGTTTGTTCCAGGATGATGCGCACAATCGCCGTGGCATGCCGCCGAAGCGCAAACGGATCTTCCGACCCTGTCGGAACCAGCCCCACGTGAAAAAACGCCGCGATGGAATCCAGTCGATCCGCAAGTGAGAGCACCTGCCCCGCCTGGGTTTCCGGCAATTCCCCTTCAATGGCCTTGGGAAGATACTGCTCTCGAATCGCCTGCGCCACTGCCGTTGATTCACCGTCATGTCGGGCGTATTCGCCTCCCATGATCCCTTGTAATTCAGGAAACTCCCCCACAATCCCGGTCAGCAGATCGGCTTTGGAAAGAGACGCCGCCCGTTCCGCAATGTGTCGGAACTCCGTCTGGCCGGAAGGGACCCGTTCGGCGATAAACCCCGCCAACTTTCTGACCCGTTCCTGTTTCTGCACCATCGTGCCGAGTTTTTGGTGGAATGTGACCCCGCCCAACTTCTTTGCCCGCTCCTCGAGCCGGACCTTTCGATCTTCGTCGAAAAAGAACTTGGCGTCGGCCAATCGTGCTGCCAGCACCCGCTCGTTGCCTTCACGGATCAAGGACATATCCTTGGCCCGGTTATTCGCCACGGCGATGAAATGAGGCGCCAGCTTCCCGGTCTGCTTATGCCGTAGAGAGAAAAATCCCTGATGCTCTTTCATGGAGGTGATCAGAATCTCCTCCGGCACGTCCAAGTAGGTCTCCTTGAACGACCCCATGACTGCGGTCGGTTGCTCGGTCGAGTACACCGCTTGGTCGAGCAAGGCTTCGTCTTGATTCAGTTGGAATCCGGCTTTGTGACAAATGGCGACAATCTGCTCTTCAATCAACTGGCGGCGGCGCTGGGGTTCAACGATGACCCCTTGACGCTCCAAGGTACTGCGATAGGAGACGGCATCACGCACCGACACCCACTTCCCTCCGCCCAAAACCCGATGCCCTTTTGTCTGGTTGGCTGCCGTAATCCCGGCGACCTTGACCGGCAAGACCGAACCTCCGTAGACCGCCATCACCCACCGCAGCGGACGGGCAAACCGCACCTCGGTCTCATTCCACTTCATCGCTTTTGGAAACGAGAGCGCTGACACGAGTTGCGGGAGCAGATCGACCAGCACCGTGGCCGTCGGACGGCCTGCTTCATGTTTCGCCGCAAACAGATATTCGCCTTTGGGGGTTTGTCTCACTTGTAAATCTTGAACCGCGACACCCTGACCTGCGGCAAACCCGAGAGCCGCCTTGGTCGGTTGGCCGGTTTGGTCAAATGCCACGGCCTTCGATGGCCCCATCGCTTCTTTCGTTGCGGACGTCTGCCTTGCTGCCAAGCCATCGACCACAATCGTTAGGCGACGTGGCGTGCCCATGGTACGGACCGACTGAAGGGTAAGCCGTTGATCGGAACACAGGCGCTCAGCGGATTCCTTGAGTGATACCAGGGCAGGAGCGATGAACTGATACGGCAGTTCTTCTACGCCGATTTCCAGCAGCAATTCAGCCACGGAAGGTCCGGACATCTTTTTATCTTTTTTCTGGGCGGCACTCCGCCGTACCATTTTCTTCTGGATCGCCATAGCGAGTTATCGCCGTCCGACTCTGACCTTCGAATGAGCCTTGCCGGACTTCACGGCTTTCTCTTCACGGTTCAACAGCGGATGGCCCATTGCCTCCCGTTCCTCGATATAGCGTTCAGCGCACTGCCTGGCCAATGCCCGAACTCTGGCGATGTAGCCGGTCCGTTCTGCAACACTGATAGCGCCACGCGCGTCCAACAGATTGAAGGCATGGGACGACTTGATGCAGTAGTCATAGGCAGGCAACGTCAGCCGCTTGTCGGTCTGGGCTAACAGCCGCTTGCACTCCGCTTCATACGACTGAAACAGCTGCATCAGCATCGGCACATCGCCTTCTTCAAAGTTGTATCGCGATCCCTGCACCTCGGTTTCATGGTGAATATCGCCATACCTGATCGAATCCGTCCAAGCCAGATCGAACACGTTGTTCACTTGCTGCAAGTACATGGCGATCCGCTCGGTCCCATAGGTAATTTCTCCCGTGATGGGACTCAGCTCGATCCCTCCGATTTCTTGAAAGTAGGTGAATTGGGTGATTTCCATCCCGTCCAAACGCACTTCCCAGCCCAAACCCCACGCCCCTAAGGTCGGCGACTCCCAATCATCCTGCATGAAGCGGATATCGTGTTGCTGAGGATTGATTCCCAGTCGGGTCAGACTCTCCAGATACAGCTCCTGAATATTGTCGGGAGCCGGTTTCAGCACGACCTGATACTGATAATAGTGCTGCATGCGATTGGGGTTTTCCCCATAGCGACCGTCCGTCGGACGACGACAGGGCTGTGCATAGGCAGCACACCACGGTTCCGGACCCAGTGAGCGAAGAAAGGTGGCAGGATGAAACGTCCCGGCCCCCATCTCCATATCGTACGGCTGATGAATCACACAACCTTGATCGGCCCAGAAGCGATGGAGGGTAAGAATCAGTTCTTGGAACGTCACTACATCTACAGCCTGGCCAGGGGAGATGATCTGATACTTGCCTGTGAGATTAGGACGTCAAGCTAGCAAGAACGCTTTTGCCCTGTCAAGGAACAAGCCGTTTCCGATCGACGATCCGCCACCCGAACCGACATGAACCCATTAACCAGTAACCAGAACGAAGACCCAGCACCGCTCTCTTGTGAATTTTCAGATTGACCTGAGTCAGAGGTTTCTCTTATTGTAGCTATTGTTGACCAACTTACTCATATTTAAATCGAGATGAAACTGTCCAAGAAAAGCGAATATGGGCTCCGCGCGTTGATCGAGCTCGCCTTGACGCATGGGAAAGCCACGCTGCAACGTCAGGAGATTGCCGCCCGCCAACACATTCCCATCGAATTTCTGGAGCAGATTCTTCTCATGCTCAAGCGTGCAGGACTGGTTTCGAGCCGCCGCGGAATGAAAGGCGGATACGCGCTCATCAAACAACCCCAAGACATCACTCTGGGCCAAGTCATCCGCATCCTCGACGGCCCACTCGCGCCCATTAGTTGCGTCAGTAAAACAGCCTACCAGAAATGCAATGACTGTCCCTACGCGAATAAACCTCGCTGCCCCGTGCAGCAGGCCATGGGCACCGTCCGTGATGCCATTGCTGGGATACTCGATCACTATTCACTGGCCGACTTTGCCGCAGGCGACCGGAGAGGGTAATCACTCATGGATACGGTCGTCCTGGTCTTGATTACGTTTGTCGCAGCCACGGTCAATGGCGCACTAGGCTATGGCTTCTCCTCTATTACGGTGCCGATTGCCCTGCTGTTTTACACCAATCGGATCCTCAACCCTGCCCTTGTGCTAGTTGAACTGGTCATCAATGCTTATGTGCTGTTCGTCAACCGAAAAAGTATCCCCAATATCTTCTGGCGCGTCGCTCCAATTCTGGGTGGCCTCGCAGTGGGGGTCGGTATCGGTAGCTACCTCCTGTTTTTGGTACAACCGGCTTGGATCAAGTTCGTCACCTATTTTTTCTTATTGCCTTTGATTCTTCTTCAGGCTGCGGGTATTCGGAAACCCATCCGTGCAGAAAAAGCGATCGCCGTCCCATTTGGACTGGGATTGGGCACCCTGTATTCCGTCACGACAATTTCTGGCCCACCGCTGGCGCTTCTCTTTAACAATCAAGGCTATCCCAAACAAGACTTCCGTGCCGCCCTGGGAATCATTCGGTTAGCGGAATCGTCACTGACTGCCATCGCCTACGGATTTATCGGCTTCTACAGCGCAGGCAGCATGGAAATTATTCCGTACATTATTCCGAGCATCATCATCGGAATCCCACTTGGGACGTATGTGATACGGCTGATGGATCCCGAGACCTTCAGACGGATCTGCATGGCATTCGATGGGCTTATCGTGGGATTCGGTCTCTCCCGCGTCCTGGGAGAACTCGAACTTGCCTCACCGGTGACTACGTACGGCATCTTGTCCATTGTGATCCTGATCAATGGCTACCTCCTCTATCGCTTCTTTAGAGATCGCGGTGATGACGGCATATTAAAGCAACCCCCTCCGTAGTAGATCCTGACATGAGAGATCGATTGCAGAAACTCTAGGCACCAAGCTCTCCCCCCATTCATCTGAAATATTCCATCACCTCTCACTCCTCGTGGTACTTGAAGGTTGAATCCTTCACACCTGCATAGCCACCACTTCCAAGAAGTCCATAAGCAACTGATATATTTGACATTTATATTTAAATACGCGTGGCATTAAACGTGCTTAACCTCGGCTCCGCATACGTGTGTTGCACTTGCAACAACAAGTAACCATGGCAATTTCCCTCTGCATAAGGAGCACGATCAGATGCCAATGTATTCCGATTCTTTCAGATTTGCCTACAGCAAGCCCTTGCAATCAGTCATTGGTCTGATTTTCTTGAGCCTCATAGTCCTTCCATTTGTCAGCTGCAGCGAGAGTGGAAATGGGACGGGGCCCCTTGTTTCCTCGCTGTCTCCCCCGACAGAAGAGACCGCGTCAGTGGGGGCTGAGGAAGGAGACAACAATCAGTCAACGGACTCAACCGAAAATGAAGCCCAAGATTCAGAAGAGTTGGCAAATATCCCAGACCCTGATGAACAGGAGGCCCCTGAAATCTTATCGCCCCCTATCTCAACCGGGGTCACAACCCAATTGACGTGGGAAGCCTCGACGGATCCCAATGTGCTCGGTTATTTTGTCCATTACGGGAAACAATCACCTGGAGAGTACGGCTCGTGTTCCTACGAGCAAAGCCAACGCGTCGGGGCTCCCCCAGCCACAATTACCGACCTTGAACCCAATACGCCCTATTTCTTTGCAGTCAGCGCCTTTGGCGAATCAGAAAGCGAATCGGACACTCCTTGTTCAAATGAGGTTCTAATGGTCACTCCTGCTACTCCTCAGACCTGAGAGTCGTCAGCCTGATACCTCCTCGCACTCGTACGGCTCCCCTGGACTCACCAGGGGAGCTTCGTTGTTGACCTCCCTCCGACGATTTGCTAGCCTCCGACGTCATCTTTTGGCATCCGAAACAGTAATTAGCGACTAGTGGAGTCTGCCACCCCTTGCGCTACTGATGAAAGGACTCTCCATGGCCGGTTTAGTCACATCGTCTGAAGTCCTCACCGCCTTACATAACAAGGCAACCCAACTCAGGATCCACAGTGTGCGAGCCACGAGCGAAGCAGGCAGCGGGCATCCTTCGAGTTGTGCGTCGGCAGCGGATATCGTCGCAGCATTGTTTTTCTCCGTCATGCGATACGACCCGCACAATCCGAAGGCGCGCAACAGTGACCGCTTTATCCTTTCAAAAGGGCATGCCGCACCACTCTTATACGCCGCCTGGGCAGAGGCAGGATTGTTCCCTTCCAGCGACCTCTTGAAGCTGCGTACCCTAACATCCGATTTGGAAGGACACCCGACTCCCCGCTTGCCGTTCGTCGATATGGCTACCGGTTCCCTGGGGCAAGGACTGTCCGTCGGAATTGGAATCGCGCTGAATGCCAAGTTCGTCGATCCACTCGATTACCGTACCTACGTGCTAATGGGAGACGGTGAATCCGTTGAGGGGTCGGTCTGGGAAGCGGCGGAAGTCGGGCGCCACTATGCGCTGGACAATCTTTGCGCCATCGTTGATATCAATCGATTGGGACAGAGTGATCCTACCATGCTGCAACATGACATGGAGGCCTATCGGTCACGCTGGACCGGATTCGGATGGCATGCGATCGTCGTCGAGGGCCATGACCTGGCCGCAGTCCTCTCAGCCTTCGATGAAGCAGCCCGCACAAAGGGACGACCGACCGTGTTGCTGGCCAAAACCTATAAGGGCAAGGGGATCTCATTTATTGAAAACAAAGCCGAATGGCACGGGAAGCCCTTAAAGAAGGGCGAGGAATCGCAAAAAGCCATCGACGAACTGACTCAACAGTTACGTCCAAATAGCACGACGATCCAGATCTCCAAGCCATCCGCTCCAGCCAGTCCTTCACCGGCCATGGGAACCATGCCGGCGGCCCCGTACACAATCGGTGACTCGGTCGCGACACGTGAAGCGTTCGGAGCGGCACTGGAAGCCCTGGGAGCTGTTCATCCTCTCACCGTTGCGCTGGATGCCGACGTCAAAAACTCCACGTATACCGACAAATTTGGGAAAAAGTTCCCCAATCGATTCTTCGAGAATTTCATCGCCGAACAAAATATGGTGGGCGCGGCCGCTGGGCTGGCGGCCTGCGGGAAAATTCCATTTACTGCGACGTTCGCCTGCTTCCTGAGCCGGGCCTACGACTTCATCCGCATGGCCGCCGTCAGTGGCTCGAATATTAAGCTGGTGGGAACCCACGTCGGCGTAAGTATCGGCGAAGACGGCCCCTCCCAAATGGGGCTCGAAGACATCGCCATGATGGCCGCACAACCCAATGTGACCGTCCTCTATCCCTCGGATGGGAATTCAACCTATCACCTTATCGAGGCTGCGGCTCAGCACAAAGGGATGGTCTATGTTCGGGCGGGCAGACCAAAGAACCCGGTGATTTACGGAGCAGACGAGCGGTTCCATATCGGCGGGAGTAAGGTCATCAGGCAAAGCGCCGCAGATGTGCTCACCATCGTGGCGGCTGGTGTGACTCTGTTTGAGGCGTTGAAAGCCTATGACCAGCTCAAGGCGGCGGGCATTGCCGTCCGTGTCATCGATCTCTACAGTATCGCCCCGATTGATCGAACAACGTTGATGGAGAGTGGACAGGCGACCCGGCGCCGAATCCTCACGGTGGAAGATCACTATGCCCATGGAGGCCTTGGTGATGCCGTCCTCAATGCCGTGAGTACCGAAGGGATGTCCGTGCATAAACTCGCCGTTCGCGAAATTCCACATAGTGGAAAGCCCGATGAACTCATCGACCACTACGGGATCGGCGCACGCTCCATCGTGGAGGCAGTAAGGGCCATCGTCAAATAGCACGTGGGGCCTTTGGAATCATGCCCCTGGTTCCCTTCACCTCGTTGGTGGCCAACATCATGACTTATCTGATTTATCCGATCATTCGGAAACGCATCAGGCCTCCGACGCACAGTTCGGCACGATTGTACGATACCCAATTATTCGGTCACGAAGGCAACCGATGCGTATGACGTTTTCACATTTTCCAGAAAAAACTGTGGTATAGTTTATGCCGATTGGATCAATAGGTTGAATACGTCGTTTGACGTCAACACAGAAGACATGCAGGTCACCTTACAACTCAAGAGGAGGTACGAATGACGAGGAGGAATGTAAGCGTCTCAATGTTGGCCTTGGGGTGCGCCTTGTTTCTTTCAGGAGGTTTAGCCTCAGCGGAAGATCTACCCCCATTGGCCCCGGTTCCACCTGACTACGCCGATAAAAAGATGCCGGCCGGTGGCTGGACGGACGCAAAAGCCATTGAAGAGGGCGGAAAGATTTACAGAGGTGAGTTCAAAACAGAAGTCAACTGCAGCAGTTGCCACGGGAAGGACGGCGCTCCTGTGAAAAAGGGTGCACGGGATCTCCGTGACCCCAACATCGTCTGCCGCTTCTCAGATGCGTACTGGTTCTGGCGGGTAGCGGAGGGAATTCCGAAAACAAAGATGAAGGGCAACAAGGGCCTCTTGTCCGAAGAACAGATCTGGCAAGTCATGGCCTATGAAAACCAATTCTCGCACGGAGGCAAACCAGCCGACCGTTCTTGCTACAAACCTTGAGCCGTATGCCGTAATCTCGACAAATAAGGCGAGATCATGACGAGAAAGGGGGAGCGGGCATGACGCCCGCTCTCCCTTTCCTTCTTTACACTCCAGCTTTGGCTGTAATCTTTAGTCTGAACTTGGATTGGGGGCAACGAATACCAGCACTTTGAGTCGCTGGGTCGTGTGATTCTTCACGCCATGCTCCTCTCCTGCGGGGGCAAGCGTACCTTGCCCAGCCTCGAGCACGCGGCGTTCTGAGCCAACCTGAAATGTTCCCTGCCCTTCCAGAACAATGTAGACCTTGTCCTGGTGGCCATGGACATGCCCCTTTTGTTCCTGGCCAGGCTCAAAGCAATAGATATCGCAGAACAACCGCTCGGTTTGGAACAAATTGTTCTTCTTCATTTTGTCGCTGGCAAACTGTTGACAGTCAGCCAGAGTGATCACCGTCATCATGGGTACTCCATTCCGGTCACCTGAACAGATGAAATCGAACGTTATGGTATGCGCGACAGCAGTTTCTGATAGGACTGTTTGAGTTCGTGCAACGCACTGTTCATCCCATCCTGCACATCCTGCCATTTCTTATCAGTGGTATGCTTCAGCTCATCAAGCTGTTCCCTCACACCGTCCTTCTTTTTCTCTAATTCATTGAGCGATTTCTGCAACTCCGCCCGGGTGGATGCCGATGCGTCTGCCACTTTTCCGCGTAATGCGGCGATCTGCTGCTGAAGTGCCGCAAGTTCCTCCTGCGCTTTCCGTTGAAATGCCGTTTTTTGCTGATCCGTATAATCCTTGGTGGCCTCGATTGTCTCACGGGCTTCCTTGACGATCTTGTCCGTCCCGACCATCGACTCAGCTCCAACGTTCTGACACACAATCAAACCGGCTATCGGAACCCAGAGCATTTCTTTCAGCCATCGACATCGCATGGTCTCTCCCTCCCAGGAATGGGTCAGTATAGTCAGGACCCAGAGTAAAGTCACGAGCGCTAAACTTTCGGAAAAAGCAACCGACAAAGCACTGTCGTAAACAGCAGGGTCATCACCTGGGAGCCTTTCCATGCCCTCTGACGCACAGCCCGCAGGGTCTCCACTTGAACAGCTTGAACAGACTCTCATACAGAGAATCAAGACAGGGGATATTGAGCTCCCACTCTTGCCGCAAGCCGCCAGCAAAGTGATGGCACTCGCGTCAGATCCAAATGCCGATGCGGCGAAGCTCTCAGCATTGATCCATCAAGACCAAGCCCTCGCCGCTCATGTTTTGAAGATTGCCAATTCGCCAGCCTACATGCCCAGGAGTCCGGTCGTCTCGCTCCAGCACGCTGTCGCCATGTTGGGGATCACCCTGCTCTCGGAAATCGCCTTTACCGCCTCATTGAAGGTCGGTGCGTTCCAGGTGCCGGGATATGAAGATGAAGTCAAACAGCTCTGGCGGCATTCGCTGGCCACCGGAGCCTTTGCAAAAGAAGTCGCCCGGGCGAAACGTATGAATGTCGAAAGCGCCTATCTCTGTGGACTATTGCATGAAATCGGGAAACCCGTTGTCCTGCGAACAACCACGACGATTGCTCGAGAACAAAGCAGCAAATGGGTCAAAGCACTGGCCACGATACTGGATAACAAATCTCATGTTAAAACATTGATCGAGGGCTACCATACCCGTGTGGGCGTTCTGATCGCCGAGAAATGGAGTCTGCCCAAACAAGTGGCGGAGGCGATCCAATATTACGGAGATTACGAGCATACCACCTCCTTCCGCCAGGAATGCATGCTCACCTTTGTTGCGGATCGATTGGCGAGCCACCTTCTCACGCCTGAAGAAATGCCTGAAGACAGTCTCCGCGATCATCCGGTATTCGCAGAGTTGAACCTGTACCCTCAAGACCTCGATAAACTGCTAACAACCAAAGAGCAGGTCTTAACCATTGTGAATGCGATAAACTTATGAGCACACCAAGCACCTACGACATCATCGTGATCGGCGCCGGCCCCGCCGGTCAAAAAGCCGCAGTTCAAGGCGCCAAGGCCGGTAAACGAGTCGCCCTCATTGAACGGGAACGAGGAATCGGCGGCAGCTGCGTCTATCGGGGGACTATTCCCAGCAAAACGTTGAGAGAAAGCGCACTCCACCTCGATCGGCTCAAACGGGCGGGGGAAGCCCTGCAGTTCAACTTGAAGCCGGACACACAAATCGCGACCCTCTTAAGCCGACTTGAGCAAGTCGTACAGGCGCACGATTTATTCATGAGCAAGCAGCTTCGCCGAAACGGCATCGCCCTGTTTCACGGTCGAGCGCGATTCGTCAACACCCACACGATTGAGATGCAGACAGTCGATGGAGCCTCTCAACAATTCACAGCGGGTACGATCGTCGTTGCAACGGGATCGCGTCCGAGAAACCCCAAAGACATTCCGGTCGACCATGAACATATTCTGGACAGCGACTCGCTCCTGTCGATGATGTACCTCCCCCAATCATTGACCGTCGTCGGAGGAGGGGTCATCGGGTGTGAGTATGCCTCTATCTTCGCGTTATTGGGTGTGGAAGTCACACTGGTTGACCGCGCACCCTACCCGCTCCAATTTATGGATAAGGAACTGGTTGATCAGTTTGTCAAGGGACTGGGAAACCATGGCAGTCATTATTTCGGTGAAAGCCAGATCTCTGAGGTGCGATGGGACGGAGTGACCCATGTCGTCACGACCCTCAAGAATGGGACGATCATCAAGAGCGAAAAAATGCTAGTCGCCCTTGGACGGCAAGCGAACATTGAAGATCTGGATCTAGAAGCAGCCGGCATTGCCCTCTCAGACAAAGGACTCATCCCGGTCAATCAATATTGCCAGACCACGATGGAACACATCTACGCCGTCGGCGACATGGTCAGTGGACCGGCTCTCGCGTCAAAGGCGATGGAGCAAGGGCGACGTGCCGTCCGGCATGCCCTCAATCTCCCAATCGGGGATGCCGCCTCCACCATCCCACTGGGGATCTACACCATTCCCGAAATGGCCAGCATTGGACTGGATGAGATGGGTGCTAGAGAACGGTATAAGGATCCGCTTATTGGAAGAGCGAAGTTTGAGGAAATTGCCCGCGCACAGATCTCGGGTGGCAGTCAGGGCCTGCTGAAGATGATCGCCGATCCAGCCGGTGAACAGCTACTCGGTGTCCAAGTGGTCGGCGATTCTGCAACGGAGCTGGTCCACATTGGACAACTCGCACTGCAAAGCGGCACAACGATCGAATCGTTCATCGACAACGTCTTCAACTTTCCAACCTATGCCGAAGCCTACCGCATTGCCGCACTGGATATCCTGGGCCAAGTGGCAAAACGCCAAGCGGCGAAAGCCGCATAGCGCGCACGGAATGCCTGACGGCTGGGATGGACGACTCCTTCACGGAACCTTCTTATTGGACAACCTGCAGACCACTCTACGGTGACGGAGCCTGAGCAGTAGACAGAGGATCCGCTGGTTTCGTCAGGATGCCGCAGCCAGCCTTCTGGACCCGCTTCATGAAAGCGTCGAGTTGGCGTACACGGTTTTCGAAGACAGACTCCGAGCACGAGCGGCATGATTCTTCGCGGCGGTGGAGTTATGCGGCTTCACTGGTGTCTTTCACCTTCTGGTAGGGTTCCTTCTCCAATTCCGTCGTCACCGCACGAAGCCTAGCCCATTCCTCTGCCCCGAGGCTCACAAACTCACATCCAAAGCTACCGTCTCGATACCATCGGACGATCGCGTGAGAGATCACGATGGGGGATTCACGATCAGAAACGTAAACCCGAATCTGAAGCACCGTCCCTGGATTCACCTCAATTAAGCTCAGGACACGACAACCTCGAAGTGAGAGTTCGTTCAATGTCCCATCACCAGAAATAATGTTTGCCGAGCTGAACGAGCTCCGAAATCCAACGGGGAATCGGTTATCTTTTCGTTGTTCCATGTGCACCTCTCTCCTCACAGGAGTACGCCCTCATGAAGGACGTTCGTTTATGCGACATCCTCTAGGCCGCGTGTCTTCCTCGTCTCTCGGTATCGGCCTGAGTAAGCCACTGCACAAATTCTTCTGCCGGCATCGGACGCCCGAAGTAATGCCCTTGCGCTTCATCACATCCCTGTTCACGGAACATCTTCAACTGCGCTTCATGCTCGACCCCTTCCACCAACACCGTAAGGTTCATGCTATGCGCAAGAGAGACAATTGCACGAGAGATTGAAACATTGGCCGCATTGTGCGGCACATCACACGTGAATGATTGGTCGATTTTCAGCATATTCAAGGGAAACCGTTGTAAGTGACTCAAGGACGAATAGCCGGTCCCAAAATCATCGATCGATAGTCGAATACCTATCGCTCTCAATTCCTGCAGCATCGCAATGGACGTTTCGACATGCCGCATGGCGATTGACTCGGTCAGCTCCAACTCAAGAAATTCCGGACCAAGCTGGGTCTCTTGCAGGGCTCGTGACACGGCGCTCACCAACGAGGCCCCATGGAAGAAAGAATTGGAGACGTTGACCGACATGCGGATAGGAACATAACCGGCATCTTGCCACGCCTTCCCTTGCCGGCATGCCATACCCAACACGGCTTCATCCAGCTTTCGAATCATCCCTGTCTCGTTGGCAACAGGAAGAAACACGGCAGGCATCAGCAAGCCACGCACAGGGTGATGCCATCGCACTAATGCTTCTGCACCTACAATTCTCTTGCTCCGGATATCGACTTGCGGCTGGTAATACACGGTGAGTTCGTGATGCTCCAGCGCCTTCCGCAGATCATTTTCCAGCTCAAGTCGCTCCGCAGCCATTGAGTTCATGGTCGCCGAGTAAAACTGTGCGTTGTTCCGACCTCGCTCTTTAGCCTGATACATTGCGACATCAGAACTCTTCAGCAATTGATCCACTGAATCTCCATCGGTCGGAAAGATCGCAATCCCCACACTGGTAGTGACCGAAATCTCATGGGCATCGATCAAGAATGATCGTGCCAGCGACTCTAGGATACGCCTGGCAACCATCCCGGCATCCTGAACCTGTCGGATGTTGGTCAACAAGACCGTAAACTCGTCTCCTCCCAAGCGGGCTAATTCATGGGCATCACCCTTCTCGACCGACCGACTGACGGAATCGCTGTGCCTGACTGACTCTGCCAAGCGATCCGCAACCTGCTTCAACAGGAGATCACCGATGTTATGGCCTAACGTGTCGTTGATGACCTTGAACCGGTCCAGGTCGAGAAACAAGACCGCAAGTGTGGATCGGTAGCGGCGCGCATGAGCGAGCGCTTGCGTAACGCGATCTTTGAATAAAACACGATTCGGCAACCCAGTGAGACTGTCGTAATAGGCCAGCCGATGGATTTCCCGCTCGGAGCGCTTTCGTTCACTGATATCCTTGGCCGTCCCCACGATCGTCATGGTTTTCAGCTGATCATCGAATACCGCCTCAGCCTGCAGATTCACCGTAAACTCACCCCCGTGTTGAAACACAATGCGATGATCGATATCACAGGGTTTCCGTTCCCCAAGAATTGATTGTAGCGCTCGATGGACGAGATCGCGATCATCCACATGAACCATCTCGAGAAACGCTTCTTTCGTTTCTCGAAAATCTTGTGATCGAATTCCCATCAACCGACAGAGTTCCGGAGATGCCAAAAACCGCCCCGTGGCGGGGTGCCATTCCCAATTGCCGATCTTGGCAATTCGCTGTGCCAAACCCAGCCGCGCCTCGCTTCGGAGAAGTGCATTGAGCGTGAGACTCCCGCGCAACATGTACCGGACTCGATGGCCCAGGATCGTCGCATTCGTCGGTTTGGCAATGAAATCCGTGGCGCCGTACGCATAGGCACGACCAATCGAATCCTCATCATCTAGCGCCGTCATCACCAGGATCGGCACACGCTTCCCTTCCACCGACTCACGCAGCTTCATACAAGCGGCAAATCCATCCATCACAGGCATCACCACGTCCATGATGATCAAGTCGGGACACCGCACTGCAAACTGCTCTAGGGCATGCGCTCCATTGGATGCCTCACACACCTCGAACCCAGCCTGCTCCAAGGCCTCGCGCACGAACAGTCTGATCATCTCCTCATCATCAACCACAAGGACGACGGCCGCCCTTGTCTCATCTACCTCTGACATCTCACCCTCGCACCGACCCTCTCGACTTCATGCAGGTCATCCCTCCTGACGACTCATGCCTCAGGCAATAGTCCCTTGATCCCTCGGCTGATGAACTGCTGTGCGGCGTCAACCCAAGCCGTCGAATCGACACACGACGCAGCGGAGATCGCACAAGATGACTGTGCATCTCATGCACGCTATGCCGAACAAGCGTACGGCACCAATCCGGCCGTTCGACCCGCTGCCCTGACACCTGACGATACCAGCAATTTTTGACGCGTAAAGAATTTGGAGGAAATTTGCTTCGCAGTGCTGCGCACGTGACTCAGGAAATTCTCTTAGCCTAGGAAGGGAGCTGATTCTTATGCAATACGATGCTCAATACAACACTTCCCAAAACGTTGATGGCTTCACCCGCAGAACGACGCTCACGATTCGGAATAAAACACGGAGGCTGGCCCGAAACACTGTTCAGCATACGGCAACTCACCGTGTGCCTCTTTCCATGCGACACAAGGATTACCCTTTGATGTTCCCGATTGGACGTAGTTCCGCCACTTTTTTGGTAATGCCTGCACGGTCGACCGTCTCAACGACGTCAGAAATATTCTTGTATGCGAAGCCTGCCTCTTCCGCCAAGCCTGACATTGATACGGCTTTCACAAGAATTCCGCGCCGACTCATCTCCTGCTGAAGCTGTTCGCCACGAATCGATTTCTTGGCCTGCGCCCGTGACATCGTCCGGCCAGACCCATGCATCGTCGACCCAAAGGTCTCAGAGACAGCCCGGTCGGTGCCAACCAAAAGATAGGAACCGGTCTCCATTGACCCTCCACAGATGACCGGCTGGCCAGTCTTCTGAAAATCCCATGGTAAGTCCGGACTCCCTGGGCCGAATGCCCTGGTTGATCCCTTGCGGTGGACCAACAGATCTCCTTCTAAATAGCGCTCGACTTTGGCGATATTGTGGGCGACATCATAGACCAACTCCATGCCCAACTCTTCAGCCGACTGCCCGAACACGGTCGCGAAGGCTTCGCGAATCTGATGGGTGATGACCTGCCGGTTGGCGAAGGCCGTGTTGGCGGCGCAGTTCATGGCTGAGAAATAGTCCTGCCCTTCTGGCGAACGGAACGGAGCGCACGCGAGTTGCGGATCCTTCACAGAGATCCCATACCGCCGCATCGCCTTCTCAAATATTTTGAGATAGTCGCTGGCAACCTGATGTCCAAATCCACGGGACCCGCAGTGGACCATCACCACAATCTGATCCTGGCCGGTAATACCGAACGCCGTAGCCGTCTCAGGATCGAACACCCGATTGCTGGAGACAACCTGCACTTCCAAGTAATGATTCCCGGAGCCCAGTGTCCCCAGCTGGTTGATCCCCCGCCCCACCGCATGATCGCTGACGTTGGACGGATCGGCACCTGCGATACAACCGCCTTCTTCAATGTGCGCAAGATCCCGATGCCAGCCATAGCCTTCTTCAATGCACCACCGAGCACCTCGTGTCATGACCCCTTCGAACGAACCTCGATTCAATCGAATGAAGCCTGCTGCCCCGACGCCGGCCGGTACACGCCGGAATAATTCGGTCATGAGACGATCCAGTTTCGGTTGCACCTCTTCCAGTGTCAAATCCGTGCGAATCAGACGCATCCCACAATTGATGTCATACCCGACACCTCCGGGAGAAATAATTCCCGACCTGGTATCAAATGCGGCAACGCCCCCAATGGGAAACCCATAGCCCCAATGCCCGTCCGGCATGCAGAGCGCATAGCGCGCAATACCAGGGAGACAAGCCACATTGGTGACTTGATCGAAGACACCACGGTCCATCGTCTGTAAAATACCCGGCGTGGCATAGATCCGCGCCGGTACCAGCATCCCGGTTTTCTCAGTGACGGGGATCTCCCACACCTCATCGGTCACCCGATTGACCCTCATGTCAGTATTCAATTTCATACGTCGACCACCACCTGAGCATACCAGCGCATCCCCTGCTGTTTCACTTCATACAGATGCTTCGTCACACCCTTCACATCATTGTGGAGTATCTGAGTTGTCTGATCCACGGGAGCGCCTCGCACTACAGCAGCAAGCGTCCATGTGGTGCCTTTCTGAACCACGGAAAGGTCTGCTTCGTGGAACACCACCCCCGCTGCATCTTTCCAATACACCAGATCCGACAGCCATTCAAAGAGCAGCTCGTCCAAAGCTCCGCATACGTGTTCAATCCTACGCTCCCATGTCACTGCCACCGTCGAAGGATCGGCCAATGTTTCCAGTAGCGCTTCAGTCGCTGCGCGAAACAACTCCTCCACGGAATCGCCTTCCGCTTTGAAGGCCAGGTCCGCTACCGCAATATCGTCGAGAAATTGATACGAATGCATTCTGTTGCCTGTCAGTATGACGCAACCGGGGTGGCTATTCAAAATGGCCGCTCAGGTTACCGTGCTGCCATTGGTGCGTGGCTCGACTGAGCTCGCGAACATCCCAAGACGCGCCCGGAACGGCCACAACGAGCGAACACCGGATCTAGATACGATACAGGTTTAAGCGAGAGATGAACGCCGCTGGCGGCCTTTGTCAACAGCCTGCCAGCAGGTTACAGAGAAACTACTTGGACAAGGTTCGCATACGCAACGGTAGAACATCATCGCCTGATTCAGGAACGAACACAGGACGCTCAAAAAGGCTGTCCAGCAAGGCCGCAGCGAGTGAAGAGGCGAGGCGTACGCTTCGGTACGTTGAGCCTCTGCGCGACGCGAGAACGCCGCTGGCGGACTTTTTCAGCATCCTGCTAGTCGAGCACGAATTGCTTGGGGAAGTTCGTCAGATTCCGGCAGCCGTCCTTCGTCACCAGCACCATGTCCTCGATACGAACCGCGCCCAATCCTGGGTAGTAGAGTCCTGGTTCGACCGTGACCACATGCCCTTCTTGGAGGAGCGAACCCGTTCGGCTGATGCGAGGCGCTTCGTGAATATCCAGTCCCACTCCGTGTCCGGTCCCGTGAAAATACCCCTGCATGCGCCCGTTCACAAGACCCGTCTTGTAACCGGCCTTCTCGAACCGTGTACAGATACCTTGATGGATCTTCATCCCGTCAGCGCCATCCTTGATCTTCGTGATGGCTTCTTCCTGCGCGTCTTTCACCGTACTATACAGCCGCTTGAGCTCAGGACTCGTCGTCCCCCGGATCACCGTACGAGACATGTCGGCAAAATAGCGACTCGTGGCAGAGCGAGGGAATACATCAAAAATAATACTGCGATGCGCGGGTAACGGTCCGCTCCCTTCATTATGAGGATCACAGGCCTGCTCCCCACCGGCCACGATCGTATGCTGGGCGATACAGTCTCGTTCCATCAGCTTCACATTAATGAACTTCTTGATCAGCTCAGAGGTCATCGGCTGACCATCCAGCCACAGTTGCGCCCCCTTGATCTCAGCTTTCCGTAACATCGCATGAGCAGCGGTGACAGCTTCCTCCGTGGCCCGCTGAGCCTCCTCGATATGGCGCACCTCTTCCGGCGTCTTCACGACACGTTGCTCATAGAACGGATCCGATTTGGGCTTGAGGCTGTAGCCCCGCTCCTGCAATCGAGCAGCATGGATGACCGGAAAACTCGCTGGCACCGACAGGCGTCGGATCTTCGACTCCTTCAAGACCACATGAACGATATCGACAGCTGTCGGGGCTTTGATGCCCTGTTTCTTGGCTTTCTGCTCGACTTCAGAATACGACAACACTCGATCCACCGATGCCTCGGACCGGGCGCGATCCATTTCCAGATCACTCATCACCATCACCCGTTCGCCTCTGATTTCAAGATAGATGAACGGGTCGGGAGCCATGAATCGCGTGGCGTAATAGAGATTCGAATCCTGCTCACTCGCGGCAATGAACAGCGTAGCAACGTCTGGTTGGGAGATCGTACTGCGTTTCATGAATAACTAGTGAGAGAACGGAACCGGATGGAGTCTTACAGGAACTAATAACCAGCCTTGAGGGATGTTCAAGAAGTTCTCCCAGCAAGGCCGCTGGGAGTTTGAACGCTGAGGCGTACGTAGGATGTACGTTGAGGCGTTCAAACGACCGAGCACGACGCTGGCGAGCTTTTTCAACATCCCGGTGAGGATGCTAGCATGGGGGCGTGGGTCGGTCAAGAATTCGGTCGGACGAAAGTTACGGCCAGTTATGGCCGGGCAGGAGCCGATGAAGGCCCCAGTTCTTTCGGCCGCACGCCGGATTCTTCATCCGGTGTCACCAAATCCATCGGCAACGTCAAGGTATTCGTGAGTACATCAACCGCAAGCTGCGCCAATCCTGAGAGACCGGAGGCAAACGACTTCACCGGCAGATAGGTGACCTCCGGATCTTCCAGCCCTCCCTTCACAGTAAACATGGCCGTGGCTAATCCTTTCCGATCTCCTGCGATGATTCGTCCGAAGAGTGGGATCGTCTTGAGAAATTGCGAATAGGATCCAAACGGGCTCACCGCCACTGCGAGATCCAGCTGATCTGTGGGTAAATCATAATTCCCCGCTGCGGTGATCTTGAGGATTGGGCTGTCAATGATTAAATTTTCCGTCTGAAACAGACCGTTTTGGATGGCAACCGTTGAGGAAATTCGGTTGTAGGGGAGCCCCTCTTTTTCCAACTCGACCTTTCCTTGCAAGACGGCAGGAAGATTCAGCAGACTGATGATTTTCCAGACGGTGCGCTCATTTGTTTTCAGGATTCGTCCGTTTTCCAACAAGACGTCAACCTTGCCATTGAGCGAGGGGTAGATCCCATGGGGATTTCGTCCATGGCCACGAATGCCGCCACTGATTCGAAGCTCTCCCGACACCCCATGCGCTTGTGCCTTGGCCAGCTGCAAGACATCATCGAATTCCACCCCCGTGGCCCGAAACGAAAGATCGAGATCGGCCGGCGCGTTTGGTGGAAGCTGCACAACCAACCGGCCCGCCACATGCCCATGACTGGATTCCCCGGACAAACGATCCACATCAAGCACCCCATCCTGAATGGTGAGGCGTGCAGACAGCGCGCTGAGCTTCAGATGTTGGTAATACCCACGTGCCACAGTCGCGGTCATCGTCACGTAACTCGTTGCCGCCAGCGTCTCCATGAACTCCCGGATAGGCGAGCGCCCGCCCTTGGGAATCAGCAGACTCAGGTCCAGCTGATTCGACTCAATCTTGCCGATGATGAATGGCTTCGTCAGCCAATTGCGAACCGTGGCTTCCATAGCGATATCGCTACCCTGGACTTTGAACGACAGTCGTTTAATCTCAGCCTCGTTGCGGAGAAATCTGACACGGGCATAGAGATCCTGAATGTGCCCATCAACTCCCTTAACCTGCAGCACGCCATTCGTCAGCCCCATCCATCCGGTTATTCGCCACGCTTGCCAGTCCGGCTCCCGACCTTTGATCTCCAACGAGAGCTCGAGGTTCCCTGCTTCAAGTCCGCTCTTGGAGATCCATCTCGGGAGACTGGCAACCGGAATGGTTCCGATCGCGACCGCCATATCAACCAGGAAACCATTCCCAAACTGCATCGTGCCCTTGGCGGGAATCGTCAAGGACGGCAGAACCAGTGCGACTCGATCCAGCTTGATACTGGCAGTCTGCGGCAGCACCCCCTCAAACTCGACCGTCGCGCGCGACCCAATGGGTTTATCGATCCCCCCAAGCACGACTTTCGCATCATCCAATACGATGGATCCTCGGACATGAGGTCTCGTCATCACACCCGAGAGCGTCGCCGTCGAGCTCAGAGTCCCCTCCAGGAGACTCCGATCGATCGCCGAAGATCGGAAGAGCCGAACCATCTGAGTCGCATCGCCACGTATACGAATGGATACGTCTTGGAACTGACTGGTCGATCCACCGGTAATGGTCCCTTGGACCTGCACGGCCGTCCCGCCAAGGTTCCCTGCTACCTGATCCAGTTGAGTCGCGCCATCAGCCAACACAAACCGCCCTTGCAGCCCTGTCATCCGCTCCGGCAATGCCGGATGATTGAGGCTGATGTGGCGAGCGGTAATCTCTCCACCGGCAAACGTGATTCCACCTGGTTGATTCAAGGGACCAAGAAGGCGAAAGGTTGCAACCGCCGTTCCCTCTGCATCCCGAACACCGGCAAACACCTGTGCCATCCGCTCCGCTTTGATCGTTTTCGAAAGAAACTCCACCAAAGACGCGGCCCTCATCTCACTCGTCATCTCCAGGTCCAACCACGGGCCTGCATCAAGAAACGACACCTCCGCTTTCCCATCGGTCAGCTGCATCGTCCCATAGTTCCCCGCAATCTTGGAGATACGCACCCGCCCGGTTTCGACCAGGATCACCGCCGCCAAGTCTGTTGCGGCGACGTGATCACGACCGATGAGCGCATGACCTTCCTGCACATGGAATTCCCCGGTCGCCGATAACTGAGGACCAGTCGCGGTCGAGCCGGTCAGGGTGGCCTTCACAACCTTCACCTTGCCGTCGATCCGACGTTCTGCCAGCACGGCCGGTAACTGTGGATGAACCCACTCCGGGGAAATGGTTTTCAGCAATTGCGGCAGCGTCACCAGGGAACTGGCGAAGGTCACCGAGAAGGTGGGTTGCGGCGTCAGGACACCGGCAAGACTGCCATTGCCCGTCAGGGTGATCTCATTCAAGTGTGCGCTCATATCCGATAACACCATGTCATAGCCGGCCACGCCCGGCATGACACGCACGGCACTGCGGAGATTCAACGCGCCTTGGAGATGATCGGATACCGGTCTCGGGCCGAGAAAATCGGCCGCGTCGCGCACTTTGATATCAGCGGCATCAATATGACCGTCGAACTGCAATCCGGGAACCGGTTCCCCCACGTCGTCACTCGACAATGCGATGGGGTGTTCCGCCTGCTTGATCCCCCCATCCAAGGACACCCTCGAGACTCCATGCGTACCCTGATGGGACATCGCCACATGCACGTCGGCAATACCCTGCTCGGGACGAATAGTGATGTCAAACTCAACATGTTCCAGGGTAATGGACCGAACGCCATCCGGTCTGGCCGCATCCGTCACCGTGATCGTGCCATTGACGAGTTTCGCCTGCCTGACCATGAATGTCCGTGCCATCAATGCCATGGTTTGCTGGTCGGTATCTGCTTGCCCGTTCACCCCATCAAGGATGTTCCACCGACCCCGTTCATTGCGACGAAGGGTCAGCCTGGGCTCCTCAATCAAGAGTCGTTTTCCGATAATTTGCTTTTTCAGAAGCGGCAAGAGTCGAAGGACCAGATCGACGCGCTTCGCCGTGAGCACCACTTGCGCCGATTGCGGGTCATGAATGACGACTTCTGAAAGTTCCACACGAATGCGAGGAAACACCACAAACTTGACCCGGTGGACATCGATTTTTCGGCCAAGACTCTCCTCCAATTGTTCCAGGACAAAGTCCTTGAGATAGTCTTGACCGGTCAACTCTCGCGAAAATGCGAGGAAGGCTCCGGCGAGAACGACGGACACAAGTATGCTCAGGAAGGCAAGCCGAAAACGGGACACACCACCCCCTTCGGACACCGGACAGGATTTCGGCGGCATCTTACCGAATCACCTACATGAAATCCAGCAACGCAGCATTTCACAAGGGGATTTCACGCGAACAGATACATGGTGAACCTGACGCCATCTCACATCCGCCAAACCTGATCCATGACGCACAAAACCTAGAATCGTAACGACTTACTGGAAGCATGACCTGATCAGCCGTGTGCTCATCACTTCTCTATCGAATCTTAAGAGTTGACAGACACCTGGCGTTGGAACTACATCTCTACCTATGCCGACTCATCGATTCGCAGGCCAGCCGGCAGCTCCTTCAAGCCTGGTAGACGTCAGCAAACTCCTCTCTGCCTACTGGGCTGAGCACCCCGATCCCTCGGCCCGCGAGCAGCGCGTGTCATTCGGGACATCGGGACATCGCGGGTCTTCCTTCAAGCGAAGCTTCAATGAGCGCCATATTGTGGCGATCGCTCAGGCTGTGTGCGAATACCGCGCGGCCCACCGCACGACCGGGCCTCTCTATTTGGGCAAAGACACCCATGCCCTCTCCGATCCGGCCTTTGTGACCGTTCTTGAAGTCCTCGCAGCCAATCGTGTTGAGGTGATGATCGACCAAGACAAGGGCTTCACCCCAACGCCGGTCATCTCGCATGCCATCCTGAGCTATAATCGGGACCGAACCTCCGGTCTGGCAGATGGGATCGTCATCACACCATCGCATAATCCTCCGGAAGACGGCGGAATCAAGTACAACCCCCCGAACGGCGGCCCAGCCGATACACAAGTCACCACGTGGATCGAGGAAAGGGCCAATGCTCTTTTGACGAACAACCTGCACGGATGTAACCGGCTTCCGATTGAACAGGCAGGACAGGCAGCCACCACACATCGCCATAACTATATCGGAACCTACGTCAGCGATCTGAAGAATATCATTGACATAGCTGCCATCAACACCGCTGGACTTAAGCTGGGAATCGACCCCCTTGGCGGATCCGGGGTTGCGTACTGGAAACCGATTGTCGAGCAGTACGGGCTTGATATTGAGATTGTCAATCCGACAATTGATCCGACCTTTCGGTTCATGCCACTGGATTGGGACGGCAAAATCCGCATGGATTGTTCCTCTCCCTATGCCATGGCCAATCTCATCGCCCTGAAAGATCGATTTGATGTGGCATTCGGTAATGATGCCGACAACGATCGGCACGGAATCGTCACCCGGTCAGGCTTGATGAATCCCAACCACTATTTAGCTGTCTCGATTGCCTACCTCTTTACCAATCGTCCCAACTGGAAGGCTGACGCCGGAATCGGCAAGACCTTAGTAAGCAGCAGCCTCGTCGACCGAGTGGCGGCCAAACTAAAACGGAAACTGGTTGAAGTCCCGGTAGGCTTCAAGTGGTTTGTGAACGGGTTGCTGGAAGGCTCGCTTGGATTTGGAGGCGAGGAAAGCGCCGGTGCATCGTTCCTCCGCCGCGATGGTACCGTCTGGTCGACGGACAAGGACGGCATCATCATGGATCTGCTGGCAGCAGAAATGATGGCCAAGACCGGCAAGGATCCGGCCCAGCTCTACCGAGACCTGACAAGCGAACTAGGCGAGCCAGTCTACGAACGGATCGACGCCCCCGCCACCCCAGAACAGAAAGCTGTTCTTTCCAAGCTGTCGCCTGAGCAAGTGAAGGCAACGGAATTGGCAGGAGATAGGATCGTCTCCATGCTCACCAAGGCTCCAGGGAACGGGGCATCTATCGGTGGCCTGAAAGTCATCACCGACAACGGCTGGTTCGCCGCCAGACCGTCAGGGACGGAAGATGTGTACAAACTGTACGCTGAGAGCTTTCAAGGGAAAGAGCATCTCAAGCGGATCCAGGAAGAAGCACAGACCCTCATCGCTCATGCACTAGCCTCTCAGAAATGAGTGTGCAGACCCTGCGCTGGCCTCTTCCCAAACACGACTACTGGTCCACGCCGTTTGCTGAGTCGTTATTGCAGCACCTCGACCTTCGACCAGGCCTACGAATCCTCGACATCGCCTCAGGCCATGGGATCCCCGCCTTCTATCTTGCCGAACAGATTGGTCCTACCGGTGAAGTACTGGCCATCGATGTGAGCGCCGGACAGGTCGCTCGTGCGAAGGCTATTCAAGGATCGCAATTGCCATGGCTCCAGTTCGAGTGCATGGACATGCGTTCCCTGCGTTCCGATCTGCCAACGTTTGACCGCATCACTGGGAATCTCTCCGTCATGTTTTTTCGCCCCGATCGATTCCAAGCGATTCAAGGATTGACCACGCATCTCAACCCAGGAGGCCAGATCGTCCTAACCTTTCCGTCCTATGGAACCTTCGATTCATTGTGGCAGCAAGTGGATCAGGCCATGATCCAGAAAAAGCTGATCAAAGAGCGCCAGCGATTCCATGACTATCTGAATGAACGTCCGTCAGCAAAGGATGGGCGAACCTGGCTTGAGCAACTCGACCTTGAGCGAGTCGGAGCCTTTGAGTACCCGCTCGAAGTGAAGACTGGCCCTAGCCAGGAATTCCTCTATCACCCGCTCCTGCGTGGTGGCTTCCTCGACGATGTGTACGAATGCTTTGAGGATCAGTTCCTTGCCGAAGCGTTTATGAAACAGATCTCCGAGGATGTCCAAGGCTTTACCCCACTCATTGCCCAGCGCTGCGTCCTCTCTGGATGGAACAAGAGTTGATCTTACGCTGAAGGGACTTGCTGCTCCGCATGATAGGAACTTCTCACCAGTGGGCCCGCTTCAACGTGGGCAAAACCCATGGCAAAGCCTTCTTCTTTTAACAGAGAAAACTCGGAAGGGTCATAGAAGCGGGCAACGGGCAGATGGTCTCTCGTCGGCTGGAGATATTGGCCGATGGTGATGATGTCGCAATAGACGGCTCGAAGATCTCGCATCACTTCTCGCGCTTCATCGAGCGTCTCGCTCATTCCCAGGATCAAACCTGACTTCGTCTTCATGCCATGCTGCTTCGCCCGCGCGAGCAAGTCGATGGACCGTTGATACTTGCCTTGGGGACGGATCGAAGGGAAAAGCCGCCTTACCGTTTCAATATTGTGATTGAGAATTTCCGGCTGCTCCGCACAGACCTGAGCAAGCGCCTCATCATCACCTTCAAAATCTGGGATCAATACTTCGATTGTACAGCTTGGATTCAGCCGTTTCGTCTGCCGGATTGTTTCTGCAAAGACTGATGCTCCACCATCCGGCAGTTCGTCACGATTGACCGATGTGATCACGGCATGACGGAGATCTAGGGCTCGTACTGCTTCTGCAACACGATTTGGTTCATTCACATCCACCGCAAGTGGTCTTCCTGTCTCTACCGAACAGTAGTGGCAGCGTCTCGTGCAGATGTCGCCGAGAATCAAGAATGTTGCCGTACGGGCGTTCCAGCATTCCCATCGGTTCGGACAACGTGCCTCTTCGCAAATCGTATGCAGCTGAAGCCGTTCCATGGTCTGCTTGATATCGAGATAATCAGGACCGGTCTTCGCGGTAACCTTGAACCAAACGGGAAGTCGAGGACGGTCGTTGGTTGATGGCTGATGCCTGATGGCTGACAACCGAGGGTCGCTCGCAGACGAGGCCCGGAGCTGATCGAGAGGAACAAACGTCATGAGTTATTACCCATTCACAGGACCCGGTCTGAACCAACTCTTGATCTTCTCAAAGAAACTCGATTGCGCCGATTCAGCTTGTAAAGGATCCGGATATTCCACCCAGAGTTCTTGCGATCCCAGGTACACTCCATTGCGAAAACTCAGTTGGGTTTTGAGCTGCCGGTAGCCTTGCGCATGTAAAGCTTGGATCAATACGGTGAGTGCATCGTCCTGAGACGGGCGGACCTCTGTTGCGACGCGAACAGCTTCATACCGCAAAACAGCCCGATAGCCTTCGCCTGCCTGCTCAAACTCAACCGGACGGCTAAATCCCCGCTCTCTATCATCCAACCCGGCCAGTTGATGTTTGTCAAACCCAGCCTGCGCCATGGCTCATGCTAAGGCCCGGTAGACAGCCACCAGATCACTGAGTGCAAGGGTCTTGCTCTTGAGGACAGCGCGCTCGGCCTGAATGGCCTCACGGGTCTTAGAATCGGCCACACCGAGTTTCAAACAAGACGCGCCCACGTGCAAGATTCGGTCACACTCATCGGCGAGTTTCCGTTTCACGACGGGATTGACCGACAGAATATCCATCAGTTGTCTGCGAGTCTCATCCAAATGCTTCTGCAATTCTGAATCCGGATAATCTCTCCGAGCCGCTTCATCGAAGCAGCGATCGAGATACTGCGTCAGAAACACATAGAGACGAACGAGTGCCGCAGCAATATCAGTTTGATCGTTGGCCGAGACAGGCATGTGTGACTCCTCTCCTATGGCTCATGAGAAAATCCAGAAAGCAACGTGTCAGGGTTCAAGCAATACGTTCACATCATTTCCTTCGACCTTCACCGGATAGGCCTCCACCTTCGCGGATGGATTGTTCATACAGGCACCAGAGGTCACATCAAATCGCCATCCATGCCAGGGGCAGGTCACGATGTTGCCTTCCAGCTCCCCTTCTCCCAGCGGCCCCTCTCGATGACAACAGGTATTGTTGATCGCGTGGATCCTCCCATCCACATTGAAGACAGCCAGTGTCTTCCCGTTGGCCTCCGCCACAATCCCATGTCCCGGCTTGATATCTGCTAGTGCCGCAACCCGTACGAACTCCGGCATTTTTCCCCTCCAACGTCAGCGCGATCAAGTCGTGCTGAACGGCTGCTTGATTTTCTTAAGCAAACTGTCGATCGACGAACCGCTGTTCCCAGTCCCCTTGAGCTCATCCGTAAGTTTCTTCGCAATATCTCGAAACGCAACGGCTTGCGGAGAGGCCGGATCGGCCACGACGATCGGATGGCCGGTATCTCCACCATCGCGAATGGCGGGATCGATCGGAATCCGTCCAAGGAACGGGACGCCGACTTTGGCCGCAGCCCGTTCGCCACCTCCGTGCGAAAAGATCTCCGTCCGTTCGCCGCAGTGACCACAGACAAAATAACTCATGTTTTCGATGATGCCCAGAAGTGGGACATTCACCTTCTGGAACATCGCCATGCCCTTTCGCACATCGTAGAGCGCAACTTCTTGAGGCGTCGTCACGGTGACCGCCCCGGCTAACGGAACCATCTGCGACAAAGAGAGCTGCACATCGCCAGTCCCTGGCGGCAAATCAATCAACAAATAATCCAACTCGCCCCAGAGCACATCGCGGAAGAACGCCTGCAAGTACTGGTGGACCATCGGGCCACGCCACACCAGCGGGGCTTCCTCAGGCACTAGAAACGCCATGGAGATAAGCTTCACTCCATGATTTTCCACCGGAACGATTTTGCCGTCCTTCTGCTCAGGGCCAGTCGTGCTCCCCATCATCATCGGGATATTGGGGCCATACAGGTCGGCATCCAATAGACCAACCTTTGCACCGGCGACCGCCAGCGCACAGGCCAGATTCGCGGCAACCGTGGATTTCCCGACACCCCCTTTCCCACTGCTCACTGCGATGACGTGTTTGACTCCTGGGATCAAATTATCTTTTGCCTGAGGCTGCTGTGCCCCATGGCCATGCTCGTCAGCCATATGCATTCTCCCATCTGATTTGGACTCGCCGTTCACTGTGCTCAACGACACGGCAATCGAGTCACCATGACACGCACCTTTCATTATCATAAACGATGGAATACACAAAATAACATGGGCCGGTCGGACTATCATCCCAGTGCCGACTAGTCCACAGGGTTCATGACGGTTCGGGAGCCTTCGGCAAGCTCAGCCTCGATCCAGAGTGAAGCCGAGGAGTCGAGGGATGAAACCTCCTGGACTAGCTATCTCGTCAAGTGTTGCACGCAAAACGCATCGCGTTCCGGATCAAGGCACTTCACGAGAAACGTGTCACGTTTCACGCCGCACAAACGACGCATATTGTGCAGCCACATATCGGCGGTTGGTGTGGAGACGTTCAGGAATATTGCAAGCTGGGGAAACTGCCGTGAGAGTCAAAAGACCGACGGGTCCAGGCGGCGAAGGTTGGTGGCCAAACCGGCCAGCGACAGCGCGTAGATGATCCATTTAGACGGGTCGAAGTTGAACCACTGCGGGCCATTCCGATAATCCCGGGCGAAGGTGTGGTGGTAGTTGTGATAGCCCTCGCCGAAGCTGATGAAGGAGATCAGCCAGCTGTTGCGGCTGCTGTCCTTTATCCCGTGAGGTTGGCTCCCGACCATATGGCAGAGGGAGTTGATGGTGAAGGTCGAGTTAAGCACCATGAACATCCGCAACAGGCCACCCATGAGGAGGCCACTGATCCCACCCAGGAGCGTGCCATGCCACCAGAATCCGACACAAAAGGGAATCACCAGGCCGGAGAGGACGATCGGCCAGTAGTACTGGTGTTGCCAGAGAATCACCGGGTCACGGCGCATTCGAATTTCGTATTTTTTGAGACGATGCGGCGTCTTGTAGAAGAGCCAGCCGCAGTGGCTATGCCAGAACCCTCTGGTCGCGTTGTAGGGGTCTTCATCCGTGTCCGTGCGGGCGTGATGGCGGATATGGTCCGCGCCCCAGACCAGCGCCGAGTTTTGCAGTGCCCATCCGCCGGCAATCAGGGCCAGCCGCTTGACCCAATTCGGGCAGTCAAAACTTTGATGTGCGACCAGCCGATGATAGCCGACCGTGATCCCCATCCCCGTCACGATGTACATGACGAAAAAGTGCATCCAGTCAAACAGCGTGTAGCCGATATAGTAGCCGTAGAGGGGAACGCCAACGATCGTGGCAGTGGCGATCGCACAAAAGAGGAGACAGGTGCCGTAGGAAAATCTTGATGTCAGGGGCTGGGCGATCTGTTCTGTCTTGGCCATGTGTCCTCTCGCTGATAACCCAAGCTGAGGTCCACCATGGCAAACAGGCTCCGGTGAACGTGTTACAAGAGTCGTACTCTAGCGAAACTGGTTCCCGTTTTCAACCGGTATGTGGGCACAATCGATTCCCGGATGCCTTGCGCGACGGTGGCTGGAGTATACTGACAATGAACGCCAGGACAACCTCCCGGGAGCAGACATGACGATGAATCCGTCGGTGTTCGATGCAGCAGTACTCCGAATCGGACAGCATTTGGCCCAGTTGTCGGCCGGTCGTACCCCGACCGTCTTCGACAGTCGCTGGTGGTCACAAAGCGTGATCAACCTGGCGATGAAAGATCCCAGGTTCAAAGTACAGCTGTTCCGGTTCATCGATGTGCTCCCTGCCGTCGCCTCGGATCAAGCCGTTGTGCGGTTGGCGGAAGAATACTTCGGGTCTCTCCACGGCCAGGTATTCGGACTGCAATGGGGCCTCAAGGCATTGGCAGCGACAAACGTCGCGGCCGCCATCACGGGGAAATCCATCCGCCATCAGGTCGAGCAGATGGCGCGAACTTTCATTGCAGGGGGTTCGGTGGAAGAGGCACTCCCCGTCCTGGCACATCTCTGGAAAGACAGTCGTGCCTGGTCGGTGGATTTGCTCGGGGAGGCCACGATCAGCGATGTCGAGGCGGACCGGTACCGGGATCGATGCCTCGAGGCCTTGAGCCACTTGGGCCGAGCTGTCTACATGTGGCCATCAATGACGAAGTTGGAACGGGATCATCTTGGCTCTCTGCCGAGGGCGCAACTCTCCCTGAAGATCTCCGCATTGACCTCACGGTTGGACCCGATTGATCCCCTCGGCACCTATCGAACCGTGGCGCCCCGGTTGCGCCCGATTGTGGAACAGGCGGCGGCCCACGGATGCGGGTTGATCTTCGACATGGAGCAGGCAGAGACGAAGACCTTGCTGCTCGAGTTGTTCCGGAACCTTTTCGACGAACCGGCGTTTCGGACATTTCCCCATGCCGGCGTAGCGATGCAAGCCTACCATCGGGAAACCGAACAGGACATTCGATCTCTCATCACCTGGGCAGAACGACGGAACTGTCCGATCACAATTCGGCTGGTGAAGGGAGCCTATTGGGATGCGGACACGGTGCACTATCGTCAGGCCGGGTGGCCGGTCCCGCTGTTCGAACACAAGGCGGAGACCGACGCGAACTATGAGGCCCTCGTATCCTTACTCCTGGACCACCGGCAGATCATCCGCCCGGCGTTCGGCACACATAATCTGCGGACGTTGGCCGTCATCGAAGCGATGATGGACGCGCACCGGTGCAGTCCTGAGACGGTCGAGTATCAGATGATTTACGGGATGGCGGAACCGTTTCAGCATGCGATGGTCACGCATGGCCGGCGCGTGCGATTGTATGCGCCGGTCGGCCGGTTACTCCCGGGGATGGCCTACCTGGTCCGGCGATTATTGGAGAATACATCGAACGAATCGTTTCTACGGAAAGAGTATGTGGAGTCACAATCGTTGGCGACCCTCCTCGCCCCACCGGTTGTCCCCGCTTCCACCTTGCCACACTCTAGAGAAAGCGATTCGTTTATAAACGAGCCGCACAGCGATTTTTCCCGGCAGGAAGTCCGTACGGCGATGCAGACCGCAATCGACCGGGTACGAACCGAGCTGGGACGTACCTGGCCGGCAAGCATTCGAGGGAAACGGCTGACCGGCTCCCTGATGGCATCGCGTAATCCCGCGCGGCCTGATGAACTCGTCGCGACCGTTCAGGCGGCTTCACCGGCCGACATAGCTGCCGCGATCGGTACTGCCGTGACGACAGGCGCAGCTTGGGGGCAACGTCCCGCAGCAGAACGGATCGCGGTGGTGCAACGCGCTGCGGAACTCATGCGCCAGCGCCGGTACGATCTGGCCGCCTGGGAAATCTTCGAAGTCGGCAAGTCCTGGCGAGAGGCCGACGCCGACGTGGCCGAAGCCATCGACTTTTTGGAGTTCTATGCTCAGCAGATGACACGTCTCAGTGAGCCGCTGCGACTCGGACAGTATCCAGGAGAACTCAATCAACGATGGTATCGCCCGCGTGGGGTGGCCGCAGTAATCGCTCCATGGAATTTTCCATTGGCAATTCCAGCAGGCATGATCAGTGCTGCCCTGGTGACCGGTAACTCTGTACTCTTCAAGCCCTCCGAGCGCGCATCCCTGTTAGGAGTTCTATTGACGGACCTGTTCCATGAAGCCGGCGTACCGGCCGACGTCTTGTATGGCCTCCCCGGTGGCCCTGAGATCGGACGGGCATTGTCCGAGCGTCCGGAGATCGCCACGATCGCCTTCACGGGATCGAAAGATGTGGGCCTGGGGTTATGGGCTGACGCCGCGACGGTCCAGCCCGGTCAAACCATGGTGCGGCGGGTGATCGCGGAGATGGGCGGCAAAAACGCCATCATTGTCGACGACACGGCCGATCTTGACGAAGCCATCACCGGGGTGGTCGCCTCATTCACGGGCTACGCGGGACAGAAATGTTCCGCATGTTCCCGCGCCATCGTATTGAACAGTGTCTATGACCAGTTTCTTGCACGGCTACGTGAGGCCGTGATGAGTCTGAGGCTGGGTGATCCCTGCGATCCCGGCACACAAGTCGGTCCCGTAATCGATGACCGAGCCAAGCGGCGCATCGAGGAATTCATCTTGCTGGGCATGGCAACTCACCAGGTGGTCGTTCGCCGAACCACGGAGGGACCGGGATCCTTCGTAGGCCCAACCGTGTTCGCTGATATCAAGCCGAACGATCGATTGGCGCAGGAGGAGATCTTTGGTCCGGTGCTAGTGGTTATGAACGCAACGACCATGGCAGAGGCGCTGGAGATGGCCAATGCGACCAAATACGCCCTGACCGGCGGGATCTACTCACGCAGCCCCGCCAATCTCGCCATGGCCCGGGAGCAGTTCGATGTGGGGAACCTCTATGTGAACCGCCCCATCACCGGGGCACTCGTTGCTCGGCAACCCTTCGGTGGGCACCGCTTTTCAGGAGTCGGGGCAAAAGCCGGTGGGGAAGACTACTTGGCCCAATTCATGATCACCCGCATCACGAGTGAGAATACTCTCCGCCGGGGATTCGAATCGACTTAGCAGGATGCTGAAAAAGGCCGCCAGCGACGTTCCCCGCCTTGCCGAATCGGCTTCGCGAGGCAGGTCACATCGCTCAGAGGCTCAACGTACCGAAGCGTACGCCTCGCCCCTTCGCTCGCTGCGGCCTTGCTGGACTGCCTTTTTGAGCATCCTGACAGGATACCAGCGTTCATATCGCACGGAACTTTTCGGCCATCTTATTGGCATCAACCGATTTTTTCCGCAGACTGTTAGTGACTCTTAGCGGATTTTATCTCGTACTCTTCAAGCTCTTCCATAATCTCCGTCACCACACCACGGTCTTCTTTGATGGCTGACAATTCCTGGCGCTCGGTGTATTTCACAAGGCCAACCCCTTTAGCAAACCACGCCGTCATCACATCGATTCCTGAGACCGTACGCTTGCTGCCGGACAAGTGAATATGCATGTTCATGCGCGCTTCAACCTTGATCGCATCCTGGAACGTGCCGGCTGGAACCGTGACAATATCTCGACTGATCACCTTGCTCCACCCCTGTGTGTCCACTGTTTCGTCCGTCCCATCACGATCCATATCGCTTCCGAAATCGAGCCCGGTTCGATCGAACTGTTGGAACGACGACGGCACTTTTAGTGGAAACCGAAAAATCTGATAGGGCGTAATCTGTTTTTCCAGTGGCGTGCCAGGCTCGGATCCATAATAGACAATCCCGACTGCATCCCGACGATAAAAACTATCCGAGTCTCCATGATTGCCCGGGTTCGTATCATGAAAAACGGTCACCACCACGCCATTGAGAGTCTTGCTCCCCGAGACCGTGGACACATTCTCAAAAAATTTCCGTTCAATCGTCTGCAACGGTCCCTCGCTGATCTGACCGCGATAGGTCCAACGACTGCCGACCGTATCAGGAAAGTACTCCTCAGACTTGGCAATCGTGAAGGGCTCTTCCGCCCCACCAACCTCAGGCCAGATCAAGAGACTGAACAGCAAACAGACTCCCACTCGCAAGACCGATCGCATAGTCACTCCAGGTTTCATCATTTCAGTGCACGACAGAGACATCATTTTGACGGTACCATAGCTATCACAATAGCGGCAAGCTGATCAGTACTGTGTGTAGCTAGCACATCATCTGTCCGGTTTTTGTAGCACGTGAAGTGTCCGGTTGAAGGTGCGTCCTCAAGGAGGGCCACCATGACACGGGCAACCGTCCTACAGGAGGTACGACAGATGCGATTTGA